>Ga0102951_1000061_pt1 | contig 33524 bp, 34 predicted proteins | sample SalPonA_B_H2O_MG_FD_78507 | JGI IMG/M metagenome (GOLD analysis project Ga0102951, IMG submission 78507) | Water microbial communities from South San Francisco under conditions of wetland restoration - Salt Pond MetaG R2A_B_H2O_MG | ecosystem: Environmental > Aquatic > Non-marine Saline and...
AAAAACTTACGCTAAATGAATTCACATATAGGTTGCTTGTCTTGATTAAGCTTTGTTGCCTAACCCTAACAAGCGCCCACACGCATTACTTGATCTATTTGTTAAAGAGCGTTGCTTGTATCTAGGAGCCTTGCGTTTCCGCTGTCTCCCCAAGCGAGGCGCGTATATTACCGCGCCGGTTTCAGGAGTCAAGCTTTGAAGGATAAAATTTTCGATCTTTCGATAACTTTTACCAACTTCATACTCCTTGGTTAAATTACTACAAACCTTTGATTTGTATATAATTTAACCAATCACTATGAACAGTGAGTCGCTTTTGAAGCGCCACTCACTTGCTCAAGAGCGGCGCATTCTACAGAGGCTAAAAACAGAGTCAACAGCCTATGCAAAATAAATTTAACCTCTGCGCTTTTTATCCTTATCGCGCTTTTTCATATCCTTAATGTGCTGACGATTACGCTCTTTCTTGGCCAACTGACGCGGTGTTAAACGATTTACCTTGCCAGAGAACGGGTTATCCCCAGTACGAAACTCGAATCTAAGTGGTGTTCCACGGACCTTAAGGACTTTCAGGAAGCGGTTCTCCAGATAACGCTTATAAGAACCTGGTAACGAATCCGTCTGATTACCATGAACAACTATTATCGGCGGATTTGAACCGCCCTGATGCGCATAGCGAAGCTTAATACGACGATTCTTTACGACGGGCGGCTGGTGATCCGCCACAACATCTTCAAGCAACTTGGTCAGAGCATTTGTCGACCACTTTTTGAATGCAAAGCCGTAAGCTTCATTCACCGAGCGATAAAGATCACCAACTCCGGTTCCGTGCTTTGCAGAGATAAAATGAAAACGTGCAAAAGAGGCAAATTCAAGACGACGCTCAACTTGCCCTTTCACTTTATCCTTGGCGTCAGCATCCATTCCATCCCACTTGTTCAATGCAACTACCAGTGCGCGTCCCGAATCGATGACAAAACCTAGCATATGTAAATCTTGTTCAGTCACTCCGTCTTGAGCATCGATCACCGCGATAACGACATTGGCATCGTTGATTGCCTGAAGTGTCTTGATGACAGAGAACTTCTCCACCGCTTCCGTTACCTGACGACGGCGCCGAACACCGGCGGTATCGATTAGGGTGTATAACTGCTCATCGCGCTCGTAGGGAATGTAGATAGAGTCACGAGTGGTACCTGCGTGGTCAAACACCACGACTCGTTCCTCCCCGAGCATTCGATTTACCAGCGTCGACTTACCCACATTCGGACGACCAACAATCGCAATCTTGATGTCATCATTGCTCTCTTCCTCCTCGGCCTCAGGGTCTGGTAACGGCACACCTGCTTCATCGAGCGCCATATCGATCAACTGACGAACGCCACGGCCGTGTGATGCGGCAATGCAGAGTGGATCACCCAGGCCCATAGTGAAGAAATCAGCGCGAGCCACGTCCTCATCGAGACCATCGGTCTTATTGACCACCAGATAACAGCGCTTCTCACGTCGGCGCAGATGATCCGCAATCATTTCATCTGCCGGGTTGAGACCCGCTCTGGCATCAACCAGAAACAGGACAATATCCGCCTCATCAATCGCTTGTAGCGACTGGGCAGCCATTAGGGTATCAATACCTGTCTCGTCACCTGAGATACCACCGGTATCAACAACAATATACTCGCGCTCGCCCATACGGCCTTCGCCATATTTTCGGTCACGAGTAAGACCCGGCAAGTCCGCCACCAGCGCATCACGTGATCGCGTCAGACGGTTGAAAAGGGTCGATTTACCAACATTTGGGCGCCCCACTAGGGCAATTACCGGAAGCATTTTGCTCACCTACTACAAACGAAAAAAACGGCAACCTGCAGGGCAGGTTACCGCATTGGAGAAGCTAAATGCCGTTACTGCAGACGCAACGCTTCAAGCTTCCCAGAGTTACTCAGTACCAATAGTGTATCATTTATAACCACTGGTTCAGCATAAATTGCTGAATTATCGATCTGGTAACGTGCAACCATGTGGCCATCCGCCTGCGAGAGAACATGAAGATAACCATAGCCATCCCCAACGACAAGGTCATTACCCAGAGTTACCGGACTACCCAACTTGCGGTATGCAAAGTTATCGTTACGCCAGATACTCGCTGCAGACTCGGCATCGAAAGCCTCTACGGCACCTGAAGCGTCAACTGCATAAATATTACCGAAGCCAGCGGCTAAACTACGGTAGGTCGAAAAATCCCGCGTCCAAACTGTTGTTGCGGCAGCCGGATTAATTGCTACCAGACGCCCCTGATAACCACCGGTATAGACCAAATCACCCGAGATAAGGAAGCGGCCATCAAGATCAATCAGACGCTCAAGCTCGCTTCGGCCTGTCGGTTCCGAAACGCGAACCTCCCACACCGGCACACCCGTATTGAGGGCGAGCGCAACGACTTTACCATTGGCGAAGCCGGCCATGACACCGTCACGAAGGAGTAACGGCGTACCCGTTCCGCGCAGTGTCAGAGCGGGTTCTTGAGCATCATAAACCCACAACTGCTCTCCACTTTGACGCGCCAGAGCGATCACTTGTCCGTTACTGGTTTGAACGATCACTTTATCGGCATTGATCTGCGGCTGAGCGAGCACTTCAGAAGCGAGAGGGGCTCGCCATAACTCCTCGCCTTTGTCAGCGCTAACAGCAACAACCTCACCTGACCTCAAGGCCACTGCCACTACCCCGAACCCTGCTCCAGCACTGGCGCTGACGCGATCGCCAAGACTAACCCGCCACTGCAGACGACCAGTCTCCAGAGCAACCGAGCTGAGCTGCCCCGAAGCGTCAGCCACGTAGACTCCCGTCTCGGTCACGGCAGGTCGAGTCTGATGGTAGATATCTCCGAAGCCACTCCCCGTATCAATACTCCACTGGCGAACCAGCTGCTTTTCTGGATTGAACTCTACCAGTGCCTGAGGCTGCGCCTCTTGAGGACCAGACCAGAGACCGCAGCCTGCCAGTGCGGTTACTCCTAAGCTCAATACAACCGAGCGCAGTATTATTTTCATTAGGAGGCGTCTCCTGCAGCTATGTCATCCAACTTCAATTGAATTAAAGATCGCGCCTGAGGCGCAGCGTTCTGGAGTGCCCTAGTGTAGGCTGCTCGAGCCGCAGACAGGTCGCCTTTAGCAACGCCAATATCGCCAGCCAACTCGTGATAGAGGCTCTCGTACTCAGCTTCACCAGCGGCATTAAGGGCAGCCTCTGCAGCCGAATACTCAGCCTGGGCCAAGGCAACACGAGCCAGGCGAAGGTTCGCTAACCTCTGAAGATCAGTATCAGAAGCTTCACTGCTGACCACATACTCCAACTCTGCTTTCGCCTTATCCAGTTCACCTGCCTCTACTGCGGCTCGGGCTAACAACATAGCCGCCATGGGGGCGTAGGCGCTTGAGCCGTACTCGCTCTTGAGCTGCTCACCAAGGTGAAATACGGACTTAAGCTGTGCATCATCGCTTACCGATGCCGTCACAACAGTACTGATGTTCTCGTACAGTGCTGAAGCGTTGGCCGCATCGGCCTCCTGATTAGAGACCCAAGCCTTCCAACCCACAACGCCAGAAACAGCAATACCAATACTGATGAGGAGAGACATACCGTTCTCTTTCCACCAGTTTTTTATAAACTCGACCTGTTCTTCTTCGGTCCGCAACTCTGCCACACTACTCTCCAAAACCTTCATTGAGGCGCTGCTGCAACGCCATCGCTAAATTTGCTATCGGCATACGCATCTGCTCTCCGCCTGTTCGTAGCGGTTTCACGCTCACTTCGCCGGCCTCACGCTCCTCGCTACCCATTAACACTGCCAGTTGCGCGCCGCTCCGGTCCGCCTTTTTCATCTGGCTCTTAAAACTACCGCCCCCGCAGTGGAGTTGCACGTTTATACCACCCTCACTACGCAACTGCTCAGCAACCGCCATAGCGGGAGCTAGATTATCATCACCAACGCCAATGAGGTAAACATCAACCAATTGGCGAGCCGTGTCAGGAACAGCCTTGAGCTCCTCTAACAGCAGCACAAGACGCTCAACGCCCATAGCAAAACCAACGGCTGGTGTTGGACGACCGCCTAACTGCTCTACCAAACCGTCGTAACGTCCACCTGCACAAACGGTACCCTGAGCACCAAGTGCGGTGGTTACCCATTCAAATACGGTTTTGCCATAGTAGTCCAAGCCACGTACCAGCCTGGGATTCAATCTATATTTCACACCTGCCGCATCTAGCAGCGAACAGAGTTGTTCAAAGTGACTGCGCGACTCTTCATCGATGTACTCGTCAAAGCTTGGCGCTTCGTCAAGTAGCGACTGAGTTCCTGAATCTTTCGAATCGAGAATGCGCAGCGGGTTTGATTCGAGACGTCTCAGGCTGTCTGCGTCAAGCTGGTCTTTACGCGCCTCGAGGAAGGTCACCAAATCGGCTTTGAAGCGGGCTCGCGCACTGCTACTCGCCAGCGTGTTGAGCTGCAGTTCAACCGAGCCGTCTATCCCCAACTCCCTCCAGAGACGTGCGGTCATCAATATCACTTCCGCATCGATATCGGGTCCGAGCATGCCGAATGCTTCAGCTCCGATCTGATGAAACTGGCGATATCGGCCTTTCTGTGGGCGTTCATGCCGGAACATTGGACCAGCGTACCAAAACCGCTGAACCTGGTTATACAGCAAGCCATGCTGCTCTGCTGCGCGAACGCAACTTGCGGTTCCCTCGGGACGAAGGGTCAGGCTATCGCCGTTACGGTCTTCGAAGGTGTACATCTCCTTCTCAACTATATCGGTTACTTCACCAATCGAGCGTTTAAATAGTTCAGTCTGCTCAACAACCGGCGTGCGAACTTCGGCATAACCGTAGCTCTGCAACACGAGTTTTACTTTACTTTCAAGAAACTGCCAGACCGGGGACTGGTCTGGCAGCAGATCGTTCATACCACGAATGGCTTGGAGTTTTGCCACTGAATAAACCCGTTATCTGAATTAAGTGTCTGCTACGTTAGCGCGGCAAACTAAGACGGGCGACATTATTTTTGGTATGAGGCGCTAAATCAACTGTTGTACCGTTAAAAGTGAAAGAACTTACAGCATCCGCTCGGCCAAATACGAAATTAATTGGGGCTACACCGGTCAACTCCAAAGTGCGACCGCGCTCAGCCAGCCCATTGAAAAGCGCATCACCCTTGCTATCTTTGATATTCACCCAGCTGACATCACTAAAGCCTACACTGACCCGGACAACTCCGTCAGCCAACGCAGGGGCTGATTCAGATGAGGCCGTTGCCTCTTCGGCGGGTGCTTGCACCGGAGCCGGTGCTGCAACTTCAGGAGCAGGTTCAGGAGCAGACTCAACGGGTAGCTGCGGTTCTGGACTGTTCTCGACAACTGCCTCGGTCACAGCCTCTTCAACCCGATCAAGACTGGTCACTACTTCAGTCTGTACTTCCGACACCGCCTCTAGCTCAGGAGTCGACTCGATCACTGTTTCGAGGCTTGGCTCCGCAGCAACTGCTGTTGGTTCAGCATCTGGTTCCGAGGGCACAGGTAATCCTGATTCAGGTGTAACAGATGCCGTTCCGGGTATCTTAAGCAAGTTGGAGTCAGCCTCGACGCTTGACTCTGAACCACCGAAGATTGAATCAAGGGAAAAACTGCCCAGATTGATATCAAGTTTACTGACGCCGTAGACAGCTCCTCCGAGCACACCGGCTAACACAACGACTTTCACAGCACCCATAAACAAACCACCTATCGGTGATCGTCTAGGTGTTATATTCATTGAACTGGTAGAGGGGGAACTGGAGGCCATTTCACGAATACGGGAGCGCTTGGGCTGCATCTCCCCGACGATGGTGTCGTATTGCTCAACGAACGGGTCAGCATTGATACCAACGCGTTTGCAGTATGATCGAATATAACCACGTGCAAAGACCGGCTGCCCCATACCCTGAAGGTCACCTGATTCGAGCGCAGCCACCACTCGCGGTGTCAAACGTAACTCACGTTGAATAGCTTCGGCCGTCAACCCCAGGGCCTCACGCGCCGCAATTAACTCTTCGCTGGCAAATCCATTGCCAGTATCTAAACCCAGGTCCTGGTCGCTCACCGGCTGGACTCCTCGTACTTCTTATATTCTTCTGATTCCGGGTACAAGTTCTTCAACAGCAACGCATAGGTTGCCGCGCGACTCGCATTACCTTGTATGCGTGCCAACCTTACACCAACCCAGAGGCTTTTAGCAAAGTGATCAACACGGCCTCGATCAACCAACTCGCGGAACTCTGCGAACCACTCTGACGCCGGTTCATAGCGCCCCTGTTCAAGATAGAGATCGGCTAATTCAATCATCGCCAACGGACGATCGGGTGACAGTGTCAATGCCCGCTGCAACACAAAGCTCGCAGCATCATTTCGTCCCACTAGACGGTAGCAACGGCCAAGGTTCTCAAAGGCCTGAGCACGTTGTGGGTAAAAGGGGTCTTCCGTCGCACGCGACAACTCCGTACAAGCCTCCTCATAGCGTTTTTGGGCGTAAAGAAAGGCACCGAAGTTATTGTGTATCATTGCCGACGAAGGGTCACTTTTTACAGCGTCACGGAAATAGTTTTCAGCTAACTCATTTTCCGCTTCAGTCTGGAACACCAGCGCAAGTCCATTGAGCGCGGGCGCATGGGTCGGGTTTATATCCAGTGCTTGTTTGAGCGAGGACTTAGCGCTGATATTGTCACCCGCCTGAAGATACTTGATTCCGAGCTCAGTATAGGACTCTACAGAGGCCTGAGACCCTTTATTAAACATGCCATTTGGCGACATGCTCGAACATCCAGCGAGGAGCGCCGATAAGAGGACGCCTGCTATGAGGCGACGAGTCGTATTCACTCTCTTTCCTTGTGGTTGAGACTATTCTCTAGTTCTAACACAGGAACCCGGCACTGTCATGTTGAGCTGAAAGAAAATAAATAAAATTCAGACTCTTAGCGCTCAGTTAAGAGGTTAGTCGGACTGACGCAGCTGGATATATTTTTGGCTTCGGCGGGTACGGTCCGCTACCTGACCGACCAACTGCCCGCAAGCTGCATCCACATCATCACCACGCGTGCGACGCACAGTGGTGAGTATTTTCCCTTTGAGCATCTCACTCTTAAACTTCGCAATTGCCGTTTCACTCGGCCGCTCATAACCAGAGTTAGGGAAGGGGTTAAACGGGATCAGATTGAGTTTACAAGGCATCTTGCGTAACAGTTTAACCAACTCACGTGCGTGCTCTGGCTGGTCGTTTACGCCCGCTATCAACGTGTACTCTACTGTTGGCACTCGCTTATCACCAAGTTTAGCAAAGTAACGATTAACCGAATCTACCAGCATTTCGATAGGATATTTTTTGTTAATCGGAACCAGCACATCGCGTAGCGCATTGTTGGCGGCATGTAGAGAGACTGCCAGGGAGACATCTGTAACGTCTCCAAGCTTGTCCAGCGCTGGTACGACACCCGAAGTGCTCAGCGTGACGCGACGTTTTGAGAGGCCGTACGCATTGTCATCCATCATCATCTGGACGGCATCGACGACATTATCAAAGTTCATCAGCGGCTCGCCCATACCCATCAAGACAACATTGCTTACGCGCCGTTCCCCACTCGGATCAAAACCTCCGCAACAGCGTATCGCTACGCGCAACTGTGCAATGATCTCTGCGGTACTGAGATTGCGATTGAACCCCTGCTTACCGGTTGAACAGAAGCTGCAGTCCAGTGAACAACCGACCTGCGATGAAACGCAAAGAGTCCTGCGATCACCCTCCGGGATCAACACCATCTCGATCGCAGATCCGCCATCCATCTGAATGACCCACTTGCGCGTGCCATCTTTAGATGTCTTGTCGATGAGGATCTCTGGCTCACGTATCTCCGCGACCTCAGCCAGCTTGCTGCGCAGTGCTTTGCTAATATTGGTCATTTCGTCGAACGAGCTTGCGCCTTGCTGGTGCATCCATTTCAATACCTGGACAGCACGAAACTTCTTTTCGCCAAGCGTTTCAAAAAACTCTTCGAGTTTTGCGGGGGATAAACCTAGGAGGTTTACTTTTGATTCGGACATGGTGCGGGGTGTCTCTTGAGGGTTGGCACAGGTGCAAGCACCTGCGCCCGGATCTTCAACTTATGCGCCGAAGAAATACGCGATTTCGCGCTCAGCAGATGCTGCAGAGTCAGAACCGTGTACAGCGTTCGCATCGATAGATGAAGCGAAGTCTCGGCGAATAGTACCTTCAGCAGCTTCCTGTGGGTTAGTAGCACCCATCAGCTCGCGGTTCAAAGCGATAGCGTTTTCACCTTCCAGGACCTGAACAACAACCGGGCCAGAGGTCATGAACGAAACCAAGTCACCGAAGAACGGACGCTCTTTGTGTTCAGCGTAAAAACCTTCCGCATCGGCCTGCGATAGCTGCTTCATCTGCATTGAGACAACTTTCAGACCCGCTTTCTCGAAGCGAGCAACGATTTCGCCGATAACGTTTTTAGCCACTGCATCTGGCTTAATGATAGATAGAGTACGTTCGATAGCCATGAACCTAACCTTTAATTAGTTGGATGAAATTTTAGTGCGCGAATTATACGCTAAGACTTTGGGATTAAACAGTAGCGCGACAGGCTGAAGCAGTTAGTTGTACTCATCTAGCCAAGCCATCTGAATAGCCTCGAGAATCTTTTCTCCGCAGTGATTGGGATCACCTTCAAAACCCTCAAGACTCATAACCCGCTGGTACAGATCTGGAAAGCTGACTTCAAGAGGATTTTGCTCTGGGAAAATCTCAGTCAACGCAATCGCAATATCACTGACATCTGTCCACTGCATCCTTATCTCCCGACCGCCTTAGTGACCCTCAGAGACCTGATTGATGGTGTATTTTGGAATCTCCACCACCAAATCCTCGTCTGCCACAACTGCCTGACAACTCAGACGCGATTCAGGCTCAAGCCCCCACGCTTTATCAAGCATGTCATCTTCCAATTCGTCCGACTCGTCGAGACTGTCAAACCCCTCACGAACAATTACATGACAGGTGGTACAGGCACAGGACTTCTCACAAGCGTGCTCGATGTGAATGCCGTTGCGCAAAGCCGCATCACAAATCGTTACCCCCGGCTCAGCTTCTATAACCTGTCCTTCCGGGCAAAGCTCCGCGTGAGGCAAGAATATAATTTGCGGCATTAGCCCTTCTCCTTTTCAAAATAGTCAACACTCTGCCCCTGCAGAGCACTCTGAATCGAACTATCCATACGACGTGAAGCAAAGAAATCACTCACCTGAGCGAGATGCTCGACTCCAGCCTCTATAGCTCCAGCGCTCTCTCCTTTAGTCAGGTTTTCGAGCACCTCAATCTCCGCTAATAGATCTTTTGCTTCTTGCTCGGACAGTAATCTGGACCCGTCCTCAGCAATCGCACTGCGCAATGCGCTTATCAACCGATCCGCCTCTACCTGCTGCTCCCGCAAGCTCCGCGCTTCGCGATCATCCTGCGCGTTGGAGTAGGACTCCTGCAGCATACGCGTGATCTCTGAATCCGACAGCCCATATGAGGGCTTAACCTGAACGGCACTCTCGATTCCCGTTGACAGCTCCTTGGCAGAGACATTTAGCAGACCATCAGCATCAACCTGAAAGGTGACACGAATCTTGGCCGCACCGGCCGCCATTGGTGGTATACCTCGCAACTCGAAACGTGCTAGAGAGCGGCAGTGATCGACAAGCTCTCGCTCACCCTGAAGCACGTGGACCAGCATCGCGGTCTGGCCATCCTGATAAGTCGTAAACTCTTGGGCACGGGCCACTGGGATCGCAGTATTACGGTGAATAACTTTTTCTACCAACCCCCCCATGGTCTCTAAACCGAGCGAAAGCGGAAGAACATCGAGCAGGAGAAGCTCTGAGTCAGGTTTGTTTCCGGCCAATATATCTGCCTGCAGTGCAGCGCCGATCGCCACTACACGGTCTGGGTCAATATCGATATGCGGTGCGCGCTGAAAAAACTCCCCTACGCTCGACTGTACCAGAGGGACACGGGTTGAACCGCCTACCATTACTACGTCCTGAATCTCTTCAGTCGTGACTCCAGCATCTTTTAGAGCACGTTTACACGCTCGAATCGTTTTAGCCACCAGCGGCTTCACAAGCTCATTAAAATCAGCTCGGGTCACGGCAAGCTGTTTGCCAGTGCCGGGCAGCGTTAGGTTAATCTGCTCCTCTGCTGTTAAGCGCTCTTTTACGGAGCGAGCTAAACCGAGCAGTTCGCGCGTTGTGGAGGCGTCATACTGATGTTCGCCACCCTGCTGCATCAACCAGTGAGCCAATTCGTGGTCAAAGTCATCTCCACCCAGGGCCGAGTCACCACCGGTTGCCAATACTTCGAATACACCACGCGTCAATCGTAGTATCGAAATATCAAAGGTTCCGCCGCCCAAGTCATACACTGCAACAACACCTTTGTCTTGCTGATCCAGTCCATAGGCGACCGCTGCTGCCGTCGGTTCATTTAACAGACGCAACACGTTCAACCCGGCAAGCTGAGCCGCATCTTTAGTCGCCTGGCGTTGAGCATCATCAAAATAAGCGGGCACAGTAATCACTGCACCCTCAAGCTCTCCACCGAGACTCTGTTCCGCGCGCGCATTCAACGCTTTGAGAATATCTGCCGAGATCTGAACGGGACTTAAATCACCTGCCGCCGTACGCAAATAGGGCATACCCGTGCCTGACTCGACAAACTCATAGGGCAGCTGTTCGCCAAGCTGCAAGGCATCGCTGGCCGAGCGACCCATCAGACGTTTGATAGACTGCACCGTATTGTATGGATCTTGGTTGGCCTTGAACGCAGCCTGCTGCCCAACTAACGGGGGCTTGGCTTCTGAATAGTGCACAACAGAGGGAAGGATATGCACCCCATCAGAATCTGATAAGGTCTCAGCAACACCATTGCGCACGGTCGCGACCAGCGAGTTGGTGGTACCTAGATCTATACCTACCGCCAGTTTTCGCTGATGGGGATCCAGGCTTAGCCCTGGCTCGGCGATCTGCAACAGCGCCATAGTGATCAGTACTCCTCATCCAGACGATCTTCTGCCGCCTCAATTTCTCGAATTAATTTATTGATAAATTGCAGCTTACGAATCGAAATTTCAGCAGAATCCAACTCTTGGGCTACGAGGGCGGCATTAAACTGTGAATACTCAGCAGCTTCAAGGCCTTTGGCTTCAACGGCGAGTTTATCGAGGGCATCAAAGGGATCCTGGCCACTGGCGGCTTCTACCAGCGACTCACGCAGTTCCATTTGCTGCATCAAAAAGGGGCCGGGAAGCTAGCGACGATTTTCCTCACCTGTATCGACACCCTCGAGCTTAAGCAAGTATTGCGCGCGCAGCAAAGGTGTCTTCAAGGTTTCAAACGCTTCGTTAAGGTGAGCAGTCGCCTGCACTGCGAGGCGCTGCTCGCGCTCTCCTTTGTGTGCGTGGCGGTCAGGGTGGTGTTCGCGCTGAAGCTCACGGTAACGTTCACTTAAAAGCTGCAAGTCCAGATCGAAACTAGCGTCCAGTCCGAACAGTTCAAAGAAGTTCTGTGCAATATCCATGATCTCTCGCGAACCAGACTGATGTAATCAGACGTTAAAGCTCTCGCCGCAGCCACACTCGCTGCGTACATTGGGGTTATTGAATTTGAAACCCTCGTTTAAACCTTCCTTGACGAAATCAAGTTCAGTGCCATCCAGGTAGACCAGACTCTTTGGGTCTATCACTACCTTAACGCCCTCAAACTCAAACACCTCATCTTCGCCGTTGAGATCATCAACATATTCGAGCACGTAGGCCATGCCCGAGCAACCCGAGGTACGGACACCCAAACGGATGCCCAAACCCTTGCCGCGTTTTTCAAGGTACTTCGCCACGTGATTCGCCGCGGCGGAGGTCATTGAGACTCTCATATCCATCACTTCTGTTTGTTACGGTAATCTTCGATTGCCGCTTTGATGGCATCTTCTGCCAGCACTGAACAGTGGATCTTAACAGGTGGTAGCGCCAACTCTTCCGCGATCTGCGCATTTTTCAGATCAGCCGCCTGATCCAGAGTCATCCCTTTAACCCACTCGGTCACCAGCGAACTTGAAGCGATAGCAGAGCCGCAACCGTACGTTTTAAACTTTGCATCCTCTATCACACCCTCATCGCTCACTTTGATCTGGAGACGCATAACGTCACCACAGGCTGGCGCACCCACCATACCAGTGCCAACGTGACTGTCATCCGCGTCCATCTTGCCGACGTTGCGTGGGTTTTCGTAGTGATCAATAACTTTTTCGCTGTAAGCCATCTTAAGCTCCTAAAAATCTAAACCGGTAAATTAATGGTGAACCCACTCGACCTTGCTCAGATCGACGCCGTCTTTGAACATATCCCAAAGTGGCGACAGTTCGCGTAGCTTGTCCACGGCTGTGCGCACCTGTGCTGCCGCATAATCCACCTCTTCTTCAGTGGTGAATCGGCCAAATGAAAAACGGATTGACGAATGCGCCATTTCATCATTCAGACCCAGCGCGCGCAGCACGTATGAGGGCTCCAGGCTTGCTGAAGTACAAGCAGAACCCGATGAAACAGCCAAATCTTTCAACGACATCAGCAGAGACTCGCCCTCAACGAACGCAAAACTGACGTTAAGGTTGCCTGGGTAGCGCTGATCAAAAGAGCCATTAACATAGACCTCTTCCATGTCTTTTATCTGCGACCAGAAACGATCACGCAGAGATACCAGACGCGCTCTCTCAGAATCCATCTCCTCTTTGCCAATACGGAAGGCTTCGCCCATACCAACAATCTGGTGAGTCGCCAGCGTACCCGAACGCATACCACGCTCGTGACCGCCACCATGGATCTGCGCTTCAATACGCACACGTGGCTTGCGGCGAACGTACAGCGCACCAACACCCTTAGGCCCGTAGACTTTGTGCCCGCACAGGGACATCAGATCGACCTTCATCTCTTGCATGTCTATTGGCAACTTACCGGCACTCTGAGCCGCGTCAACGTGGAAAAGGACACCATGCTTGCGGGTCAGTTCGCCGATAGCCGCGATATCGGTAATCGTGCCGATCTCGTTATTAATATGCATCAGAGAGACTAATATAGTGTCTTCACGTAGGGCATCAGCAACCATCTGCGGCGTGATCAGACCATCAGAACCCGGTGTGAGGTAGGTTACTTCGTACCCCTCGCGCTCCAACTGACGAGTCGCATCGAGAACCGCTTTGTGTTCGATTTTTGATGTGATGATGTGTTTACCCTTCTTATGATAGAAGTGCGCAACACCCTTTATAGCCAAGTTATCTGATTCGGTCGCACCCGATGTCCAGACGATTTCACGGGGGTCGGCATTAATTGCATCAGCAACTTGACGACGGGCAGTCTCAACCGCCTCTTCCGCTTTCCAACCAAACAGGTGAGAGCGACTGGCAGGGTTACCGAAAGTACCGTCGGGAGTAAGGCAAGCCATCATCTTCTCAGCGACTCGCGGATCCACTGGTGTAGTGGCTGAATAATCCAAGTAAATTGGCAGTTTCATCTATATCTCCAAACTCTGGGTGCAACCCAACTTCTAATTAGTTTGACTTGAAAGGATTAGGTCTTCTGAAATGCGACCGTTTTGACGTTTCGCAACACGCTGCACATCATTACGCATCACAAGGTCTGCCAGACTAATACCGCTCAAGAAATTATGAATTTGTTGACTCAAGTCCATCCAAAGGTGATGGGTCAAACAGATCTCGCCCGACTGACAGTTGCCTTTCTGGTGACAACCGGTGGCGTCTACGGACTCGTTAACCGCATCGACGACCTGAGCGACGTTTATCTGATCTCCGTCCCGCTTGAGTTCGTAACCGCCACCAGGACCACGCACACTCTGAACCAGTCCCTGTTTGCGCAACTTCGCAAAGAGCTGTTCCAGGTATGAAAGCGAAATACCTTGCCTTTCAGAGATATCAGCCAAACTAATCGGCCCCTTCCCCTGATGCAAAGCTAGATCTAGCATCGCTGTCACTGCATAACGCCCTTTGGTTGTAAGACGCATAGTGTCTACCTCAGTCCCTAATCGCTATGGGGCTATTATGGTATTTCCTACAATTTTGATCAACTATTTAACCAACTAATTTAGTAGGAATTAATTATGATCCGATTTTGATGCAGCGGTTAACCGTCCAACCTTCTTCAAAATCCCACGCATTACGTTGACTTCAACCTTATCTGGCACCGCCCGCAGAAATAGGCGCCGCAACCTTGGCATCAACTGCCGAGGGTTAGCAGGATCCAGAAAGTCGATCTCAACCAACACCTTCTCCAAATGCTCAAACATCTGTTCAATCTCATTATTGTCAGCAAGTTCGATATCCCAACGCGTTCCCCACTGTGGCGTTTTAGCGACCTGGTCTTCAACCAGCGCCATACGCATCTCATAACTGATCACCTGCACTGCAGCTGCAACATTGAGGGAGCTAAAGCTTGGATTGGTAGGAATGTGTACATGTTTGTGACACCGGTGCAGCTCGTCATTGGTCAATCCACTCGCTTCGCGACCGAAGAGCACTGCAACACGCGCATCACGGGAGCTATCGGCGTTCAACGCCTGCGCAGCAATCGCGCCCAATTCCCGGGGATTAACCAGTGGCCAGGGGATGTGGCGCTCACGCGCGCTGGTGCCAACAACAAGCTGGCAATCAGCCAATGCTGCCTCAAGGCTGTCGACTACCCTAGCCGAAGCGAGTATGTCATCTGCGCCAGAGGCTCGGGCATCGGCATCGGCATGAGGAAAATGCTTGGGTTCCACCAGACAGAGATCAGAGAGTCCCATATTTTTCATGGCGCGGGCGGTGGCACCAATATTCCCCGGGTGGGTCGTATTAACTAATACGATGCGGATTTTATCAAGCATTTACATCTCCCAAAATTTTTCGCGTCGATGTTACCAAATGCGACCGACCCACGCACCGTAGTGATCACTGGAGTTAAACAGCGCATGTAGGTTATAATTCGCCCCCGCTCTTTTAAAATTGATGGATACCCGACTGATGCAACCAATGGTCAACATTGCGCTGCGCGCTGCGCGCCAGGCAAGCGAACAAATTGAACGTGCACTTGAACGCCTCGACCTTATAAAATCTGAACAGGGAAGCGTTGCCAAGTTCCTCAACGACACCTGCAAAAACGTTGAGAAAAACATTGCTCAAGTAATTCAAAAGGCTTACCCGCACCACAGTGTGATGGGGGAGTACTCCGGTCTTTACGAAGCGACATCAGCCGAGGGTCCAACCCCCTGCCACTGGCAAGTCCATACAATTGACTCCATCACACATTTTTCGAACGCACTACCCTCTTTTGCGCTCTGCATTGTCGGCCGCGTCAGGGATCGCGTCGAACATGCTCTTATCCTTAACCCGATCACGGGTGAAGAGTTCACTGCCAGCCGCGGACAGGGCGCTCAGCTGAATGGTCGTCGCTTACGGGTTGGCTCTCTTAAGAGTCTCGATGGTGCGTTGATAGGCACAGGTCATCTGGGCCGTCCGAGCGACAAGAGACATCTAGAGATGCAACTCGATATCACTCGCGCGATCGTCGAAGCCGGCGCATCGACTTTTAGTACGGGTTCGGTTGCACTTAATCTGGCTTACACAGCGGCGGGGCGTCTCGATGCTATGTTGCAGCCTGAAGTGCACGCTGAGGAACTAGAAGCGGGATTGCTTATTTTGCAGGAAGCTGGGGGTCTCGCATCAGACTTTAACGGCGGCACAAACTTCCGGACCAGCGGCCAGCTCGTGGCAGGTAACCCGAAGATCTTCAAAGTACTGCTAACCACCGTAAACAGCATTAGCAAACGATACTGATTAGCGACGCTCGTACGAGTGGCGGAATCACTTAAAAAAAGCGCGAAAGCGCTTTTTTGTTTTTAAGTTGTCAAAGATGGTAGAGCTATCCCCGCCAGCCAGTGCCCGTTGATAGGAATACAAAATTCGAACGCTAGACGACAGGCTAAATACTGAGTCAATTGAAAAACCTATACCCCTGAATGGATAGGCTCGGGCCATGCCTTAGATTTTTTCAGGAAGGTCAACTGAAAGCTTTGCCAGCACTGGCTGAGCGATTAGCCAAGCGATAATCAGGTAACCGAGCATACCCCAGATGATGAGCTGAAAGTGCACGCCAAAATCGATTAGATAACCAAGGAGAGCCGGTGATATGGCAGTCCCTAGAACCATTGCAGACTGCAGGGTTGCCCTCACCCGCCCGAGGTTTTCTCCGCCCCAGATGTTTACCAGTAGAGCATTCACCACGGGCTCCTGAAATCCAACCACCAACCCGCTCAGAATCATGAGTAAAATCAGACCAGCTGAACCGCCTAGTATCGGAGCAAACAGAAGTGCCAGAGCGAACGGTAGTATAAACAGTCGGGCCGTCATAGCTGAGCCATAGTGATCGATCTTCGGCCCAACATACAGAGCACCCAGGACCCGAGCGACTCCCAGACCAGTCAGCGCCCATGCATAAGCCGATGGAGTTGCCCCCAGATCGGCTGTCAAATGTGCCTGATAGATCATCAAACCGGTGGAGATAATCGGCAGCGCCATGATTAACGGTAGCAACATAATGAAGCGCTTATCTTTGAGTGGTTTAGGCCCTGCGGCTCGCTCTATCTTAGATCGCTTTAGAGGAGCTGTTGGCCAAGGGGCAAAGCTGAGCAGTAGTAGCCACATCAAACACCAGAATGAGGCCAAAAACCACCAGGTCTGCTGCCAACTTAGCAGTGTCAGCAGCAAGGTCACCGCTAGAGGCAGAATGATTTCACCTGAGGGGTAGCCGAGACTGACCAAACTGAGTGCCCTACCGCGCGCCTGTTTAAACTCACGCCCAGCAAGCGTGTTTCCGAGGTGACCAAACATACCCTGTCCATTGAAGCGAAGCAGGCCCAACCCCAGGAGTCCCAACCAGAATAGATGGGTTGTCGTTAAAAGTACGACTCCGATCACCAGCCCGATGAGCACAGCAAGGGCAAACTGCCGCGGCGGCATCCAATCGACTTTTGGACCGAAAAACATCAGTGCACCAGCGGAGAGTAAAGTGACACCAGCGTAGGCCGTGCCAAACTGGCCCGCCGAAATTCCCAAAGAAGCAGCTATATCAACCTGGAAAAGACCGATAAAAAAGCTCTGCCCCAGACTACTTGAGAACACGGACAAGTAAGCGATCAGCAAGAGTCCCCGGTGAGTTCGAAACAGATAGGTGTAGCCCGGCTCTTTCATATTAGATCCGACTCTGAACAAGGCAGAAAGCCTCTATAGTTGGAAGAGTATAAGGACTATTCTCAGCCACGTGAGGCGTCGCAGCAAGCAGTTTAATACTCAAAAGTATCAAACAAAGCGGAATCTAGTTCATCCCAAAAGAGCATGGAGACATGCTTTACAGAACCCAGAGCTCAGATCTTTAGATAGCTACTCTCACTGCGCGGATACAAAGACTCAGGATTACCGGTCTAGCGAAATAGTTAGACCCTTGCGAGCGCTGAACCCAAATAAAAACGGGTCCCTAAGGACCCGTTCTAACTCACACGCAGAAGTGCGCGGCTGACTTAAAAGCTAACTAAACACTGTAAGGATCGCGCAGCACCACGGTTTCAATACGATCGGGACCCGTCGACACGATATCAATCGGGGTCTCCATCAACTCTTCGAGACGCTTGATATAGTTGACAGCAGCCTGCGGCAGCTGATCAATGCTCTGCGCGCCCAAAGTTGATTCACTCCAACCTGGCATGGTCTCGTAGACCGGAGTTACTTTCTCGTAATCTTCAGAGCCGTTCAGTGAGAACACATCATTACCCTGGGCGTCTTTATAGCCAACACAGATTTTGATCTCTTCCATACCGTCGAGTACATCAAGCTTCGTCAGACAGATACCGGACACTGAGTTAATTTGAATAGCATGATTAAGTGCGACTGCATCAAACCAACCACAACGGCGCGCGCGGCCTGTTGTTGACCCAAACTCGTGACCGCGCTCGGCAAGTCCCGCACCCACTTCGCAATGCAGCTCAGTTGGGAATGGACCGCCACCCACACGCGTCGTATAAGCCTTGGTAATACCCAGAATGTAATCTAGGTAGAGTGGACCGAAACCAGAACCCGTCGATGTACCACCGGCAGTGGTGTTCGAAGAAGTGACGTACGGGTAGGTACCGTGATCGATGTCCAGCAGGGAGCCCTGAGCACCTTCGAACATTATGTTGGCACCTTGCTTGCGCAGTTCGTGCAGCTTTGCAGTGACATCCATCATCAGCGGCAGCAGCTCCTCGGCCATCGCTAGCGTATCTGACAGAACGGTATCAAAATCAACTGGCTCAGCTTTGTAGTAGTTCTCTAACACGAAATTGTGGTACTTGAGGATCTCTGCCAGCTTAGTAGCAAATGCCTCTTTATCCTGAAGGTCGCCTAGGCGTAGACCACGACGCGAAACCTTGTCTTCATAGGCAGGGCCAATACCACGCCCTGTTGTACCAATCTTCGCAGCGCCGCGAGCGACTTCACGCGCTTGGTCAATTGCCACGTGGTAAGGCAGTATCAGCGGACATGCAGGACTCAAACGCAGACGCTCTTTGACCGGCACGCCGTTCTCTTCAAGCTGCCTCATCTCTTTGAGCAGTGCTTCTGGTGACAGTACGACACCGTTACCGATCAGACAGAGTACGTTTTCACGCAGAATGCCCGAAGGAATCAAGTGAAGTACGGTTTTCTTACCATCGATTACCAGCGTATGCCCGGCATTGTGGCCACCCTGAAAGCGAACAACGGCAGCTGCCTGCTCGGTTAGCAGGTCAACGATCTTGCCTTTACCTTCATCACCCCATTGGGTGCCCAGAACAACGACGTTTTTACCCATGTGTCTCTAGTGCTCTATTTTAAAATTTAGAGTGCTTCAAGCACCCATTCAGTTCCATTTTTTACCAGCTGACGATCACAGTTTTCAGGCGTCTGAGCGCCCTGTAGCTGAGTCACGACTCGCTCTCCCTGAGCGCGTAGCTGTCTAATACGGTCCAGCAGATCCGCTTCGCAATTGGATGGGGCCACTATCGCCCGACGTACTACCGGTTGCGTCTCTAGCGCCAACATAACAAGAGTCTTCAAATCGGTGCTGAAACCGGTAGCCGCGCGCGCACGACCGAAATCTGCACCAATTTGGTCGTATCGCCCACCTTTGGCTAGCGCCTGACCGAAGCTCGGTGTATACGCAGCAAACACCACACCTGTGTGGTAGCGGTATCCGCGCAACTCACCTAGATCGAAGTAGAAACCTATATCCGGAAATCGTGCACTGACGACCGCCTCAACCTGCCGAAGGTGCGCGATCGCTGCCTGTATCTGCGGCTGGTCGGCAAAGATAGTCTCTGCCCGATCAAGTACCGAGTCACACCCGTTAAGACTTGCTAGTGCACAAAGCTGGGCTCCAAGTTGGGCATCCACATTGAGCGATTCGACAAAAGGGACCAACTCAGGCAGCGCCTTGCGCTGCAAAATATCAATGTAAGACTCGGTCTGAGCAGAGCTCAAATTAGCGGTCTGTACCAGCTGAGAAAAGACGCCTACGTGCCCTAAATCCAAATTGATGGTTCCCTGAATACCAGATGCTAACAGCGTTTCCAGCATCAGCGAGATAACCTCGGCATCAGAGTCCAAGCCCTCATGGCCAAAAAGCTCTGCACCCAGTTGCATCGGATTGCGTGAAGCCAACATGTTAACAGGGCGAGTGTGTAGAACAGAACCACAATAACAGAGGCGACTCACGCCATCTGTGCGCAGGCGATGGGCATCGATACGTGCAACCTGAGGTGTTATATCGGCTCGTATCCCCAGCATGTGACCACTGACCTCGTCGGTCACCTTAAAGGTCTGTAGACCCAGGTCTCCACCCACACCGGTCAACAGTGATTCCAGATGCTCTGCCACGGGCGGCATAACCAACTCATAGCCCCAGCTATCGTACAGATCAAGAATCCGACGACGAACAAGCTCCACCTCTCTCGCGACAGGCGGTAACAGCTCTTTCATGCCGTCAGGCAATAGCCAGCGATCAGCCAAGGCCATCTAAAACTCCATAACCCTAAGGGTGTTTAACGCGATATCAACAGTAGTGCTGTACCAGCAATCATTGAGACAAATCCAACCATTCTCAGGTTTGAATCGCTTATGCCCGCTAACTGGGAAACCAGTCGACGCCAGCGCTGGGGATAGAGAAATGGGATAACTCCTTCAATCACTAACAGCAGGCAAAACGCGATCCATAGCTCGTGCCAAAGTTCGGCCATAAGGGTCCCGCACAATCACAAAAAAACCGGGCCGTGCCCGGGGTCTGGATTTTAACATGAAAGCGGGCGCCATTGGCACCCGCTTTTTGTTTGATGTTTAACCAGCCACTCGATTAACGCTTAAAGTCACCCAGGTAGCGGAAGAACTCACTGTCAGGCTTGAGCAGCAGAACATCTCCCCCCGAGCCAAAGGACTCTTTATAGGCCATCAAGCTCCGGTTGAACGAGTAAAACTCGGCATCGCGATTGTACGCATCTGCGTAAATGCGGGCAGCCTCAGCATCACCCTCACCTCGAATGACTTCAGAGTCTCGGTACGCTTCTGCCATGATGACAGTGCTCTGGCGATCGGCATCAGCGCGGATACCCTCAGCCAACTCCTTACCGCGTGAGCGCAACTCACGTGCCAGACGTTCACGTTCTGATCGCATACGCTCGTATACTGAGCTCGACACCTCTGGTGGCAAGTCGATACGCTTAACTCGCACGTCAACTACCGCAAGACCAAGCTCCGCTTCAGTCAGCTCACTTAGCGTTGTGATAACGGCATCCATCACCTCTTCACGTTCACCCGAAACCACTTCTGTAAGTGTGCGAGTACCGAACTCATTACGAAGAGACGTTTCGATACGAGTCGAGAGCAGATCCGACGCTCGGAAGGAGTCACCCGAAGTCGCTGTGTAGTACTTTTCGACATCAGATATACGCCACTTGACGTAGGAGTCTACAATCAAACGCTTCTTCTCCAGCGTTAAAAACGGCGCCGGGCGCGTGTCAAGCGTCTGAATTCGTGCATCAAATACACGGATCGCGTTGACCATGGGTATCTTAAAGTGCAGGCCAGGCTTAAGATCAGGATCGACCACTTCACCGAACTGCAACTTCACACCACGCTCTGTCTCTTTGATGATGTAGACAGATTTTGATAGCACCAGCAGCACAACAACCACCAATCCTATAGAAAAGAGTGAAGATGGCTTCATATTAACGACCCTCTCTTAGGCTGGTTGAAGATGAGCGACTGTTCACTTCCTGCATAACCTGATCAGTGATCTGGCGCAAGCTTGCGTCGTCCAAGCGAATATTACGATTGGTGCCGGTTGCCGGCGCACGATCCATCAGCTTGTCGAGCGGAAGATACATCATGTTGTTCCCTGTCGCGTCGCTATCCACCATCACTTTCGGCGTGTTGGTGTAGACCTCTTGCAAGGCTTCGATGTAGAGACGTTCACGAGTTACGTCGGGGGCCACCAGATAAGCGTCTAGCAGTGCACTGAATCGATCAGCCTCACCCGTCGCTCTGGCTACAACCTCCTCGCGGTAGGCATTTGCCTCCTCTAGCACGCGCTGTGCTGTACCTCGAGCCTCTGGAATGATGCCGTTAGCATAGGACTCTGCCTGGTTCTTCGAACGCTGCTCGTCCTCTCTCGCCTTGATCACATCATCGAACGCGTCCTGTACCTGACTTGGCGCGGTCGCATTCTTTATGTTGACACGAGAAATCGCCAGTCCGGTGCCGTAGACCTCCATGTATCGCTGGAGACGAGCCTGAACTTCGACTGCCAGCGTTTCACGGCCCTCAGTCAAAATACCATCCATGTTCGTCGCACCAACGGTGTGGCGAAGTGATGACTCAGACGCATGCCCCAAACTCGTCTCAGGATCACGCACGTTAAGTACGTAATTCTTCGGATCGGAGACAACATACTGGATAGTCATATCAACATCGACGATGTTCTCATCTTTTGTCAGCATCAACGACCGGTGGTCGTAAGTACGGACACGCGTCACGTTGAGTATGGTTACGTCATCAATTAGCGGTGGGTTCCACTGCAAACCGGGCTGAACAGTCTCGGTAAACTTACCAAGACGTAGGATGACACCACGCTCCTGCTGATCCACTGTGTAGAAGCCCATACCGGCCCACACCACAACAGCCAACAGTGCTAGTACGCCAATGAATCCGAAGCCCGGGCCAGCATGATTACCTCCCGAGCTGGAACCACCAGACCCACCGCCTTTCTTCGTACCAAAGAGCGAATTCAACCGCTCTTGCAGCTTCTGTAGGGCCTCATCAAGATCTGGAGGACCCTGATCACCGCCGCCCGAACCACCGCGACGGCCGCCGCGATCGTTACCTCCACTGCTCCAAGGATCGTTCTTATCATCACGACCGCCCGGCTCATTCCAAGCCATAAGTGCTCTCCACTTGCTAACCTAATTAAAAATCTTTACCACTCCGGCCCCGAGGCCGCAATATACTGCTCTGCAGGGATGTTCAATCGACTCAGAACACGTCGCAGGTCCTTGATCTGCATACGTACTTCAAGCTGGATTCGACCATCCTCACTCACCTTCTCATCCAGTACCGCATTCTGCGAATAGAGCTGCGCGCGTAACTGACCTTGATCAGGCCCTAAATCCATATATTGGTGGAACATATCCACCGCAAGCCGCTCGCGCAAAGCCTGCAACAACAACTCAACTCCCTCGCCTGTCTGTGCCGATAACCAGACCCGAACTGCTTGCCCGGTATCATCTCTGTCTATATGCGGCTCGACACCTTCCATTCTATCAATCTTGTTGTAGACCTCGAGTACAGGGGTCTCCTGGGCACCGATCTCGTGCAACACCTTATTCACTTGGTGAATGTGCTCGCGACGTTCCTCATCACTGGCATCTATAACATGAAGAAGAAGCGCCGCTTCCACCGTCTCTTGCAGCGTCGCTCGAAACGATTCTACTAGTTTATGGGGGAGGTCTCGGATAAATCCAACCGTATCAGCCAAAATAGCAGGACCGATGTCAGCCAACTCCAGGCGGCGTAAGGTTGGATCAAGTGTGGCGAACAGCTGGTCCGCAGCATAAACATCAGCTTCCGTGATGCGGTTGAACAGGGTTGACTTACCGGCATTTGTATAACCCACGAGTGAGAGTGTTGGAATTTCAGCACGCGATCGCGCGCGGCGCCCTTGCTCACGTTGCTTACGAACTTTTTCCAGACGCGCTGTGATGGCCTTAATGCGCGCACGCAGCAACCGACGATCGGTCTCCAGCTGTGTTTCACCCGGACCACGCAGACCGATTCCGCCTTTTTGCCGCTCAAGATGCGTCCAACCGCGAATCAGTCGCGTTGACATGTGTTCGAGTTGAGCCAACTCAACCTGCAACTTACCCTCATGGGTGCGAGCACGCTGGGCAAAGATATCGAGAATCAGACCCGTCCGGTCAAGCACTCGACACTCGATCTCCCGCTCAAGGTTACGCTCCTGTGCCGGCGAGAGCGCATGATTAAAAATCACTAGCTCGGCTTGATGCAGGCGAACTAAATCACCCAACTCCTCAACTTTCCCCTTACCGAGAAAAAATTTTGGACTAGGGTCTGAGCGTGAGCCGGTCAACCACTCAACCGGGTCTGCCCCGGCTGACAAAGCCAGTTCTTCGAGCTCTCTTGGGTTATCGTTTGCGTCGGGTGACGCCAGTGTAATGTGGACGAGAATAGCCTTCTCGCCCGACTCAGGACGCTCGAAAAACAATTACTTTTTTAACCTCGGTGCTTACTCTTCAGTCGCTGGAAGTTTTACCGGTCGAGACGGTACAACCGTTGAAATAGCGTGCTTGTAAACCATCTGGCTTACCGTGTTCTTCAACAGAATAACAAACTGATCGAAAGATTCGATCTGCCCCTGCAGTTTGATGCCGTTGACAAGGAAAATAGATACGGGAACGCGCTCTTTGCGAAGAACGTTCAGGTAAGGGTCTTGTAAAGTCTGCCCTTTTGACATGGTCCTCTCCTTCTATGTGGAGGTTATAGTATTGATACTAGGCTTGGTTTGAGTGGGCTTGCGCCCTCCGCCGGATCCTTCCGGAACAAAATGTCGCACCAAGGTCTAATAGTATATAGGGGCTTACTGAATTTGTCTCAAGCTTTGGGCTAGAAGATCATTAGATTTTTTTAGCGGATCCAAGCAGATAGCTCCATCCCACCCACGAATCCATGTCATCTGCCGTTTTGCCAATTGACGCGTTGCAACAATCGCTTTATCTCTCATATCTTCAAAGCTGATTTCACTGTTAAGATGCTGCCACATTTGCCGGTAGCCAACACAGCGCATCGACGGCAGATTAAGGTTGAGATCACCGCGCATCATCAGCGACTCCACCTCTGCCTGGAAACCTTGTTCCAACATAACATCAAAACGTAATGCAATACGTTGGTGGAGTTCGAACCGATCAGCAGGCATGAGCGCAAGCGGAATAGGTTCCCAGGGCAAAATTTTTTCCGCCTGTTCCTGCCAAAAACTCTCAATAGACCGACCTGTTAGCATAACGATCTCAAGTGCCCGTTGAATTCTCTGAGAGTCGTTAGGCTTGAGACGAGCGCCAGAGAGCGGATCGAGCTGGGCTAACTTAGCATGCATCGCCGGCCAGCCTCGTTCAAATGCGTCTGCTTCTATCTGAGCACGTATTTCTGGGTCAGCCTCAGGTAATTTAGCTAACCCCTCAGCCAAAGCTTTGAAGTAGAGAATGGTGCCACCCACGAGAACGGGTGTCTTATTCAGCTCGAGCGCCTCTTCGATCTGCAGTGTAGCGTCAGCAGCAAAATCGGCCGCTGAGTAGGTTTGGGTAGGGTCAAGAATATCAATTAGCGCATGGGGATAATCGCGCAACGTATCTGCATCCGGCTTTGCGGTACCTATATCCATACCGCGATAAATCAGCGCTGAGTCAACGCTGATCAGTGAGACATCCTGACGGTCAGCCAATGCCAGTGCGAGATCTGTTTTGCCAGACGCTGTCGGTCCCATGATGAAGAGCACTTTAGGCTTTGAAAGCTTAATAGCCATACTACTGACCACGCAAAAAGAGCTTGTCCAACTCTGCGATACTCAGCTGAACCCAGGTGGGTCGCCCATGGTTACACTGACCGCTGCGCTCTGTCGCCTCCATATCCCGTAGTAGGGCATTCATCTCAGGGACACTCAGTTGACGATTTGCCCTGACTGAACCGTGGCAGGCCATCGTCGCCAGCAGTTCATTGATACTCTCCTCAATTCGTCGACTGTTACCGTAGGTACGCATATCAGCCAGCACATCGCGCACTAACAGACTCACATCAGATCTGGCTAACGCCACCGGTACCTCGCGAATACTCAAACTCTCCTGACCAAGGCGCTCTACACCAAAGCCCAACCGTGTAAACATATCCGCCTGCTCAACGGCAATCTCCGCCTCAGCTTCGCTAACATTCAGAGAGACCGGCACCAGCAGAGGTTGTGACCTAATGCCGTCAACCTCCCAAGAGCTCTTCATGCGTTCATAAACAATCCGTTCATGGGCTGCATGCATATCAACTAACACCAACCCTTGCGCGTTTTGAGCAAGTATATATATGCCATGTAACTGCGCCAAAGCGAACCCCATCGGAGGCAAATCCTCTTTGGCAAGCGCAGAGAAATCTACCGCTGTTGGTTCCGCAACGGCTGTAGTTTGCGGGTGTAACTGTCCATACCCCTGTATCTGCGACCTAACATCTGAAGCACTAAAAGCCGGGGAGCTACGCTGTACATAAGCGCCAAAACCCTGAGCACCGCTTGCTAAACCATCTCCACTGAGATTGCCAGCACTCGCCTGCGGTAGGCTCATGCGTTGCTGATCGAAGCTCTGATTGACCGGTTGCGCCTGGGTCGCCAAGTTAGTCAGACTTCCAACACCTGCTCCACTCTCGCTTGGACGCTGATCCGCAATGACACGGTGCAGGGTACGGAAAATAAAGTCGTGGACCAATCGTCCCTCGCGGAAACGCACTTCATGCTTTGTAGGATGGACATTGACATCAACCAACGCAGGGTTGAGTTCGAGATAGAGCACATAGCAAGGGTGACGGCCGCTAAACAACACATCCGCATAGGCCTGACGAATCGCATGCGTCACTAGTTTGTCACGAATGACTCGCCCGTTCACAAAGAAATACTGCTGGTCCGCCTGACTACGCGAATAGGTCGGCAGACCGATCCAGCCCCACAAACGTAAACCGGAGGCCTCTGCTCTGACATCGAGATGGATGGACTGCTCGATAAACGAGGACCCAAGCAAGGATGCAATACGCCGTTCCCGCATGGATTCAGTATCAGCAGGCTTTAACTGATGCACCACACGGTTGTTATTGGAGAGCTGAAAGTGCAGATCAAAACGACTCAGTGCGAGTCGCTTTACCACCTCTTCGAGGTGCCTGTATTCGGTCTGTTCTGTCTTAAGAAATTTACGTCGTGCGGGGGTATTAAAGAAGAGGTCACGCATCTCAACAGTGGTCCCCTGTGGGTGAGCCGCTGGAGACAACTCTGCCTCCATATCGCGCCCCTCCGCTTTGACCTGCCATGCACTCTCCTGCCCCTGAGCCCGCGAGGTAAGCGTCAAACGAGAGACTGACGAGATAGAGGCGAGCGCCTCTCCGCGAAAACCTAAACTGGCAACCGCTTCCAAATCATCAAGAATTTTGATCTTTGAGGTCGCGTGGCGGCTCAATGCCAGCGCCAAATCATCCCTGTCGATGCCTGAGCCATCGTCACGGATCCGGATTAATTTAACTCCGCCCTGTTCGACATCCACCTGAACACGGTTAGCGCCAGCATCAATCGCGTTCTCTAATAGCTCTTTTACAACTGAAGCGGGGCGTTCAACTACTTCCCCCGCTGCTATCTGGTTCGCCAGTTGGGGCGAGAGTAGCTCAATTCGACTCATCAATACTAACCCGCGGGTATCCGCAGCACCTGGCCTACGCGAATGCGATCTGATTTCAAATTATTGGCTGAACGTAAAGCCCCGAGACTAACGCCGGTACGCTGTGCAATGCGTGACAGGCTATCACCGGCTACCACCCTGTACTCACGCTCCATTCCCTTGGGCATCTGCCCCTGCTCTTTCAACTTCGCTACCAACGTGCCTGCGGGTGGTCGCTGCCAGAAATGTTCAAGCAAACCCTGCGCAATCGCACCGGCCATCCGCTTCTGGTAGGCACTGTCTTTGAGACGCTTCGCCTCAGTTGGATTGGAGATAAAGCCTGTCTCTACCAGAATAGAGGGGATATCCGGCGACTTGAGCACAACGAACCCCGCTTTTTCGATGTGGGGCTTGTGCATTCGGGCAAAACTGGCGATGTGTTTGTGTACCAGTTCCGCAGCATCTGTACTGCTCGTACGAGCATAGTTCATCGACATATCCAACAGAACGCTGGCAAGCGTCTCATCCTTGTCTTCAAGACTCACGCTCCCCACTCCGCCGATCAGATCGGCCGAGTTCTCACGCTTGGCCAGCCATCGACCCATCTCACTCGACGCTCCGCGATTAGACAGCACCCAGACTGAGGCTCCGCGCGCTTTTGAATTTTCAGCCGCATCAGCGTGTATGGAGACAAAAAGATCAGCGTTGAGCTTGCGAGCTTTAGCCGTGCGTCCCCGCAGACTGACGTAGTAATCTCCGGTGCGAACCAGCTCGGCTCGAAACCCTGGCTGCTCATCGATACGCCGCTTGACCTCCTTCGCAATGGCCAATACCACACCCTTTTCAAACAGCCGCCCAGGGCCTATTGCGCCTGGGTCCTCGCCTCCATGCCCGGCATCGATCGCAATAATAATCTCGCGTTGAGTGTCAGGGATGGAGAGTGGCTGGGCTGCCGGTTTGAGAATCTGTTGCGATTCTGTAGCCAGGTCAACAACCAGACGATGCCCATACTGGTCGTTGGGCGGCAATGTGAAGCTGCTTGGCTGAGTTTTCATTGCCAGGTCCAGCACCAGACGCAGCCCAGTATCGCGTTTACCTGAGCGCAACTTGCTAATTGGGCTCCCCGACAAATTGAGCTTTGACAGATCGGTACCCAAATTTGCCCGCTCCAGATCAATCACAATTCGAGCGGGGTTATCGAGCGTAAAAAGATTGTGTTCTACCGGGCCATCAAGGTCGAACACAAGCCGGGTATTATCTGGCGCGAGCCAAAGCCGCAGATTTTCAACTTGGGTATTTGCCTGAGCCATCATTGTCAGGCTACTGGCTACCAACAACAATAGACGCAACATCATACCGCCACCCCTGCGACACCCTGCTCCCGCATCGCTTCAATAGCCACTGCCCCTCGGGGAGAGTTGGCTATAGCCGTCAGTCGTCGACCGGGCAGATCGGGTTCGAGAAATATATCGATATCCGGTTTAGGTAAGAATCCCCCACCCTTCTCCGGCCACTCCACGAGGCAGAGCGACTCGCCGTCAAAGTAATCTCTTACACCCAGATACTCAAGCTCCTCCGGATCACCCAGACGGTAGAGGTCGAAGTGATAAACTGACTGTCCGGCGGATAACTCATACGGCTCCACCAGAGTGTAGGTAGGGCTTTTGACGCCGCCAGTGTGACCCAAAGCACGCAGCACTCCACGACTAAGCGTGGTTTTACCCATGCCTAGATTACCATGCAGAAATATCACGCAGCCGGCACTGTGCGCAGCCAAAGTTGCACCGGCCGCGAGCGTGCCACTCTCATCAAGCAGACGCCACTTAAGCTCTGAAGCCATAGGTTAACTAACCCTGATTGTCGATCTCGTTATCATTTACCGCCGCTCGAATCTGTTCTAACAGATCTGAGGCCAGCAACCCACGCTCCCCCCGAGCGGCTGCCAGATCGCCTGCACGCGCGTGTATCCACACACCACAAGCTGCGGCACTGGCCGGGGCAATACCCTGTACCAGCAGTGCGCCTATGATACCAGAAAGTATATCTCCCATGCCTGCTGTTGCCATGCCAGGATTACCTCGGTCGCACACTTCAATTTGACCATCTTTTACACAGAGAGTTCCAGCCCCTTTGAGCACCTGCACGCCGCCGAAGCGGCGCTCGAGGTTGAGCAGAGCCGCCACTCTGTCAGCTTGTACCTGCGCAGTGCTGATACCAAGTAATCTTGCAGCCTCACCCGGGTGTGGTGTGAAAACGGATCCTGCACCGACACGCGCCTCTCCATTCGCAATCAAATTAAGTGCATCAGCATCATACAGACAGGGTCCCTCAAACTTTTCGGCAAGCTCCAACCAGGCTTTAGCCCAATCGTCCTGACCCAGCCCGGGACCAATCACCAAAGCGCTCGCCTGACTCAGCTGTTCACGAGCTTGTGCCGGGTCCAAGACCCCCTGAACCATCACCTCCGGAACTCGGGCCAGTGCAGCACTCACATGTTCAGATCGGGTCAACAATATCACTCGCCCAGCTCCACTTCGCAGCGCAGCCTCTGCTGTCATGATGGCACTTCCACCCAATCCAAGATTGCCACCAACAACCACTAAAACACCAAAATCCCCTTTGTGAGCGGCACGCGAGCGTCGCGGCAGAGCCAGCTTGATCTGCGCCTGTTTCGTCAGAAGAGCATAGGGTTCCATCTGCTCTAACAACTCGCCCGGGACACCCAAGCTCGCCCAGTAGCGCTCACCGGCTAGTTCAGGGCCTTGAGCCGTCAACCATCCCAGCTTGTTGGCGATAAAACTGAGCGTCGCGTCCGCCCGCACAGCCACTCCAGCGGCAACGCCAAGATCTGTGTCCAGACCAGAGGGTTGGTCCAGTGCCAGAACCGGTATGGAGGCTCGATTGATCCTTTCAATCATGGATGCTATCGGATCTCGTACCCTGCCTCGCACCCCAATTCCGAGCAGGGCATCGACAATCAGTTCGCCACGAATCCGCAGATGAGCATCGAATATCTGAGGCACAACCTCTTGAGGCAGATCGCGCCAGGCCTGTGCGGCTTCATTGCGCGCCGACTTCTGGACGTCGGAGGCTGCAACAACAAGTTGCACCTGCCAACCCCTCTCCTGAGCCAGTCTGGCTAAGACCACACCATCACCGCCGTTGTTACCTCCGCCCACCCAGACTGAAATAGCCCGAACACTCGGCCAACGTTGACCTATGAGTGCAAGAGCAGCCTGAGCGGCCCGCTGCATCAATTGGTATCCCGGGATCCCCATCGCTTCAATGGCTCGGCGATCGAGCGCTTTGCACTGCGCTGCACTCAGTACCGGGCGAGGTAGGTTAGGACTGATCATCTCATCTCCACACTGCGTTACCAGACTGAATTCAGTATAGTAACCGCTCTGATAGCAACTATGATTTAGGCCCATAATGTCCTCTAGCGCCAGCAGTGATCAACTGACACACCTAAGTTTGGGACTGAAAACCAGGGCGCGCGAGCTTGGATTCGATGCCTGTGCTGTGACACTCCCCGACGCCAGCGCTGAGCGTGATCAACTGATGGCATGGCTTGCAAAGGGCTATCACGGCGAGATGGGGTACCTCGAAAAGCACCTTGATAAACGCCTTAACCCCAGTCTGCTGGTGGAGGGGACTGAGAGGATCATTCTGTTGCGAATGAACTACCTGCCGCAAGACACACAGATCACGGATGTACTTCGCGATAAAAGCAAAGCCTATATTGCTCGCTATACGCTCGGGCGTGACTATCACAAACTGATTCGATCGCGCCTCAAACAACTCGGAAGCTGGCTTGCTGATGCGGCCAAAACTGAGGTTCAGTTTCGACCATTCGTGGACAGCGCGCCGATTTTGGAGCGCCCACTGGCCCGTCAGGCGGGTCTCGGGTGGATTGGTAAACACACCCTGCTACTCAACCGCGAGGCGGGCTCATGGTTTTTCCTGGGGTCGCTGTTTACCAACCTACCTTTGCCAATTGATGCGCCAGAACAGGAGAAGCACTGTGGTAGCTGCCGCGCATGTCTGGATATTTGCCCGACCAACGCCTTCCCTGAACCCTACGTGCTTGATGCCCGCCGCTGCATCTCTTACTTAACCATCGAGTATACGGGCAGCATACCAGTTGAGTTGCGACCGCTGATGGGCAACCGGGTATTTGGCTGTGACGACTGCCAACTTATCTGCCCATGGAACCGCTTTGCGAAGCGCAGTCCGGAAGAGGATTTTAAACCACGCCACAACCTCGATCAGGCTGAACTGGTTGAGTTATTTAACTGGAGTGAGGCGGAATTTCTCAGCCGAACTGAGGGCTCTGCAATTCGCCGTACAGGCTATCAGGGATGGATGCGTAACCTCGCGATTGCACTGGGCAATGGGCCTGCTTCACTAGAGGCCATATCGGCGCTGCGGCAGGGGCGAGGCAAGGTCTCTGCACTGGTCGATGAGCATATAGACTGGGCGTTGGCTCAACTAACAAGTGCAAAAGAGCGCCAACCTGAACCTATATTTAGTCACCCTGGAGCGAAACGCCTCCCCATTTAGCCGAGCTGCCCCCGGAAGAGACTCTTTGTGGAGATACTCGCCGGCACAATATCGCCCAGAGTTGGAGAACAGACTCTAGGTGGGTTTATCTGCAATGAGGAAGTGCTCCCGGTAGTAGCGCAGCTCTTCGATCGAGTCTCGAATATCATCCAGCGCCAAATGTGATCCCCCTTTCTTCAGACCGCTCATCAGATCCGGGCGCCAGCGACGCACCAACTCTTTAATGGTACTGACATCCAGATTACGGTAGTGGAAATGGTTCTCCAGCTCGGGCATGTAACGATTAAGGAATCGCCGATCCTGATGCACTGAATTACCGCACATCGGTGATGTTCCCGCGTCAGTGTGCTCTTTTAGAAACTGCAGCATCTGAGCCTGGGCTTGAACTTCAGACAGTTTGGACGCTTTCACCCGTGCCACGAGACCCGAACCACCGTGTTGGCGAGTGTTCCACTCATCCATTGCATCGAGAATTGAGTCTGGCTGATGCACAACGAGGACCGGACTCTCCGCGATCGGGTTGAGGTGCGCGTCCGTTACGATGATAGCCATCTCAATAATGCGTTCATTCACAGGGTCAAGCCCTGTCATCTCTAAGTCTATCCAAATTAAACGGCTGTCACGCGACATAGATATCTCCCTCACTTATCGTAATAGAATAAGCCTTCGGATCGACCCGCTCCACCCTTGTAGGTATCATAATGAAAATAATTACACCGAGTGAGTGCCGACCTGAATGGCCAAACGCAAAGTAAACCGCCGCCAAGCCTGGCGGATTGAGAAGATCCAAGCAGAACGCACTGCCAGAGCGGCGCGCAAAGACGCCCAGATAGATGCTCAGCTGGAGGGCGGAGATCTCGGCGCCGAGCAGCACGGTATTATCATATCCCACTATGGCAAACTCGTTGATGTTGAGGCACTTGAGGGCGCGAACTCAGGCAAGATTATTCGTTGCCACATGCGCACACACCTTGGCCAGTTAGTCACGGGAGATCGCGTAATCTGGCGACCCTCTATGGACGCTGGCGTAGTGGTCGCACTCGAAGAGCGTAGCAGCGAACTTAAACGACCCAACAACCATGGAGAGCTCAAACCCGTCGCTGCTAATATCGATGCCATTCTGATTGTTGTCGCCGTGGAGCCGCGCGCGCATGCGAGCCTGATCGATCGCTATCTGGTGGCCGCCGAGCTCTCAGGAATTGAACCGGTCATTGTTCTCAACAAAACAGACCTGATTAACGAGGATAACGCTGAGTGGTTGATACCAATGATTGATAGTTACATCCAAATCGGCTACCAAATACTCTACGCATCAACGAGCACGCAGACCGGACTCGACGAGTTACACACCTTTCTTAGTGGCAGAACGACAGTATTCGTGGGGCAGTCTGGTGTTGGCAAGTCTTCGCTGGTAAATGCCCTGCTGCCCGGCGTCGATTTAAAAGTAGGAGCCCTATCCGAAGCACACAAGAAGGGTAAGCACACAACAACGACTGCTCGCCTGTTCCACATCCCCGGAGGTGGCGATCTGATTGACTCTCCCGGAATACGTGAGTTTGGACTCTGGCATATAGATCCAGACCGACTGCTGGATGGATTCCGTGAATTTCGTCCCTATATCGGACGATGTAAATTCCGTGATTGTGCTCACGAGCAGGAGCCGGGCTGTGCATTTGATGAGGCACTGGAGAGCGGAGCCGTCTCTGAACAGCGGTTTATGAGCTACAAGCAGATTCTTCTATCTATGCTCGACTCCGACTTTGCGCCAGCGCATCGCTAGCATTGGTAAGGCGAACTCGGCTTGCTATTATTGAGCGC
>Ga0102951_1000065_pt1 | contig 33009 bp, 51 predicted proteins | sample SalPonA_B_H2O_MG_FD_78507 | JGI IMG/M metagenome (GOLD analysis project Ga0102951, IMG submission 78507) | Water microbial communities from South San Francisco under conditions of wetland restoration - Salt Pond MetaG R2A_B_H2O_MG | ecosystem: Environmental > Aquatic > Non-marine Saline and...
ATGCTGGAAGACTTCGGGATATTTCTTCAGCTGTCGGTGATGCAATTTCTATCAATAAAGAACTTGGCTTAGCTATTGCTAACAATTCGCCTGATGTTCAGAGATTGACAAGAGATGCTAGAGAAGCCAGTAACAGGCTATCAGAACTATCTTCTAATATTAGAGATCTTGGTGCTGATACTGTTGCAGCTGGTAAAGACTTTTCAGAAGACATGAAAAACAGTATTAAAGGCGGTCTTTCAGATGCTATTAAAGGAAAGACTGATTTTGCTGAATTTGGTGAAATTCTTTTAGAAAAGTTTACAAGCAATGTTGTTGATACGTTTGTAAGCGGTCTTGTAGATAATGTCTTTGATAATTTCTTAGGAGATTTCTTCTCTGGAATAGGTGGGGGTCAATACGGTATTGGTGATTCTGTTGGCGAATCTGTATCTGACTCATTTATCGGTACTTTCTTTGAAGATGTTACTAATCAAATGAAAGTTGGATTTTCAGATACTGCGAATGAAATTACAGGGATTTCTTTCTTTGATACGTTGCTAGGTTTCCTAAATACAGGATTTAGTGGTCTTGTAAATGGTGTTAGCAAACTGTTTGGAGGAAGTGGCGGATTTGACCTGCTTGGGTCTATTGGTGGTTTCTTTGGCTTTGGAGGCGGTGGCGGTGGTGCCATGACTGGAGGTGCGGCATTAGACACTGCATTTGGTATTTCAGGCCTTGCTACAGGCGGTTACGTAAGAGGTCCAGGTTCAGCCACTTCTGATAGTATTATGGCTATGTTGTCTAATGGTGAATTTGTAATAAATTCTAAGGCAACAAAGGCTTGGCTACCTCTACTTGAGCAGATCAATCGTGGTGCTTTGCCTAAATTTGCAGAGGGTGGTATGGTTGGCTACTCAAGCAGTCTTGCTAACATTGCTCCAGAAAAATCGGAAAGCTCTTCTGAAAATGTTGTAGTTAATATTAATATTACAGGAGATATCTCAAAACAGACTCGTAGAGAAGTCTTGGGCATGTCTAATGAAATTGCTAACATGGTTCATGGTAGCTTCAGAGAAAAGAGGATACTCTAAATGCCAAAACTGTTTGATAAATATCAGTACCTAACTCCATTGAGTGTCACTTCTAAGGAGTCTGTGCTTTTGTCAGACAGTATTAACTTAAAACGAAAGGCAGTCAGGAAGGCTGCCCAACGTTTTGAATTTGTTATTACTGTAAAGGGTGGCAAAGATGACTCTTTAAATAGCGACCTTATGGCTCACTATATGAAATATTCTTTGGATCTACCTTTTTATATAGATGTCCCTCAGCATCTATATACTGAAAAAAGCATATTAGGCAGCAACATCTCTGTAAGTAATTCTCAAAATAGAGGAGTGTCTGCTCTGGCAATTTCTTCTAACTTCCCATTTAATATCCCTGCAGGGCGTTTCATAACTTTTGAAGGTAGCGATAAGTTGTATTCTGTGACAGAGGCTGTTGAGGGTGAATACTCTAGCGGTTCCTATATTGGTACTTTGAATATAAGTCCACCATTACAGACAACTATCTCAGCTGCAACCAAAGTAGAAATTGAAGATGTAAAGGCGCTTGTCTTCAATGAAGTTGACAATGCTGTTTTCAACTATAGTGGTGGTATTGTTCAAGAAGCTTCTTTAAAATTTGTAGAAAATGTCTAATAGCAATTTTAAGATATATTGGGATTTAGACAAAAAAGGCAGGTATAACATACATTGCTTGGTATATGCTTGGAGTCCCTCTGTCAAGAGGGAACTCCTTGCTACTGCCAAACAATTGGCTAAAGAAAATAGTTATCCTACTGTCTTTTGCGTTATTCCTTTCGATGATAAGAAACTACATAAGTTTGTTTCAATGCTTAATTTTAAAAGAGTAACTAATCTCCGTAGTGGCGATCATTACTCTACAGTTTACAGGTTGAATACAAAATGCTTCAAATAGATTCAGGACTTTTGTCCTTGATACAACAAGGCGTTGTATCTACATTCGTAACTGTAAAGATCTCTACAGATGCTTTGACAATAAAGGTAACAGATAATTCTTATGATGTTACTTACAATAGCGAAACATATAGTGCTTCAGGAGGTCTTCTGTCAGTTACACCTCCAGGTTCGTCATCCGAATTATCTCGGGATATATTCAACATATCAGTACTAGACCCAGATAATGCATACAGGGTTGCTTTGATTGAAGCTATTGCGGCACCCGTTGAAGTAATGGCTGGCTTTATAGATATTACAACAGGTGGCATATACCCTGTTTACCTGCATGTGTACAAAGGTATAATTAACAATGTCTCTTGGGAGATTTCAGATGATTCTCCAATTGTAAATATTTCTTGTAGTGGTCAATTTGCTAAATTGAAGCATATTACGAATATTACTACTTCACAGCAAAGCAGACAGAATTTGTTTCCAAATGATACATCTATGAATTTAGCTTATGACTCGACAAATGAAGTTACATTAAAATGGGGTAGTTCATAATGGGTGATCCGTTAACGATATTTCAGGTTGTGACCTTTATAGCTTCTGTTGTATATCAACGGAATCAGGCAAAGAAGCTTAAGGAGCAACAAGCAAGAGCTGCAGAGGCAGCCAAAGATTCCGCAGCTACTCGAAATGTAAGAATTTCAGGAAGTAATTTACCTATCCCTCTTTTATACGGTGAGACACGGGTAGACTCAACAAATGTATATACTAGTGTAAGTAACAGCTTTGATAGTCCTAGCCCAAATAGCACCGAGGTTATATTAGGTACTCTTTCGGGTTTTACAGGATCTAAAAACGAACTGTTAGTACTTCAGTCAGTGCTTAGCGCAGGTAGCATAACAGACGTTGTCCACATGGAGCTTGATAGCTACAGTTATGCTGATAGTAAGTTTATAGACTGGGTAAAGAGTTATATAAGCCTATCTGGCGGTGTTAAAAACAATTCATCAAATTTAAACAGAGAGTCTACTGCAACTTTCGATGAATTAGCTTATGCAACAGAATTTTTCAGAATGAATCGAGATGAGCCTCAATTTTCAGGCAAGCCGAGCACAAGCTACCTGTTAAGAGGCCGAAAGATAAGAACATTCTCAGGAAGTACATACCTTACAACAAAGTCATACAGCTTTAATGCAATTGAAGTTTTGCTAGACTATCTTTTAGACACCGATTACGGAGCAGAGCTTACATTAAATGACATCGATATAGAATCTTTTGCAAACGCAAGAGCTATTGCTGCACAAGTAGTTAAGGCAAATGCAACTACAGATGGTTTCTTAGGACTCAACAGAGACTTACTTAGACATGAATTCCATGGTGCAATATATCCAGATGTTTCTCACTTAGATAATATTGCAAGTATATTAGACACAATCCCTGGAGCTATATTTATAAGGACTACGGAAGGTAAGTTAAAGATTTCTATACCAGATCCTGGCCTTGTAACTCCAAAAGATGAATCTACACTGTCTGTTGGAGAAATAACAGATGAATACCTCATCTCAGATGTCAAGTTTTCTCAACAAGATACAAATGAGCGTTTTAACTCTGTAAAAGTAAACTACCCTAATGTTTCTAAAGACTTTGCATCAGACTCTTTTGAATATGAAAACGGCTCTTACTTGTCGCAAGATTATGGCTTAAAGCTATCTTCTGATCTTACAATAAACGGTATTAACAATATATTCCAAGCAGAAGCTTATGCAAGGGCATCTGTAAACGAGTCTAGACTTCCAGTATACTCATTTACAATGTCTCACGAATTACTTAGCTTTGAGCCTGGAGATATTGTAAGACTTAACAGTGAAAGAAATGACATAGATGCCTATATTAGAATAGTATCTATGAATATGAAAGATGATTTTAGTATAGAGGTTGAGGCTGTATACTACGATTCTAGTGTATTTTTCTGGAATTCAACTGCAGTTGACTCTGTAACGAATTATCCTACATTTGACTTTGAACTACTAGCTCCTTCTGGTCTTAATGCAAATGTATTGCCAAATCCGGATGGGGTATTTAATAGTATCAAATTAACTTGGTCTGTTGTAGATGACTTTAGAGTGCATGATTATGTAATTGAAGCAGGTGTCCTTATAGGTGCATCTACTGTATATAGTGTTGTAGGTACTGTACTTGACAGCATGTCAGATAACGGCACATTGTCATTTATCTATAGTCCTACCTATCTTGCTGGCTATACTTTTCGTGTTCGTGCTAGAACTCGATTAGGGCAATTGACACCTTGGTCAGGAGCTACTCAAGAGACTTTTGTTACAGCATCCATGCTGCTTGCTTCGCTTTATGTTGACATAAGTAATCAAAATATTCTAATAAATCGAAATTTGGAAACAGGTGCTACCCTGCCAATAACACCTACAGAGACATTTTCTGTTAGAATTGGAGCAGATACCGCTGAATATCTTGCAGAAGTAAACCCTACTGTCATACCCGCATATAACTGGCGAATTACAAGTAGTATTAGTGGGAATTTAGCCAACTCTCAAGGTAGTTATGATATAACAGTTACAGATAATGTAGCTACACTTAATATTACTTTAGATCAAGAGTCTACTGAACTATTTGAACAAACCAGTCTAGCTGTCAATTTTCAAATAAACCCAACAAGTGAAGAACTTGCGACAAATGATTCTAAGATAATAAATCTTGTTAGAAACTTTTATCTAATAGAGACATCTGAAGGTGTTCCTGGATCATCTAGCTTCACTTGTGTCATATATTTGATCTCAAACACAGTTCCTAATACACCTGTAGGCGGTAGTTATGATTTTTCTACAAGAGTTATTACACCTCCAACTGGCTGGCTGGCAAGTTTTCCTAACAATACCGATCCTACTAAAATCGTGTATCGTTCAGAAGCTATTGCATTTGTTGATAAGTTCAAAACGGTAGATAGTACTTTAACTTGGACAAATCCTGTTCAAATGGTTAAGAGTGGTATTGATGCAGTCCCGCCTATTCTGACTCGCTTAGACTCAGATTATAGAGCCTTTAGAATAGATCTAAATAATAATGCAGATATTGCTGCAATCACCTTTACAGATGTTTCTCTGAATGTCCCTGGGGGATCTACTCCTGTATGGTCGTCTACTGGTTGTACTTTAACAACCGAAGGTCTGATTCGTAAAGTATACTACAATGACATGACCTCAACTACAGCGTCTGTAACACTTAGTTATGATGGAGTTACCGACACCATAACAATAGTTAAATTAAGGGACGGAGACACGACAATAAATGCCATCTTGAGTAACGAAGTGCAAGCTGTCCCTGCATCAGCTGACGGAACTGTTCTCTCTTATACAGGCGCAAATACTGCAATTTATGTCTTTGAAGGCTCTCAAGATGCTACTAGTGAATACAGTTTTGTAAAGGTTGACGGCTCAGGTGTAACTTCAACACTCACAGCAAACTCTTTATCACTGACAGCATTGACTAATGCAGTTCCTGGCGGTATTGTAACAATTACAGGCACTAGAGCTAACTATCCTGATATTGTTAAAGTATTTACGGTAGTCAAAAGTCTTCAAGGTGTTGATGGTGAGAAAGGCGATACGGGTGATCCAGGGTCTCAAGGTGCTAGGGGTGCTGGCTGGTGGAGAATGTCAAACTCTGAAAGTCAAGCAACACTAAATTCTTATTCTTCATCTAGTATTACTACGTTGTTTAAAAATAATATACTAGCTGCTGGGCCAGTAACTAATGATATATTTATTATATCAGGTGCAGGCACAGCTGTAAAAGCTTGGATTTATAGTGGATCTTCTTGGTCTGTTCAAGCAGAATTTATTGATGGCAATTTGCTAGTAAGCGGAACAGTCACAGCATCCTATTTAAATGCAGATAGTTTGTCTGTAACAGGCGTAAGCAACTTAGGTGTAATAACAGCAGGTCTTCTAAAATCAAGTGATAGTAAATTTGTAATAGATTTAAATCAGAAATACATATCAATAAGCACATAAGGTGATATTATGCGAGTAAAAGTATCGATTGATAAAAGACTTTCTCTTCAAATAGAAAAGTTGAATCACAATAGGCGGTACAACGCCGCTTTAGTAGAAGATCCTCAAAATGGAGCTCTGCTTTTGCCTCCTCAAGCTAAACGTCCTAAACTAGAAAAGTTTGCAATTGTGCTAGATGAAGGACAATTATTTTGGGATATTGATGATGCTTATTTGGAAAATCCAGGCTTATTTGATCGTCCTTTTATCCATGGCTTGTTTGATTGTTATACTTTTCTTCAAGACTATTATCGTCAGATTTATAACACAGAGCTTCCTACAAAAGCCTATGAGGATCAGTGGTGGCTGGATGGAAAGGACTATTACAAGGATAGCATTGAAGAGGCAGGTTTTGAAAGAGTCCAAGCCCCTTTACAAGCTGGAGATGTAATTGCCATGAAGATTAATTCTCAAGTAATCAATCATACCGCTGTATATGTTGGAGATGGAAAGATTGCACATCACATGTCACCTGAAATAAGCTGTGAAGAAGTTTTTAGACCTGCATATCTTCGTTGGGCTGTAGGGTATTTTAGACACAAGGATATTTAACAATGGCTCGATTTGTTGCAGGAGACTTCAACGGAAAGAGACAGATGTTTGTTCAGAATTCGACAGATAATGACAAACTCTCAGACCCTATTGGGAATATTTCTGACTTTAAATTTCATTCAGATTTTGATAATTTTGTCAGTATCGGTAACATCTCAGGTAATGTTACCTTTCCAAAAGGCAATAGAGTTTCTTATACTGTAAGTTCTAAAAAATCAAGCACAGTTCTCTATATCCCTACAGTGCAAACCGATACTCAATTTATTGGCTTAAATTTTAATACATATCCATCTGATTTTTGTGTAATAACGAGAGGCGATGGAGGAAATATTGCAGCATCTTTCCCTATACAGCGTGTAGGTAATTCTTTTAGATTGATAGATATCTATCCTTCTACGAGTGAATTGATAATAACAAGTCGATGTTTCTTATATGAAGACGATTTGCCAGCAATAACTTACAATCTTTCTTTTACAGCTTTTCGTCTGTTTAGTGCTATAACTGCTACAGATCCTGGAAAGTTGCTAAGAGTAGAGCCAGGAAGAGTTACTTTTGCAGAGGGTCGTTTTGACTCAAATAGACGCATAATGTTTAAGGCAACTAGCGGTGGTGCGCTGTTTACTGATGACAGACTGTTAAAAACAGGATTGTATAGTTACGTTTATCGATGGATAGACGCGCCTTCTTCAGATGACCGTCCTAGATATTTAGCGGCTAGCTGGAAAGATGGATTAGGGAATTCTGAAAAAATAGGAACAATAACTGATGTTATTACCCCTACTATTTATAGAGCCGGGGAGAGATAATGGCTAACACAACGCTATCTCCAACCGACATATCGATAAGAGATGCCAATGGCAATATAAAGTTTGACCTTAATAAACAATATCCTGTACCTATCTATAAAAAATCACACTCTGCCTCGGGATATGTGCAAACATACCTGTATTTAAATACTCTTGGATATTACGCCTACGGTACTGTAGGAACTATTGACTACGATTACACGATTAAATTGGGAACCTTTGGCACTAACTACAGTGTTAGACCCGACTTTGTAACAGCAACAATATCGATTACAGATGCTAGTGGAACTCGAAGAGGTACAATGACAGGAAGTTATATAGTTGCACCTGTTATACTTCCAAACATTGTGCCTTATAATGATTATGTATTCGACTCAGGCGATGTTAGAGCGTATCTATCCATAATATATCATATGGATCTTTACATAGACTCTAATAATGATATTATTCTTAGGCGTAGAGTTGTGAAAGGTGACACGATTGTTACTGAAAGAAAGACAGGAAATCCTGGCTGGAACAGTTATAAAGAGATTATTTATAGTCCTACCTACACGGCTCAGACACAGTACTTTAATCAATTTATCTCAGATGACGGACTCTTTTCAAAATATCGCTATAACTTTAATTATACGCTTGACATAGTTGCCGGTAAATTTACAGGATAATTAAATGGAAATAAACAGCATATCTTATTCTTCTGAATCCAACAATTCAGTAATTGAAGTTTCAACTTCAGAAATTATCACAGACGATATTGTAAAGTCTGGTCCAACTTACAAAGTAAGCTTGACTGGAAACTACGATTTTGCAACACCATCTCTCTATGATGATGTGATTGCTAAGCTTCAAGCTGCTGGAATCAATTTGATGCCATTCTAGGCCTGTTTCAAAAACGCCCCGACTTCGGTTGGGGCTTTATTTCGCCCAGAGTGGTCACCTCTGCAATTTTTCGGATGTATTCAACCGAAGGTACAGCCCAACCCAAAAATCCCAGAGATTTGTTCTCCGTGGAACTGCGGAAAAAGCGGTATCTTATATGAAAGACAAAACAATACCATTAGGGGGTGACTTATGTACGAAGTTCTCGTATACGATGATGTTGATTTACCGTGTGGCTCTAAGTTCTTTAATGAACTACATGAGGCTCAGGCTTTTGTGGAAGCTCTTCAATTCGGAGATGTCTTTGACAGACCTGAGATGATTGTGGTTTACGAGGGTAGCTTAGAGCTATACACTTGGGAGTCCTAATAGGACTCCTTTAAAATTAAGTCTCGGGGGAGATGGCTATGAACAAGCAAGACCGTAAACTTATCGCTAAGCTGAATAAACCTGTTTTATCTAAAGAAGATAAAGCTAAATTAATAATCGAGGAAACTGTAACAGTAATAGTCGTAGTAGTTACCGTATTCGGTATCATTATGACATTTCTGTTCTAAAGGAGACATATTATGAAAGTAAATATTGAAAAATCGACTATTAAAGAATTGAAAGCTGAAATAAAAGAGATAGAAGAAGCTATAACTTTTAGGAGAAACGCTATGATGACCATATTTGAAACCGCTGTACACTTTCAGGCACCAGTGCGAAACAAACGCTTATACTGGACAGTAACATTAACCAAAAAAGATAACCCTATGGAAGTCCTTGATCAGATCGAAGATGTGGATGTAGATCTATATGTTCGTGCTCGTCATATGAAGCAGCAAGGTAAGAGATCAGATGCTATTTGGGATTTTATCACAAAAGAATCATAAGAAAACTGCGGAAAAAGCGGTATCTTATATGATAAGCAAACATGAGGAGAAATATTATGCTTAGTAACATTGTTGTTTGGTTGTTCATTTTGTCTGGTATTGCTTACTTTATTTCAGGGTCTATACTACGCGTATACGCCGTGAAAAAGAGTTTTGACGAGCAGAAAGAAATAGCAGTAAAAGCTGCTATGACTGCTGCTAAAGCAACAAAGCACTGAGGAGGAGGGGCTACGGCCCCTTTTATTTTATGGGAACTCTATTTACAATTTGGCTATTTTATTTAATATTTGTTATGTCAAAAGATAAAAGATTCGTCATTAAAAATGGCAAAAAGAAAGGCAAGAGGAACTAATCATGTCAGCATTAAATGATTCAGAAAAGGCAAAACTTGAAACTGTATTAAAAGCTATTGAAGAGGAGGCAAGAAAACCTGCACCAACGTTGTTTGAAAGATTAACAGATGCAATTGCAAGAGGCATATTAATGTCCGGCATAGCAGCTCTTGTTATCATTCTAATGTCTAAGCCTATATTTGGCAATGTAATCTTGACAGCACAATCGGTATCAGCGATTGTGGCAATCGGCATAGGTTTCGCAATTCTAAACTTTGTATTAGAATCTGTGTTTGCTAGAAAAAGTAAGAAAAATAATTAAAATGACAGCCTCCCTTCGGGGAGGCTTTTTTAATTCATTATTTTTTTTTTTCAAATTCTAACAATCTTGGCTCTTAACATTAACGCCTATTACTAGCAGGAGACAGCGAAATGAACACTAGTTAATGAAGAAATACAAGACTCTAAAAAGCTTTACAGAAGTTTTTATAGGAGCACTTGTTGTAATGTTGGCAATTCGATATGGGCTTGTTATAATACTACTCTATATCGGTTATAGATCAATAACAAGGTAACGCTCATGAAGCAAGCAATACTGGAAAGTTTGGAAAATAGAAAAAGTGAGATACCAAGTCGCAGTCAGCTGCGATATCTCATAGATCTAGACTTCAATGATCACATTAACGACATAATAAGCATAGTGTATCTTTACACTAGACCTAAGAGAAACACAACTATTCCACATATCTTCTTAACTGAAGTAATTTGTGCAATAGGTCGCAAGATGATGCAATCTTTGAAAATGAAACAGAATTCATCTATTGCGGCAAAAACTGGAGCCTACGTTATTTACTCGTTTGAAGAAACAAAGCTTCTACAAGTAGTGCTTGGGCCAAGTATTAGAAAACATGCTGCTTATGTTATAAACGTATTAAAAGACGAAGAGATATGTAAATTATGGACAACTGTACCATCCAGTACAATTGAAAAACTTCCTAACCTAAAGCCTTATGCGCCTTGGGAAAGCTTCAAGCATGAGACAGGTGTGAGCCTTGTAAAAACTCTTAGTGAAGACATTAAGAAGAAAATAAACATAAAGGATCAGCCTCTCATGTTTGAAGCAGTCAACCGTGCTCAAGAGGTAGGTTGGCAAATAAACCATGAGGTGTATTCTATACATCTATGGGCATTCAAGTACAAGGCATTGGCGTTTTCAGATATCTGGAATGCACACAGTGCTGAAGCTAGAGCAACAAAGATGAGAGAGACAAAAGCAATTACAAGCATAGCTACACGCTTCTTGTATGATACTTTCTATCATCTTTATACTTACGATTTTCGTGGTCGTAAGTACTGCTCTACAGCATATTTGAATGAACAGGGTAGTGACCTTGCAAAAGGTCTTCTAATACGAGCAGATAAGAAGCCTATAGGAGAGAAGGGTTTCTACTGGCTATGTGTCAGTATTGCATCTAATTGGGCTGGTGATGCCGGTCGTGAAGATGGTGCAAAGACTGATAAGATTCCTCTTGATGATCGTGCAGAGTGGACATTGAATAATGAAGATATTATCATGTCCTATGCACAAGATCCTAAAGAGAATCAAGGCTGGATGGAAGCAGATAAACCGTGGCAATTTCTGGCTGCTTGTTTAGAGTTTAAGAATCTTCGTGATTGGCAAACAATGATCGAAGATCCTGATGACTACTCTTACGTCAGTGGGCTGGAAGCCTATATAGACGGGACTACTAACGGCAGTCAGCATTTGTCTGCATTAACGTTAGATGAGATAACTGCGCCTTTAGTTAATCTATTGCCATCTGATCTTCCAGGAGATCTCTATATGTATGTCGCAGGACATCTATGGGATCACCTAGGAAAAGAGGTGGCTAAGATGACACCTAAAGCTCTGAAGAGTGCTAACAGGGTTATTGACTCTTTGATAGGTCTTAAGATGCAAATATCTTTGACAGAGCCTAAATCAGATGAAAGGAAAGAACTTGTTGATCAGCTCAAAGAGTTTAAAGCGCAGTATAAGTCTGTAATCAGGGCAGCTGCTCCTGTATTCTGGCTACGTGTTAAAGATGCCAAGCATCAACGCAAAGTTGTAAAACGCGGTGTAATGACACTTCCTTATGGTGCTAAACCGTATGGTCTAGGTGAACAAGTCATAACTGATAGTCGCAAACATGGTATTGATCTTCTCAATTACATGGAGCATATTTGGGGTGCTTATGCTGGTCGTGAGCTATTCAAGATATGTGAGGACTGTCTACAAAGACCTATGCGTCTATTGTCTACATTCGAGGAAGCTGGTAGGAAGAAAGAAGCTAAGGGTGAATTCCTTAAGTGGACTGTTCCAGTGACTAACTTTCCAGTAGAGCAATACTACGTAGAAGGTGTTGTAAAGAAGACTTGGGTACCCTATGGCCCACCATCTGGTAAAGTCTTGAATACAGGCTATGATAAGAATACTCTTCAGCTGAAGGTAGCTTACATAGAGCATTTGCAACCGTCTAAGTACAAACAGTCACAAGGTGCAGCACCGAACATCATACATAGTTTGGATGCAGCTCACTTAGTGATGACTGTATGTGCAGCAGACTATCCTGTTACAACTATTCACGATTCCTTTGGGTGTCTGTTAGCTGATATGCCTGATCTGTATATAACTGTTAGAGAAACATTTGCACGCTTGTATGCACATGACCCTTTGACATCTATACTGCAAAACATCAATATGTCTAATGCAGACATTAAGAGAGGTAATCTGAATATCATTAAAGTAATAGACTCGGAGTATTGTTTCTCATGAGGATCTATAGTACACTTGAGGAGATCGTAAACGAGAATAGCTTAATCTCTGATGTAGCAATGACCGTTTATGAAGAATATGTCAAGCCTGTGCTTGAAGAATATGATATGTCGATGAAAGAAATCTGTCGAATTGAAGTAGCCACGGCTACAAACGAAGTTGATATGTTTCTTTCTAATGACATATATGAGTTTATGGAAACGTCAAAAGATGGCAAAGCTACAGTAAAACTACGTATACTATCTGATGATGGCTGCGGAGTTTACTATGTTATTCCAAATGACTCTGCTTTAATTCTAAAAAGTAAAGGCACTCAAACCCGTTAAATTAACCCACATACTGGGATTAGGAAACATTAAATAGGAAACAAATAACTATGAAAATTGAAAATGCTGAAATCTGGTACCCGCGTTTAGACCCTAAGCGTCCAAACTCTAAATTCAACAAAGAGAATCCTACTTGGGAAGTACAGCTACGTACTACTGACAAGGAAGAGATGAAGCGTTGGAAGGCATTAAGTCTACGTGTAAAACCTGTAATGCCAGACGAAGGTGAACCCTACTTTGCGTGTAATCTCCGTAAACGTTCAAAGAAACGTGATGGAAGTTCTGCTCACGCACCGAAAGTAGTAGATCACAAGTTAGACGAGCTAGATCCACGTACCATAGGCAACGGCAGTAAAGGTAATATTCGTGTATACCAATATGAGTCTACTTATGATGGCAGTACTGTAAGCATGTTACAAGCAGTACAAATCACTGAGCATGTAGTCTATGAGCCTGTAGAACGTGATCCTGAAGATGACTTTCAGGTTACGAAAGGTAAAGTTATCAATGCAAATGGTGAGCCAGCAAAGGCACCACCTAAGCCTAAGTCACCAGATTTAGACGATCTTGACTTAGATGATGACGATGATGTATTTTAATTAATACATTTTAATTAATACATTAACAAGGGATATCTTAGGGTATCCCTTTACCTGAGGATTGATATAATGAAAATTACTATTAGCGAACAAGATACTAATAAAAGGGTACATGATACAGAAGATCCTTTCCTTTGGGATTTCATTAATAAGATGAAATATGGTAGCTTTAAAGACGTCTTTGATGAGGGTTATCGTGTAAGTGCGACAACCAAAACAGGGACTTCTTACTTCACCAGTGCTGATATGTATGAAGAATGGATATCTCAAATGGAGATGTCTACCTCTCGAATGCGTGAAGCCTTAGAGGATATTCCTGTTATGAAGAAAGAGAAAACTGTTGCAGAGCATGTAGACCCTGATCACTACAAGAGCTACTTTGGTGGCAATGGTCAAGTTGAAGAACTTCAGTGGTTAGAAGCCAAACAGTATGAAGGTAAGTATCGTAGTCCTGTAATATTCAAAGCTTGTGTTGAATTTCAAGTCCGTAAGTACTTAGACCGTAATGGTGGTAAAGATAATTCAGTACAAGAGTTGATGAAGGCTCGATGGTATCTAGATTTCTTAATAGCTTATGAAAAGAATGATAATAAGCCTATACGTATAGATGATATACCTTTCATTCTCAATATGTAGATTGGCATAAATGTCTGCTGGTCCCAGATATTTTCCACACAGTCTAGTCCCGCTGTATGCCAAAAGGGACTTTCATAATTAACTATAGAGGCACATATGTCTAAATTTATCTTTGATATAGAGACTGATAATCTCTTAGATAAGTGCTCTAGATGTTGGATTGTGTATTTGAAAGACATTAAAACAGGTGAGAAACATTACTTCTTAGAAGGTGATCTTGGCTGGCAAAAAATGATGTCTGAAGCTACGCTACTAGTTGGACACAATATTATTGGATTCGACTTACTAGCACTAGAGAAATTATTTGGATGGAAGCCTTCGGTTTCTACTAATATCCATGATACGCTTGTAATGAGTCAAGTTCTAGATTACAGAAGATTCGGTATGGAGGGTCACAGTCTAGATGCTTGGGGTCAACACTTAGGGTTAGAGAAGATCTCATTCCATGAGTTCAGCCATTACTCTAAAGAAATGCTAGTCTATTGTGAGCGAGACGTAGATCTTAACCACTTGGTTTATGATCATCTTGTCAAGGAAGCTAAGCGAATGATCGGACTGAAAGAGTCTGTATCAACCTATTTAAAAGTAGAACATGCCGTAGCTAGATTTTGTGCCAGAGCTGCTTATGAAGGTTGGCCTTTTGATGTTCATGCTGCTGAAGAGCTATTTACAGAGCTTACAGAAAAGCTTGAATCAACAGAAGACGAACTAGAAAAGAAGCTAGGTGTCAAAGTCGTACCTAAGGACAAGGTAAAAGATGTTGTAGCTGTCAAAAAGCCTAAAGTAACTAAGTCTGGATGTTATGATCATCATACCGCTAAATGGTTTGATATAGATCCTGAGTCTTGGCTAGATGACGATAGGTTGGTAGAAGGAGAGTATTGTCGAGTAGAGTGCTTACCTCTAAAGCTAAGTTCTGTACATGATGTAAAGATCTTCTTGTACCGTAATGGTTGGGAACCTACTGAGTGGAATCTCAAGAGAAATCCTTTAGACGGTTCTATGGAGAAAACTTCTCCTAAGATCACTGAAGACAGTCTAGAGTTTCTAGGCAGTGACGGTAAATTATATCTTGATTATTTGACTATAAAATCTAGACATGCTATCGTAAGAACATGGCTAGAGAACGTAGACAAAGAAGGAAGATTACATGGTGACTGTTTCCCAATAGGCACACCTTCAATGCGATCTAGACATCGTATTATTGTAAACGTACCATCTACTGACTCTATGTATGGTGTTGAAATGCGTAAGCTATTCAAGGCTGATGAGGGCTGGAAGATAGTAGGTTGTGACTCTGCTGGTAATCAGGCTCGTGGTCTGGCTCATTATCTGAAAGATGAGGAGTTCACTGACATCCTGATTAATGGCGATATCCACGTATACAATGCTGAAAAGCTAACTGAAGTGATACAGGCCATGAAGATAGACTATACTGTTAGTCGATCTCAAGCCAAGCGCATTCTTTATGCTTTCTTGTTCGGTGCTTCTGGTGCTAAACTCTGGAGTTATATCTTTGGTAATCAAAACCAAAAGAAAGGCAACCAAATGAAGAAAGGCTTTACAGCTGCTGTACCTGGATTTAAGAATCTCCTAGAGAAGTTAGACAAGATATACAGTAAAACTAGACAGGACAGTCCTACTGAAGGCTATATACCGTCATTAGCGGGTATTAGAATTTATGTAGACTCTTATCACAAATTACTTGTATATCTGTTACAATCTGCGGAGAAAGCAACCTGTGGTGCTGCTACAATGCTCATGATGCAATGGTTAGAAGAGGAAGAAATTCCTTATAAACCTTGTATCTTCATGCACGATGAGTTTCAAATAATGGTTCCTGAAGAACATGCTGAGAGAGCCTTAGAGCTAGGTGTCAAAGCTTTTCAAGATGGTCCAAAGCTATTTGGAGTAGAGATCATGGACGGTGATGGTAGAATAGGCGATAATTGGTATGAAACTCACTAACTTTTGTAGAAATAACATATTGTACTAAAAAGGAAAAGTACATGACAAATGTAAGAGGTCGAAGTCGTTCGGCTTACAAAAAGTCAGTTCAGGAATCAATGACTAGGCATGACTTCAGTCAAATGCCTGTGGACGAGATTGAATTAGGCATTAACTTGAGAAACAGAGATGAAATTAAGTGGGTTCTAGAAGATCCGGCGCTTTATCCTGATGTTTCTGAGTTTATGACTCTAAATAGAAGTGAGTTTGCAGCAACAAGTCTTGAAGAGTTTCCACCAATACTTGCTATAATCTACAAGCGTAAAAGTAGCATAAAGTGGGTAGTACGGGAGATTACATATGACCACTTTAATAGTAGACGGTGATGTTGTTGTACACATGGCCTGTGGGGATCCGTGGAAAGAAAAACTCACAGAATTTGAAGAGACAGGTAGATATAATCGAGAAGATCTAAAGGGTATTACTGAAATACCCGAGTACTATCCTCTTGAGGAAGATACAGCTCTCTTGAATCAATGTTGGCAAAATCTGCTTGCAATACTGAGGGATATCAGTGAAGTAACCTTTGCCTCAGAGATGCTCATGGCTATAAAATCACCAGTGAATTATAGAGATGACATCTATTCTGATTACAAGGGAAAAAGGAACACATGGAGAATCCATAATCCGCTGATAGACATTGTACGCAGAAAGTGTGTTGAGAGAGGGTTTGCTATCGAAGCCTATGGAAAAGAAGCTGATGATTATATCCGTATCTGGGCAGAAGAAAGCAAATTTTACAAAAAGCCTTATGTGATAGCATCGATAGACAAAGACCTTCTATGCATTCCAGGCAAACATTGGAATATAAAGAAGGAAGTGTTTATGGAGATGTCTGAATATGATGCCATGATTCATTATTATGCTCAATTGCTGCAAGGCGATAGTACAGATAATATTCCTGGATTAAAGAACGTTGGGCCAGTAAAAGCTCTTAAAGCACTTGAGGGATGTGTAAACGAAAGACACTGCCAAGAGGTTGTAGTCTCTATGTATATAGAGAAACACGGAGACGATTGGAAACAATATCTCTTAGCAAACGGGAAACTCATACACATTCAAAAAGCAGAAAATGACTACTTCACTGTCAGCGATTGGGTTGTTAGTCAGGAGTTAGCTGCTTGTGAAGACACCAAAGGTGCCAGGAAAAACAAAGTCCAAACCAATCAAGAGACGACCGTCCAAACCGCAGTCGCATAATGGTCACTGGCAATACCCAAAACAAATGGGTAATGCAGTAGGGTTTATCTATCTTATTAGAGACCCTACTACAAAAAAGCTCTATTTGGGTAAAAAGCTCTATAGAGTCATGAAAGGCAAGACGAAAGGTAAAGAGTCTAATTGGAGAGTTTATCAATCGTCGTCTAAGTTAGTCAAGGAATTAGTGAAGACTAAAGGAAAAGACAAACTTGAGTTCTTTTGTGTTGCGGAGTACAACTCCAAGGGTAGCCTAGCATACGCTGAGACTTGGTCTCTCTGTCATGTCCACGCTGTTACCACTGATGTATGGATGAATACACGCATAGATAAAATATCATGGAAGGTAACTGAAGAAATAACGTCCGATCATATTTCAAGGTTACAAAAGATAATAAATTGGGAGATTTAAATGCGAAACATTGTACTGATTGTTTGTGGTGTAGCTGCTATTGCCGCCTCTGTGATGATTATTGTAGAGGCATACAATGCCTTTGTATCAAATAGCCTTACATTAGACCACTATATTGGTATTGTAATCGTGTCTGCCTTTTTAGGTGGAATAGCCGCGAGGAATAATACAAATGGCTAATCCAGAAATCGCTAAACTACCGTGTATTGCTTGTACATCTTCGGATGCTATGGCTGTGTACGAGAGAGGAGATGGCTATTGCTACTCCTGTACAACATTCTTCAAACCAAAGATTTTGCAAGCCAAAGGAATTTCTGTTGAGAATGGGCGATTGATTGAAGGTGCTGCTGTAATAAAACCGAAGATTCCTAAGAAATCTCTAAATGGCACAAATAGCAGAAAGATGCAATTTGATGAACTAAAAGAGATTATGAATTATCCCATACGTGGGTTTAATGAGCGAGGAATACTCAAAGAGGTATGTGAACATTACGGTGTAAGAGTCTCCTATGATGAGAATGGTGAGGTTGATGCCCACTATTATCCTTATGAGAAAGAGTCTTACAAAGTAAGAGCACTGCCAAAAGAGTTTCGTTGGGCAGGTTCTAGTTCTAAACGTTTGTTTGGACAAGACTTGTTTAACGCGGGTGGTCGAAAGATCATAATCGCTGAGGGTGAAATAGATGCATTGAGTGTAGCTACAGCAAGCTACAAACGATATAAGAAATTCTACCCTATAGTGGCTATACCATCGGCATCGATGATCAAGACGATAATAGAACAGCGCAGCTGGTTACGCTCCTTTAAAGAGGTAATTCTATGTTTTGATCAGGATGATGCTGGTCAAGAAGCTGTTCGAAAAGCAACTCAGGCGATAGGCTATGACAAAGTCTTAATTACTAAGTTGCACAAGAAAGATGCTAATGAGGTATTGACAGAGCAGAATGCCAATGGTTCAGAAAACCTAATGACAGCTATATTTGATGCTGCTAGGTTTATCCCTAACGGTATTATTGCTACTGAAGATATCTGGCAAGCTCTTGAAGAGTATAGCGCCAAAGAATCAGTACCTTATCCTGCTTGTATGCATGGCGTAAACAAGAAACTTAAAGGTATGCGTGGCGGTGAAATAACATTGTTTATTTCCGGTACAGGTTGTTTGCAGAAAAGTACAGAAGTGCTTATGCATGATGGCTCTATAAAATTGATAGAAGACATCAAGGTTGGAGAACTAGTAATGGGTGATGATGATACACCCAGAACGGTTTTAGAACTTTGTAGAGGTCGTGAGCAAATGGCTAGAGTAACTCTCAGAGACAATACAAGTTTTGTCTGCAATAAATCTCATGTGCTATCATTAGTCAACAACAACAATGAAGGCAGATGGGGTCTACAGCAAGATGAAATAGTAGACGTAACTGTTGAAGAGTATCTCAAGTGGTCTTCCAAAAGAAAACATTTAAGCAAAGCCTTTAAATCTGAAGGGGTAACTCTCGAATTTAAAGCTCTTCCTATAGACCCTTATGTCTTAGGGGTATGGTTAGGTGATGGAACGGCTGACTCTGCTTATTTTACCTGTCATGACAAAGATATTGCTATCATAATCGAGATGCAAAACAGAGGTCTACACTTAGAAAAGAGTGAGGTCAAGTGGAGATGGAATAGTCCTTATGGGCTTAGAGAAAGTCTGAAGCGTTTGAATGTGTTTGCTAATAAACATATACCTGAAGAGTATCTCACCAGCCATAAATCCCAAAGACTAGAACTCTTAGCAGGTCTTCTAGATACTGATGGTTCCTATGACAGAACTAGGCATGTGTTTGAATTTTCTCAAAAGAAAGAACACATCGTGTTGTCTGTCAAAAGACTAGCAGAATCTTTAGGCTTCACTACTTCACTAGGTAAGCAAAAGAATAACAAGTTTGGAAATTGTTTCAGGCTTTATATTTCAGGAGAGGGACTAGAGAAAATCCCTTGCGTTTTACCTAGGAAGCAAGCTAGAACTAGGCTTCAAAAGAAAAACCCTAGAAGATATTCTTTCACAATAGAGCTTCTAGAAGAGGAGGACTTCTATGGCTTTAAATTGGACGGTAATAACCGCTTTGTGTTAGGCAACTTTGTTGTTACACATAATAGTGGTAAATCTACCATGTTCCGTGAGATCATGTTGAAAGTCCTTGAAGATACTGATGATAAAATTGGTGTTATCAGCCTAGAAGAGTCACCCGCAGAAACTGCACGAAAACTATCAGGCATGGCTCTTAATCGCAATCCAGCCGATGAAGAAATTCCACTTGATGAATTACGTGTTGGTTTTGACAAAGTGTTCGGTAATGAAAAAGTCATTTTATTAGATCATCAAGGCTCTATGAATGATACTTCAATTATTGACAAGCTAGAGTACATGGCACTCAGCGGATGTAAATATCTGTTTGTTGACCACGTTACTATTCTAGTATCAGAAGGTGTTGAGAATCTGCAAGGTCTTGAAGCTCAAGACAAGATTATGAACGACCTGCTGAGACTAGTAAAGAAATATCCAGACTTATGGATAGGCTTGATATCACACTTGCGTAAAGCCCCTTCTGGTAAACAATCATTTGAAGATGGCAAGCTGCCTACTATGGATGATATCAGAGGCTGTCTGGCATATGGCACAAAAGTGTTAACTTCTGACGGAAAGTCTGTATGTGTTGAAGACGTGAAAGTTGGCGACACTCTTATGGGTGTTGATGGCTCTGAGAGGCGAGTGTTAAAGCTCTGTAGAGGTAAGCAGCAAATGTATAAAATTCAGATGAAGACTTCTAATGATTTCTTTATTTGTAATGAAGATCATATGCTGACACTATCTCATAATAATAAAATGTTTGACATTTCTGTAAAGGATTTTATTAAACGCTCAGAAAGCTTCAAGTCGCGCTGCAAACAACATTATTCTGAAGGATATGAACTTCCTAAGCAAGAATTGCCTATTGCGCCTTATGCATTAGGTGCTTGGATAGGAGATGGTTCTAAGTCCCAATTCAGAGTAATGGATGCCGGTAACTTAGGTATTGCAGAGCGAGTGGGCATGACGTTAGGAGCAAGAGTTAAAACTCCAGGCAATATTAATCGTGAATACTTTAGCTTCGAAACCAGAATTAGAGGTGAATTGTTAGCCAAGCTTAGAGATTTAAATCTTGTAAATAATAAACACATACCTGAGGTCTACTTGCTTTCTTCTAAGAAAGATAGGCTAGAGCTGTTGGCGGGGTTGTTAGATACAGATGGTAGTTATTCTAAGAAAGACAATGCATTCAGATTCTATCAAAAGGATACTGATATTGCAAAGTCTGTTGTAAGGCTGGCGAGATCTCTTGGATTGTATAGCACAATGAACGCTAGAATTATCAGTTCTCCTTATAGTTCTGATGGTAGCAGTATTTGGGAAGTTTCTGTAACAGGAAATATATCCTCAATAACTGCACAGAAGCTAGTAGGTGTGAAATACAGAGATAGGTACACAAATCCCTTGAAAAGAGGTATTAAAGTTACCAAACTTGACGTCCAAGATTACTATGGGTTTACTTTGGATTCCGATGGAAGGTTTCTATTAGAAAATCACATAATAACTCACAACTCTGGTTCTATAAAGCAGATATCATTTGATATTATTGCTTTTGCTAGGAACATGAATGCTGAGAAGGATGTAGAGCGTAACCAGATCAAGATGGCTGTACTCAAAGCTCGTTTTACAGGTCTAACTGGACCAGTAGAAGGCGCTAGATTCAACCACAAGACTGGTCGCCTTGAAGCGCTGGACTTTGTTCCTGAAGACGAAGATGATGGAGACTTCCAAATATTATGAGTGAGACTAACAGTTTTATGTTAGATTGCCAGTTAGCTCTTTACCTAAACAAAGGTAAGGAGCCTAATGGTATCCTGAGAAAGACAGGCAAAGCAATGGTAAAGCACAAATTGCACAAAGGTACAAAGTGCTGGACTCATGTGTTAGGGCTTGTTCATCATCCAAAACCATATGAAATATTGCAGAATGGAATACTCATCCATGACCAATGGTTAGAGCAAAATGAAGTTTTGTAGTATTTGTGGCAGTTCAGTTCTGGTTAGCCTCTCATCAATAGACAAACGTCTGTGTGCAGATTGTAAGTCTTTGAATGATTGGAAGCTAGATCCTGGACAAGAGTCTGTATTAATAGATGGGAAGAAAGGAAATGACTACGCTAGTTCGGGAAGATATGGAGATAGAGGAAGCTCTATTTCTGACAAAGCAAGAGTTAAAAGCAATTAGGCTGTGCCTAGAACGATACGATTTGGGTGGCTTAGCATATCACTCAGCGATAGATAAAGTTGATGATTTATTACTAAAGGAAGAGAAGTGTGCTAGTAGACCTGACCGTTGAAGAGTTATTCGAGATTGATATGGCATTATATGCACTTTACGAAGTACGTGATCTAAAGACAGGTGCTTTCGATAAAGTCAAAATGGCATATGAAGAAGCTAAAGAAATGTCTGAGCTAGATATGTCAGACTGTGCTGGTGGAGCGTGCCGCTTGTAAACTCTAGGAGTAGTATTATGAACTCTGACGAAATCTATGATGCTATTCGTGTCATAGCTCAAGAGAGTTCCATAAATGCTAAGCGTGAGCTATTAGAGAGGTATCTTCAGGATGCCTCTTTTAAATGGGTTATCACAATAGCAATGGAGCCTCTCGCTAACTTTGGTGTTCTTCCAGAATATGTCAAGCCACCTCAAGGTGCCTGTGCAGTGTTTGGAGAAAGAACACTAAATTTGCTAGGAGATCTACACTCAAGGAAACTTACAGGGAATGAAGCTTTAGCTCATGTTGATTATGAACTTAAGCATTTATCCCCTAAGTCTTCCATGTTACTCGTAGATATCCTAAATAAAGATCTGAAAGCTAACATTGGTGTCAAGCTTGTAAACAAAGCATATGGCGCAAAGTTACTTACAGAACACCCCTACATGAGATGTTCTCTGCCTAAAGATGTCAAGCTTGAGACTTGGCCTTGGGAACGTGGAGTATTCTCTCAAGTGAAGATGGACGGAATGTATGCTACAGCAGTATGCAATAATTCTGTTGATTTCTTTACTCGTAAGGGTCATGTGTTTCCTGATAATGAACGATTTAAGATTCTTAAAGAAAACATCAAGTCAGCTATACCTGAAGGTGTACAACTATCTGGTGAACTTCTTGTAATGAGAGGTGGTAAGTTTTTAGATCGTAAAACAGGAAATGGTATCCTCAATAGTATTCTCAAAACTAATGCTGATATTCCCGCTAATCTTGCACTATGCTATATTGCATGGGATATGATCTCTAATGAAGAGGCCAAGCAAGGAAAATCTTCTAGAGAATACGAACAGCGCATAAATGAACTTATGACATGTATACACATGTTCTGTAAGAGTTCACATTTACGTGCTATAGAAACCAACTGTGTGTACTCGTTAGAGGAAGCACAAAAAGACTTTGCTGAGAAGAGGAAAGCAGGTGAAGAGGGTACAATTATTAAGAGACCTGATGGACTTTGGAAGAATGGTACTAGTCGAGATCAAGTTAAGCTTAAGGAAGAAGCTGAGGCTGATCTATGTGTCGTATCTATGCTGGAAGGTACAGGTAAAAACGAAGATCTATTTGGCTCGCTATTATGTGAAACAAGCGATGGAAGACTTCGAGTGGCAGTATCAGGTTTTACGGATGAAGCGCGTGCTAAGATCTTCAACTCTTGGGGAGAAGATAATTGGGCTGGTGCAATCATTGCGGTAAAATATAACGAAGTAATAAAGCAGAGAGATAGTGAGCTATACTCATTGTTCTTGCCTAGGTTTGTAGAGCGTAGGTATGATAAGGAAGAGGCTGATACTCTTGAACGCTTACTTAATCAATAGGAGACACTATTAATGTCCAACATATACACTGGAAGCTATTCTAAGGCTGCTGATACAGAGAGATATTATAAAAGAGTTCCAGGCTCTAATACAGACTTTGTACTAGATCTCATGGAATATAGTAAAAACGGAGCTATGATGCAAATGGTAGTTCTTGAAGCATTGCGCTTTTATTCCAATATGATCTCAGTTCAGCCTGAACCTGAAGAAGACACAAAAAGCATAATCCCAGAAAGGGCTCTCTGGCGTGCAGCTTGTGAACTCCGAATGAGACTTGAGGAAAGAAATACTAAATCGCAATAGTAGAGGTTTGTATGGAATTTCAATTTGATGAAATGATAGTCAGAGAAGAAGACCCACGTATTGCTTATTCTGAAGCTTTTATAGAAGCTGAAGATACAGGATTTACAAAAGGTCGTATAGGCATATTTAGTTCTATGGCAAGCGATCCAGAAGAGTACTACGGAACTCCAGATGAAATAGAATGGAAAGTGGTTAGTGCCTATTGGATTCATTACAACTGTGATGGTGGTATTGTAGAAGAAGAAGAGACTAATGACGAATCTTACTTTACAGACTACATGTATGAAAGAATATCAGAAGAACTACTTCAGGAAGTTATTGACCGTATGAAAGATGATGCTGCTGATAGGGCTCATGATGAATATATGGCACGAATAGATAAGGAATACTAAATATGGCTGTTACTGAAGATACTGTAGTAAAAGCTTTTCGTGAAGGTGGCGGAGTAATTCGTTGCCATGCTAGACCAAGACTTAGAGAGTATACTGTTGGCCAACATGCTTTCAATGTTGCAGGTCTAATTTCTATATTCAATCCAGGTGCTAGCTCACGATTACTGAGAGCTGCTTTATGGCATGACGTGCCTGAAAGGTGGTTAGGAGACATTCCTACACCGTTAAAGCAAATGCAACCTGACTTAGGTGGCTTAATAAAATCTGCTGAAGAAGAAATTTTTGAACTGCTTGGAGTAGATTTTAATCTAACTAAGGAAGAAAAGATCTGGTTAAAGGCCGCAGACATGCTAGAGCTGTTTATTTATGCAAGAGAAGAAATAGCACTAGGCAATAAATCTGCAATTAGTCTAGCCCGTGATACTATAAAAATCATTGATGATCTTATTAAAAACAATAAATTCCCTTCACGATTTGCAGATTATGTTGACTCAATTAGAGAAAGTAATCATATGTTCTTACCAGACTCAGTAGATTACCTGAGGACAGAAAAATACTAAGGAGGAATGGCATGTGTAATAACACAGTATCCTATTGGTTGCCTCATGGCTATGATTACAAGGAATACGAAGTTAAGTGTGGAAACACTGATCCTTATGGAGGAAGAGCTTTGTGTGAAGAATGTGAGAAAAATTCTAGTGCTTTAGCAGAGCATAACAGGATTATAAAAAATTCAGAAGCTGACAATGCTTGGCTTAAATCGGCAGGTTGGGGTGAAATGTGAACCATAATTTCAGATGCGCTATGTGTAGAAATAATTATACATATAAAATGCCTGTATCACATGATGAATATGAAGCCTGGCACTTCCACAAAATAAATATTGCACAGGCTATGCCTAGGGCAAATGTTTATCAAAAAGATGTGTTCATAACAAACTTGTGTTACAGTTGTCAAGAAATCACTGATGCTATGTTCAAGGAGATGGCAGAGGAGGACTAATGGCAAAAGATCAATTACGAAGTGCAGAAATACAAGTAGTAAGAACCAAAGAAGAGCTACACAGGATTCTTCAGAGATTGAGATACACAAGATTCGAGCCTGAAGAAGAAAATGTGCTGTATGATGCTCTTCTTGAAGAAATCATACTGACTGTAAAGGAAAATCTCCTAGACGATAACCTTTAGAAATAGTGTAAAACTGGAACAAATTTTGCATAGTTTTTGAGATGGTAAATCAATAAATAAAACATCTCGGAGCACTGCATTATGCCAATGTTAAACACACTACGTGACAAGCGAATTTACGAAGAACTGCTGAGTCCTCGATTAACTCTAGTAGAGATGACTTGGGAGCTTAAAATTACTATGGATTCTATTATACGTGTTGCACAGAATTTCAATATAGATCTAGACATTCGTGCTAAAGAAGTCAGAATGTTAAGAGCTAGAAATTCAAGAAAACTTGTAAAGGGTTCAGAAATAGAAGATTATGAAACTCTATGTGGAATTCGTAATTTAAAAGTCTTGTCAATAGGATGGTAACATGAACATATTCTTTCTGAATCTAGACCCTGTAATAGCTGCAATGGAACATTGCAATATTCACAGAAACAAAATGATCTTAGAATATGCACAACTCATGGCTACTGCCCATCGTACCTTAGATGGCGATGGTGAAATAAGAGTCTGGCATAACGGCAAATATAGAAAGTGGTACATGCATAGTGCAGACTATGTAGACCTTAGTCTAGATGGAAAACTACTCTTGCTTAGAGAAAGATTCCCTGCAGCAACTCATATCAATCATCCCGCCGCACAGTGGGTGAGATCTGGAGCTATCAATTATCTCTGGTTGTATGACTGCTGGTGTTGCCTATTAGATAACTTCAAAGAAGACCGTGGCAGAGAACACGCTTGGTCGAAGTATCGAGAAGCACTCTTTGAGCCGCCATTCAACTGTCCTGCAGGTTGGACAGAGCCAGAACCTATAATGCCTGAGGAGTTCAAACAAGGTAACTGTATCGAATCCTATCAGAGATATGTTTCACATAAACTTACTCAGAGTAGCTTTCGAAATAGTACCTTTCAATACTATCTGCCTGAATGGGCTTAAGGCGAATATATGGAGCTATGCTACGAATGCGGTAAGATTGTAGCTGAGTTGTCTCCACGATCAAGGTGTGTCACTTGTGAATACAAGCGATGCACCCAAAATGAACGGGACAATGACTTGCTACAAACTGAACTCGCAGACCTAAGATTAATTTTTGAGAAAGTACCCTCTCAATATCGCACCATAATGAGACATTGTGATGAATGTGCGTACGGGCATTTTAAAGACAGTTTAGGTCTACAGCTCGTATGTTTCAAGAAACACAAACCGAGATTCTTTCAGCCAAAGTCGGGAGACTTTACCTCTGGAGAATGGGGATGGATGCGTAAGTGTGAAGACTTTCAACGGGATGAAAACAAAGAGTAGCGTACAATGTAAAATATGTCAAACGAAGGAATGTGGAGCAGGGCGCTACGTACCTGTACTCGATAATAACTTACGTCAGATATATCTTTGCAAAACGTGCATACTCAAAGGTACAAATCCATTAATTGTTAAATATGTTAAGGAGGGAGTATTAGACATATCGACAATCATAATAGATGAAGACTTGCAGTGCAATTATCATTGTGCTCGCAACCCACCTCCAAACTGCCCCATGCGCTAAAAATGGGAACAGTTTGACTTTTGTGACAGGTAAATCCAAACCTGTTAAATTAACCCACAAAGTAAAAATAGACGAACTTTGGTGCTCAATTTTGAGTTGCTGAAGTATAATCATAGCAGACTAATCTGCAATAACTGAAATATATCTGAGGAAATACTCATGGAAATTAATGGCCTTAAAATCGAAGAAAAGAAAACTTTCGCAGTAACTCTTGAAGATGGTACTGTAAAAGAATTTAACAGTAAGGAAGAATTAGTGGAATATACTGCTAAACCAGCAATGATGTCTAAATTGCTAGCCGTGTCAGGCGGTGAAGAGTCAATGGCTGAGTGGCTATTTGACAACAAAGATGCTGTACTAGATGCATTCGATTCTGCAACTATCCGTCAGGTTAGCCCTAAGCTACGTGCAAAAGTGGCTAAAGCTCTGGCAGAAGTGATTGCTGAATCAGGTAATGCACTCCTAGCTAAACACGAAGAAGACCTAGCTTCTACTTGGAAACTAGCTAATCAGAAGCGTGTGAGCGAAGAAGATAAACCAGCAGTTATTCGTGCTGCACTGGCTATGGTAGCAGGCGGTGACGAAGATGTAGCTGATTGGATCTTTGCGAATCAAGAAGCTATTGAAGAAGCTTTGAATCCTAAGCGACCAATTAACTCTGGTCTTCGCTACCAGCACGCTAAGAAAGCAGAGGAAAAAGCCGATGCTATGGAAGCTGAAGGTGCGAAAAAGGCTGACGTTAAAGCTCAACGAGCTAAAGCAGCCAAATACTTGGCAGAAGCTAAAGAGCTTGAAAAAGCTGAAAAAGCAGCCAAGAAAGCCGCTAAGAAGTAATCGGATGCTTCTTAACTGAGAGATCTCAGCCGCGTAAAGCGGGAGTCCCTCTCTTCCTTTATTGCGGCTAGATTTGAGGAGCTTAGCCTCCTCTTTTGGGGGTTGTGTAGTACCAAGAACACTATATGTCATCCGTTCTAAAACTACATTGTAAAAGGTCTGGCAGAGCCTCCGAGTACCACCTGTAAGCTTGGGAAATCTGCTATCCCTATCCAAAGGAGTTCATATGGACGTATACGATGTTTATCGTGTATTTACTGGAAGAAATGTAAAAACAGTTCTTTCCAATACAATATACATAGACACTTCAAGCGAAGACTCCGAGATACTAGAAGTTCTTTGGAATTGTGGTGTTCTCGAAGAACGTGGTGGTGATGAACCTATGGAAGTAATGATGGCTTTTTCTCCCAATTTAAAGTCAGCAACTATTTTCATAGACTGTCAGATAACCCACATCCTTGTAAAAACAGTCTCTAAGCATTGATTAGAGCAAGTCCCTCGACAGTAAGTCGGGGGATTTTTTACGCAAAACCTGAGGAGAAAACTATGAGTAGTGAACAACATTCACCAGACAGAATCAATAGACAACATGTTATTGAAACATCATGTAAATTCTTAATGCGTCAAGTTAGTAATCAACGTCTTCATGTAGGCAACTTGCTAGCTAAAACAGGAGACACTGACAGCTATAACTATCTACAAGAGTTCTTCAAAGACTTAGAGGCTGATATAGCCGATGCTTCTGAAGAAGCTCTAGAGGAAATAAAAGAAATATACAAAGTTAAATAATAGGAGATTCATAATGATCACTTTAAACAAAGGCGAAATGATTGTATTTGAAGATGATGTAGTAACAACTGCACCACTAGATTCAGTTAAAGATACTCGTAAAATGCTCGTAGAGCGTGGAGCACAAGGCATCTTTGATATTGAATTTTATCATCGCACTATGGACACTGAATGGCGTAGACTTCATCAGCCCGTAGAAATCCCAGAGAAGATAGATGTAATTCGTGTACAGCAATATACCAAAGATAATGCTATTTGTGTTGTTAGTCTTGTGCCTCATGAGAAACGTCCTGAACAAAAGAAACCCGAACCAGCGAAGACTCGTCTATTAGGTGCTAAAGACTCTGAAGAAGTTAAAGAGACTGAAGAGACTAAATTAGAGAAGCCTAAGAAGACTGGTGCTCCAAGTGTACCTAAAATCCCAAAAACTCCAAAAACTGCGCTGAAAACTAAACCCAAGTCGAAATCCGACTCGGAACTCGTTGAGAGTGCTCCAGAGTCAGCCCCTGAGGAGAAAACTGAAGTACCGAGTACGAAGGCTATGCCCAAGCCAAAAGTTGCACCAGCGATCAGAGAGGAAGAACCTGGAGATACTGCAAAACCTAAGCTGAAGGTGCCTAAAGTTCCTAAAGCGCCTAAGAAGGTATAGGAGAGACATAATGAAACTTAAGGATCTAGAGAAAGTTAATAAACAGCTAAATGCATATCATAAAACTGTTGAGAGACGAAATTACTTTATTCAGATTCGTAAAGATATAGAACGAGGCTATCAAGTAGGATCTCTCATATATCAAGGAGACTGCAAAATAGACGTAAAGATCTCTGATAAAATATTGAAATGCATCATAGATGACTTGGTGTGCGAAGAGAAGATGCTGATAGATTCTTTAGAAGATTTAGGACTCGAAGACATCAGACCAGAGAATAGAAAATGATTATTAACAATATCTTTCAAATGCAGGGGGTTGTACGATGAATTACGTAGAGATTAAGATGCGTGAAGTCAGGACTTTTACGATTAGGCTAGAGGTTGATGACAAAGATGGAGCCATTTCCGAAGAGCAAGCAATCGATTATACAGTTGAGAGAGCTGCTGAAGGATGCTTTGATGATTCTGATATCATTGAAGGTACTGTAGATTATATTGAAGTGGATGTACTGGAGGTATACCGATGAAAACTGTCAATAAAAGGCATGACTGCCTAGTTGTACATATAAGTGATATAGGACAAGATCGTGATTTTATGACAGATCACGGGAAATGGGGCAAAAAGATTCTTGACTATGTTGGGGAAAAATACCCTGAAGATCTTTGTGCAATTATAGATATCAATTATCAAGAAGAGATGTATGACTTGCCTGAAGGAGCTTCAGTGAAGTGGGATTTGGAAGAGGATGATGCACACAATGATTCTAATACGTTTGCTATAGGATATTTAGGTTTTGGTGAATTTACTATAAACATCAAAGACGCTCCTTCTGTATATCGTATTTATAAATTTAAAGGTGTATGGACTCAAGATGCTAGCCCCGCTTATATCTTTATCAGTTTACAAACTGCTAAAGACTTAGGTGGAATTAGTACATACCCTTTTGAGGCCTATTATTGGGATGGTAGGCCACCTGAAGAAGACGAGGGAGGAGCGTAACCATGCTGATGAGAGATGAAGAGACTCAAATACTTTATGAGTTTACTATTAGCGATGAGGGAAAATATATAGTTGAACCTGTAGATGAAAACCAAGCTAACTGGCATCCACACCATGACTTGATTGTGGCGTGGGCTAGAGGTGCTGAGATTGAGTTCTTCCATAAGGAATTGAAAGTATGGAAATACTGTAAACCAGCATGGAATGTAGGAGATCAATACCGCATCAAACCAGACAACTCAGAAACTATAGCCAAGCTAGAGGATAAACATGCCGCACTGCTAGATCAGATTAAAGAGATTGAAGCTGAGTTACTTAAATTGAGAGGTGAGCGATGACAGACGCAGATATTAACTTAGCGATTGCTAAGATAGAGTATCCCGACTACAAGATCAAAGCTTGGATAGGTCGTTCAGCTGTAGTTCCTGTCGGGCATCCCAGCATAAGGAGCATAGATTATATGCAGTGGTGTTGGATTGGCCCGATCATTGAGCGTGAAAAAATAAACCTATTAAGCATAGAAAACAACTCATGGACTGCTAAGGTCGCTAACTATGGAGCAAACACAGAAACACCGACTAAAGCAGCAGCTTTATGCTTTCTTAAAATGAAAGGAGTGGATGTATGAGTGTAGAATCAACTAATTTAAATGGAGATCCTAATGAATAATTTAGAAAGACCAATATGGATTGAAAGATATGCTAAAGGTGATCAGAGCACTCTGAATGAGCCTTGCTATGAGGAAAATGAGACAGGTGATATATACAGAGTCACCAATTGCCTTAGCAAAGATATTCATTTCCATAATCTGAATAACGACTACAAACTCGATACATGGCACTATAACAGGTACATGTATGAGACCAGAAATAACGAAGATTGGGGTAATCTGGTGTTTACCAATGTTACTCAAGATGGTTCTTATTTCTATTGTAGTCAACGTGGTGTTGGCATAGGTGAAGAAGTCCACATGCACTATGATAACAATTATGTGAGGGTTGAAATAAGCCCTAAAAGCTTAGCAATTATTGTATTTCCAGATCATCCGGACTATGACAAGTTTAATGTTGAAGAGGAAGAAGTAGAGCCTACGCCAGAAGATGTTCCAGCAGTATTAGGCAAAATGTTGGTTTACTGGAACCATCGCTAAGAAAATATGAGGAGAAATACTATGAGAACTATGACAGAAATTAAAGAGATCTATAAACTCGGAAAACGTAGAGAGGAGATTCAAAGATACCTGAGTGAGATAGGGTTTACTTTATCAAGATCTAACCACAATTCTAGTGTAAGAATTGAAGTAGACTTGATGAGTCGAGTTGACCTGAGAGGAGATATTACACTTCTAAAAGCTATAGAACGCGGCTATTTAGCTGAGCTTGAAGAGGTTGAGCAAGAGCTACGAATGAAAGGCATTGTAGACTTAGAAATATAATGTTAAATTAAGGAGATATATCATGTCAAAATTAAAGCCAGGTGTAAAGCCTAAATCTAAGAAAGAAATTAAACCTGAGATTGAGTACACCACTATCTCAGGCAAGTATGCTAAGCGATTGACAAAAGAGCAACTTCATCAGTTGGGCGTAGATGATGTGACTAATAAGTCTTATACCTTCTTAGTCTCACTAGCTTTTGCTGGTACAATCAAATTAGGAGATATTGTAGTTGTTAGAAGCTACGATATATTCCTAAAAGCCAATGTCTTGCGTTTTGTAAAAGTTGTGTCCATACATCCTACTCCGATGATCGAAGAAGAACATCTAGAGAAGTATAAGTGGGCATTTCAGCGTATAGACACAAATGAAATTGAGGTATTAGAGAAATTACAAGCCGAAGGAAAAATCGGTGCTGGTTTCTACGATGATGTACCATTCAGCAACTATGAACTAAAAACTATTATCTGAGGAGATAAATAATGAAAATTACATTAACTTGCATTACTAAGAACACTTGGACTATTGACGATACTGATCTAGCTGCTTCAGGAATAGACTGGGATCACATGAGACAAGATCAAGGGATAATGCCTTGGGAGGCTATTCCTTTAGAAAAGATTGAAGATTACGTAGTAGACTATGTGGATTGTGAAGAATCTGCTAAGAGTCTTTTTGGCGATACGGCTTATGAAGAGTTTGATGTCAAAGTAGAATTAGATAGAGACAGCTGGTAAAAGGAGACTGACATGTCTATTGTAACAACTCGTAAATGGTTTACAGCAGATGCTCTGAAAATGGGACTGATGGAAACATCTATCACTGAAGAGTTTATTATTAATCTAGTGTATAAAAGAAACGTTGACAAGTATGTTGTAATAACATGGACAGAGGACCAGGAAGTTCCTCGTAAGCATTGCTACTATAAAGCTGAAAAGCACTACAACTCTCTTCGTGCGGCTCAAAATTATTACAGCCGCATGTTGAGACAGCATCATGCCAAACGTATCAAATATGGAGAAGCAGCTTAATGGATACACGATTTACTGACTGCATAGGAGACTGTTTAACGTCTTGTGATAAGGTGTTAACAGTTCTTGAAGATGCTTTCATTGCAGCCGAAGAGTTCAATGAAGAAGCAGCAGCGACACATTTAGCTAAAGCTCGAAATCAAATCTACAAAGGTTCAGCAGTACTAGAAGATCTATTATTGTTATTAGAATCTAGAGAGTCTGATGACGATCATTAGAAATGAATATCGCTATACAATAGATGGCTGGTTTACTGAAACAGCATTGGTAGAAGGCTATGTAGAGACAGCTAAGAGACAAGATCTGGAACTCAGAATGACAGTCTCTCTTAAGAATGCCTACTTTGTAAACTTCTACTTCATTACTCTTTTTAAGGGTGATGATGTTATAGAGTCCAAGCGGGTAAGGGAATTGAAACCTGCCCGTAAGGTCTTTACAGCATACTGTATGAAGTACCGTCTAAATCACGAAAGA
>Ga0102951_1000066_pt1 | contig 32710 bp, 33 predicted proteins | sample SalPonA_B_H2O_MG_FD_78507 | JGI IMG/M metagenome (GOLD analysis project Ga0102951, IMG submission 78507) | Water microbial communities from South San Francisco under conditions of wetland restoration - Salt Pond MetaG R2A_B_H2O_MG | ecosystem: Environmental > Aquatic > Non-marine Saline and...
CCAATTACCTTGCCCGACACGGCAGATGATGCGGCGGTTCTGGCCTTGGCCACCGAAATTAACCACGAAATCGAAAGCTGGATTCGCACCACCCCCGAACAATGGTTCTGGCCGCATCGCCGTTGGGGAAAAAATATCTAGCTAAAACAGCTTGTCCTGCCGGTCGTCATCTGCTGGTTTTCGTACCGGTTTTGGCCCTGGGTTTGGGATCGCCTTGACCGGCTGCGCCATACCTCCGGCACTGGCACTGGCACTGTTAGTGGCACTGGTAGTAGCATCCAAAACCGCCCCGCGCGTGCCATCGGCAAACCGGATCATGACATTGGCCTGATCGGGGGCTGCCGCGGCGCGTTTGATGGGCGCACCAGCAGCATCAGTAACAAGCGTAAAGCCGCGATCAAGAACGCGCTCAAAGGAATTAGCGTCAAGCAATTTAGAAATATTATCAAGCCTTTGCTGACGATTTGCGAGGCCAGTGGCGAATTGTTGTTCAAAACGCTGGCCAATCTGCGATAAACGCCCAGCGGCTTCGGCAAGCTTGGTTTCCGGCGGCTGCAATCGTCCAGCCAGACCCGATAGCCGCAAGGCGCGCGCCGACAACCATTGATCAAGCCCGCGAAACAGCCCGCCAAGCGCATAATCAAGGCTTTGTGCCCGCCGCTGGATCAAATCTGCCGGATCAACAAGGCCGCGTGCCGCCAGCGCTGTTTGCTGGCCAGCATTTTCAAGCTTGCGCGCTGTTGCCCGCATCAAACGTGCATTCACCTCGCTTAGATAGGCGGCAAGATCGGTTTTAACCGGAACGGCAAGTTCGGCAGCCGCGGTTGGTGTCGGGGCGCGCAAATCAGCGGCAAAATCAATCAAGGTTGTATCGGTTTCATGGCCGATGGCCGAAATCACCGGAATACGGCATTCGGCAACTGCCCGCACAACGACTTCTTCGTTAAACGCCCATAAATCTTCTAATGCCCCACCACCGCGCGCGATGATCAACACATCGGGGCGCGGCAGGCTGCCATTTTCGGGCATCGCGTCGAAACCACGAATCGCAGCAGCAACCTGCGCCGCCGCATCGCGCCCTTGAACCAGCGTTCCCCAAACCAGCACATGAACGCCGAACCGGTCTTGGAGCCGGTGCAGAATATCGCGGATAACCGCGCCTGTCGGGCTGGTGACAACGCCAATGGTTGTTGGCATTTTCGGAATTTTCTTTTTGCGTTCTTGATCAAACAGGCCTTCACCCGCCAGCATCCGGCGGCGATCTTCAAGCTGTTTCAGCAATGCACCTTCACCAGCAATTTCGATCTGGCTAACAACGATCTGATATTTCGACTGACCGGCAAAGGTGGTCAGACGACCCGTCGCGATCACCTCAAGCCCTTCTTCAGGCTGGACCGCAAGATTGGCTGTCATGGTTTTCCAGCACACAGCCGCAAGGGTGGATCGATCATCTTTCAAGGTAAAATAAAGATGGCCTGACGGGGCTTTATTGGGGCGCGAAATTTCGGCGCGAACCCGCACAAACTCAAAAGCCGTCTCAACCGTTGTCTTTACGGCGCGTGAGAGCTCGCTAATTGTCAGATAGGGCGCGTTATCGCCGCTGTTTTGCTGATCGCCCTCTTCCATGATGAACCCATCTTATGCCATATTGGCCACGCCGCAACACCAAAGGATTGTTCGATGAATATTTTACTGATTGGCAGCGGGGGGCGCGAACATGCGCTTGCCTGGTCACTTGCAGATTCGCCATTAACCAGCAATTTGGTCATTGCCCCCGGTAATCCGGGCATGGCGCCCTATGGCGAGATGCGGCCAGTGGCAGCGGATGATCTTGATGGTCTATGCGCCCTTGCCGTTGAAATATCGGCTGATCTGGTGGTGATTGGCCCTGAAGTGCCGCTTGTCGATGGCTTGGCTGACCGGCTTGCCAGCCTTGGCATAGCCGCCTTTGGCCCCAGCGCTGCCGCCGCCCAGCTTGAAGGATCAAAGGAATTTGCCCGCGCCTTTTGTGCGCGTCACAATGTTCCGCAGCCAGCCTATTTTCCGGTTAGCGATTATGCCACCGCCTGCCAGCATATTGACCAGCTTGGTGGCTTTTGCGTGATCAAGGCCGATGGGCTTGCCGCTGGCAAAGGCGTGGTGGTTGCCGATGATGCCGAAACCGCCAAAGCCGCAGCAAAATCAATGCTTGATGGTCAATTTGGTGAATCGGGAAAACGGCTGGTGATCGAACAGCGCATTAGCGGCCCCGAAGCATCACTTTTCGCGCTTCTTGATGGTGATTCGGCAATTTTGATGACAACCGCCCAAGATCACAAACGCGCCTATGATAATGATGAAGGGCCGAATACTGGCGGCATGGGTGCCATTTCACCTGCGCCGCGGCTTGATAAGGCACTTGAAGATCAGGTGATGCAAGAGGTGGTGGGGCCCGTGGTGCGCGGCATGGCCGCCGAAGGCACGCCCTATCGCGGCGTGCTTTATGTTGGGCTTATGCTAACCAAAGACGGCCCGCAGGTCATTGAATTCAACTGTCGCTTTGGTGACCCCGAAGCCCAGGTAATCCTGCCCCGCCTGAGAACTGATCTTGTCAGCGCCATGCTGGCAACAACCAATGCCAGCCTGCATCATTTTGATATGCGCTGGGATCCCCGCGCGGCGGTGACTGTCGTAATGGCCAGCAAGGGCTATCCGGGAAGCTATGAAAAAGGCAGCGTCATCCGCGCGATTGACGCCGCTGAAACCGTGCCTGATTGCAATGTTTTTCATGCGGGAACCGCGCTTGCTGACAATGGCGATTTGATTGCTGTTGGCGGGCGGGTTTTGGCCGTTACCGCGCTTGGTGATGATGCCGAAACAGCGCGGCGCAATGCCTATGCTGGCGTTGCCAAAATTGATTGGCAAGGCGGATTCTACCGAAGTGATATCGCCAAGACCTAGCGGCGTTCGGCAAAAAACGCCTGAAGCATGGCGCGGGCGTCAGCCGCACCAATACCGCCATAAATCTCTGGCCGGTGATGGCAGGATGGATTGTCAAAAAATCGGACACCCGATTCAACCGCCCCTGCCTTTTCATCATGCGCGGCAAAATAGACCCGCCGCAATCTGGCATGCGCGATAGCACCAGCGCACATCGTACAAGGCTCAAGCGAAACCCATAAATCATAACCATCAAGGCGCGACTGGCCAGTGGCGGCCATGGCCGCCTCAATCGCCAGAATTTCGGCATGATGAAGCGCGTTACCATCCCGAACCATGCGGTTTTCCGCAAGCGCAATCAAATCGCCCTTGGCATCAGTGATCGCGGCAGCAACCGGCACTTCACCAGCCTTGGCCGCCGCCGCCGCCGCTGCCAGAACCTTGTCCATATGACCTTTCATTTTCATGCCTTCCTTGGTGACATAGATGACCGGCTTTACCAAGCAGAAATAGCCGTCACCAGTGATTGGCATTTGCCAAGGCGCGGATTTCCGGTTACATCCAAGCAGATGACAAAACAAAGCTTTACATTAGACCAACAGGCCGAGTCCGAACGCATTGCCAAACGCATTGCCCGCGCCGGCATTTGTTCGCGCCGCGAAGCCGAGGCACGCATTCTTGATGGGCGCGTCACCGTCAATGGCGAGGTGATTTCCAGCCCCGCGCTGAATGTTGGTGCGCGTGACAAAATCACCATTGATGGCAAACCCTTGCCCGGACGTGAACCTGCCGGATTATGGCGCTATTACAAACCACGCGGTCTGGTGGTCAGTGATCGTGACGAGCAAAACCGCGAAACAATTTTTGACCACCTGCCACAAGATTTGCCCCGCCTGATGACGGTTGGCCGCCTTGATCTTGATTCCGAAGGTTTATTGTTGATGACAAATGATGGTGATCTTGCCCGCCATCTGGAACTGCCTTCAACCGGTTGGAGCCGCAAATATCGGGTTCGCGCGCAAGGCCAGATCAATGAGTCCCAGCTTGCCGCGCTTGCCGATGGTGTTACCATTGACGGCATCCGCTATGGGCAAGTGATCGCAAAGCTTGACCGGCAAATGGCAAGCAATGCGTGGCTTACGGTTGCCATCCGTGAAGGCAAGAACCGCGAGATTCGCCGCATCATGGAATATCTCGGCCATAAGGTCAGCCGCCTGATCCGCATTTCCTACGGGCCATTCCAGCTTGGCGATCTTGAAGATGGCGCGATTGAACAAGTCAAAGCACGGGTGCTTGCCGATCAGCTTGGGCTTGGCGATGGCACTTTAGAAGCCAGCGAAAAACCAACGCTTTCGATTAACAAGCCAGCGCATAAATCAGGCGCGAAACGAGGCAGACATGCGAATCATAGCGGGAAGCCGTCGCGGGGCAATCCTCACAAAACTGGACGCCGTTAAAACCCGGCCAACGGCAGATCGGGTTCGCGAATCCCTTTTCAATATTCTGCAAGCTGGCCGGTTTCAGGGGCTTTTGGCTGATAGTCAGGTGATTGATGTTTTTGCTGGCACCGGCGCGCTTGGGCTAGAAGCCATTTCGCGCGGTGCCGCCTTTGCCAGCTTTATTGAAAATGATACGGCCGCCCTCGCGGTTTTGCGGGCGAATATTGCCAAGCTTCGGTTTCAATCCTCAGCCGCCGTTTTGGCCGCTGATGCAACAAATTTAGTGCATTGGCGGGCGGCACCAGCCAATCTTGTTTTTGCCGATGCACCCTATCAAACCGGAGGTGGCCTTTTGGCGATTAACGCTTTGGCCAAAATTGGCGCGCTTGGTGATGCGGCGGTGGTTATCATCGAAACCGCAAAAACCGAAATATTGGATAGCGACGCTTTGGCCACTGGCCTGACGCCGATTGACCAGCGTAATTATGGCAAGGCGTTGCTGAATTTCCTGACCTATCAAACGCCGTAACCGCCGCCTAGCTTCGGCCAAATAACCGTTCGATATCGGCAAGTGATAATTTCACCCAAGTCGGCCGACCATGGTTACATTGCCCCGATCGCGGGGTTATCTCCATATCGCGAAGAAGCGCATTCATCTCGCTTGCGTTCAACGGGCGGCCAGCACGAACCGACCCATGGCAGGACACGGTTGCCAAAACATGATTGATTCGGTCTTCAAGACTGGTGCTGCCGCAAAGTTCAACAAGTTCTTCAGCAATATCAGCAACAAGCTGTTTGACATCGGGCGTACCAAGAAGCGCTGGCACTGCCCGCACAACCACCGCCCCAGCGCCAAACCCTTCGACCACCAGCCCCATTGTTTCCAGCATATCAGCCGCCTCGATAACCGCCGCAGCATGATGATCAGCAAGCGTGACCACTTCGGGCAAAAGCAGGTTTTGTGACGCAACACCGCTTTCGGCAAGCGCGGTTTTCATCCGTTCCATCACAAGACGTTCATGCGCCGCATGCTGGTCAATAATCGTCAGCCCATCTTCGGTTTCAGCAATGATATATGTCTTATGCAGCTGCGCCTTGGCCGCGCCAAGAAGATGATGACGCTGGTCATGCTGCTGTTCGGCCTCGCTTTCCGAGGCCATTCGCGCCGCCGGTTCAGCATCATCACCAAGCAGGCTGTGTGGCGGCATTTGATCGGGCCGGTAAAAGGCATGGGCTGAGGCCATTTGCTGGCGTGATGGCGGGGCTAGATAGGGGCGTTGCGCACCGCTGGATAGCGTATTACCTGCTGGCGCAAAGTCATTTCCTGCCACCCGATCCGGCGCGGTTGAAAATTTACCAATTGCCGCAGTGCCGCCTGCGCTGGTGGCGTGAATGCTGCCATCACGAAGCCGCGCCATTAACCCGCCCACCAAAAGACTGCGAACCGCGGCGGCATCTTTGAACCGCACTTCGGCCTTTGCCGGATGGACATTCACATCAACCGCCGATGGTGGAACCTCAAGAAACAACACTGCCATCGGGTGACGGCCACGCGGCAATGTATCGCCATAACCCGCCCTGATCGCCCCCAAAAGTGCGCGATCATGGATTGGACGGCCATTCACAAACAGAAAAATATTCGCCGTTGTCGGCCGGTTCATTGTCGGCAGACCAACAAGCCCCGTAAGCCGGATATCATCGCGCACCGCGTCAAGCACGACCGCTTCGCCGGCAAATCCCTGTCCCATAATCGCGCCAATTCGCGCCTGCAACCCGCTTTGGCCTGGCAAACAGGCGGGTAAATCCAGTAATAGGCGATCATCTGCGGTCAGATGAAATCCAACTTCGGGCCATGCCATGCCAAGCCGCCGCACGATATCGGCGCATTGCCCCTGTTCGGTGCGCTCGGTTTTCAAAAATTTCAGACGGGCAGGAACGGCCTTGAAAAGCTGGGTAACTGAAATCATCGACCCTTTGGCAAGGGCGGCCGGTTCAGGGCCAGAAACAACGCCGCCATCGACGACAAGCCGCCACGCATGATCAAAACCAGCAGTGATCGAGGTCAAGGATAGCCGCGAAACAGCGCCAATTGACGGCAACGCTTCGCCGCGAAATCCCAATGAATGAATATGATCAAGCGAGTCATCAGGCAATTTCGACGTGGCATGGCGTTCAATGGCAAGCGCCATATCGTCGGGCGTCATGCCGCTGCCATCATCAATAACGGTGATTTCGTCAATACCGCCGCGCCGAAGGGTTATGCTAATCTGTTGCGCCCCCGCATCAAGCGCATTTTCGACAAGTTCTTTTAGCGCACTTGCCGGTCTTTCAACGACCTCGCCAGCCGCGATCTGGTTAATCAACCGGTCGGGAAGTTGGCGGATAACGGCCATAACGGCGGTCTAATTAACGGTAAGCGGTTGATCGCTTGCTGGATCAATGGCCTTGGTGCCGCCTTCGGTTGGTGCTTGTCCGGCAAGACGCGCTTTGCGAAGCCGCAGATCTTCGGCCATTTTATCGAGAACTGGCCCCACATCAGGAACACCGCCAAACAGCGTTTGCAATGGCAGCCGCTTTTCCAACTGAATGCCATAGGTTTCTTCATCGACCTTGGTGCGGATATCATCAGGAACGCCGGAAAAATCAAACAAACCGGCAAATTCAGACCCTTCAACTGTTTGCGAGCCAAGCAAATTTGCCGTGCTGGCCTGCGCATTCACCCCGCTGGTTTGTGACGATTTCACAATATCTTCGGGGCTATCACCAAATCCGGGCGGAAGCGACAAAGGCGCGCGCACCACAACTTGAAATTCATCGGGCGCTGATTTGCCTTCGCCAATCGCACGGCGAAAATCAGAACAGGCGGAAAGTCCGGCTGTCAACACGACGGTCATCCCAAGCATTATCACTTGTTTGGTCTTCGCTCGTCTGGTCTTCGTTTGTCTGGTCATGTCTCGTTTGTCTCCTGTCCAAACAAAATGCTGTAGGCCCAAAGCCCCGCGCCAATCGTAATCGCCGCATCAGCGACATTAAATGCAGGCCAATGCCACGCACCGATATGAAAGTCTATAAAATCAACAACCCGCCCAAAACGCAACCGATCAATTGCATTTCCAATCGCGCCACCGGCAATTGCCGCACCAGCAAGCCGCTGCAACCGGTCAAGTTTTGGCAACATCCAAACAAACCAGCCACTCACCGCAAAGGCCAGAACGGTCAAGCCAATGCGCACCGCAAGGCCGCCATCGGCAAGCATGCCAAAACTCATGCCACTATTCCATACCGGAACAATATTTAACAGCAAGCCAATTTCGATATAGCGCGGCGGATTAAAAACCAGATCAAGCATAATCTGCTTGCTAATCTGGTCAGCGATAAGCACCGCAAAAAATACCGGCAAGAACAAAGACAGTCCCGGCCATTTTTGAAACGGCGAGCCCATGGTCATGATTGCGCCGAAACCACATCTTGGCACCGGCCACAAATATCAACATCGGCGGTAACTTCAGGAGTGATTTTCCAACACCGTGCGCATTTTTCACCATCGGCAACAGCAACGACAACGGCAACATCATCAATCGCGTCAAGCCGGAAGGCATCTTCTGGTGCGGCATCGCTGCTAAGTGTCGCGCTTGAGGTGATAAACAGGCTCGCCGCATCCTGACCGGCAAAGGCAGCCTGCATTTCAGCCGAGATATACACCATTGGCGTTGCCTGTAATGACGCCCCGATCTTGCCATCATTACGCGCAGCTTCAAGCGCACTCATCACCACTTGACGGGCTTTTCTGATCTGTGCCCATTTTGCGGCAACAGCGTCATTATGCCAATCGGCCGGCACCGGATCATAGCTTCGCAAATGCACCGATTGATTGATATCAGCGTGACGCGACTGCCATGCTTCTTCAGCGGTAAAACATAAAATCGGCGCAAGCCATGCGGTTAAACGGTTAAAGACCTCATCCATCACCGTACGGCAAGCCCGACGTGCGGTTGCATCAGGATTGTCGCAATATAGCGTATCTTTGCGAATTTCGAAATAAAATGCCGAAAGATCACTGTTACAAAACTGATGAAGTTCGGAAAAAATACCATGGAAATCATAGGTTTCGGTCATCTCGCGAATGGCGGCGTCAATTGATGCCAAGCGGTGAAGAACCCATTTTTCCAGCTCGGGCATATCGGCATAGCCAAGCTTTTCACCAGCATCAAACCCGTCTAGCGCACCAAGAAGATAGCGAAGTGTATTGCGGAACCGGCGGTAATTATCGGTTGTGCGCTTGATGATTTCAGCGCCAATCCGCAGATCATTGTAATAATCAGAACTAACCACCCATAGGCGCAAAATATCAGCACCATTCTGTTCCATCACCTTTTGCGGCGTTACCACATTGCCAAGTGATTTCGACATTTTCCGGCCCTGCTCATCCAGCACGAAACCATGTGTCAGAACGGCCTTATAGGGCGCTCTTGCGCGGGTTGCACAAGATTGAAGCAATGATGAATGAAACCAGCCACGATGCTGATCCGACCCTTCAAGATAAAGATCAGCAGGGCTTTCCAGATCATCACGGTCTTCTAGAACAAATGAATGTGTTGATCCTGAATCAAACCAGACATCCAGAATATCGGTGATTTTTTCGTAATCATCAGGATTATAATCATCGCCAAGAAAGCGCGAGGAGTCAGACATGAACCAGCAATCGGCACCTTCGGCCTTCATCGCCTCGACAATCCGCGCATGAACAGCCGGATCACGAAGCGGCTCGCCAGTTTGCTTATGTGCAAAAATCGTCAATGGCACACCCCATGCCCGCTGGCGGCTAAGGCACCAATCGGGGCGTTGCGCAATCATCGAGGTTAACCGTTTTTGCCCAGCAGCCGGATAGAATTTGGTCTTGGCCAATTCACCAAGCGCAATATCGCGCAAACCATGTGACTCCATCGAGACAAACCATTGCGCCGTATTGCGGTAAATCAGCGGCGCTTTTGACCGCCATGAATGCGGATAGGAATGCACCAATTTGCCAATGCCAATCACGCCTTTATGCTCGGCCATGATTTCGGCAATTTTGGCATTGTCACGAAGAACATGCATACCACCGAAAACCGGCAAATGCGGCAAGATAACGCCATCTTCGCCAACCGTATCAGGAACCGCAATGCCATGTTTGAGATGCGCAAGCTCGTAATCTTCGACACCATGCCCCGGCGCGATATGCACAAAACCGGTGCCTTGTTCGGTGGTCACATGGCTTCCTGCCAAAAGCGGCACGTCAAAATCATAGCCATGCCCCGCCATTGGATGGGCGGCGACCGACCCTGCCATTTCACGACCCATCACATGCGCGCGAATTTTGGTTTCGCTGGCACCAATCGCAGTGATCACGGAATCGGCAAGATCATCGGCAATCACCACAACATCGCCCTTGCTGCATAGCGCACCATCATTTGCGGCAAGCACTTCGGTCACCTGATAGCTGATATCATCGCCATAGGCGACGGCACGGTTGGCCGGCATCGTCCATGGGGTGGTTGTCCAGATGATGACGCTGGCACCCTCTAAAGCAGCATGCGCCGCATGGGTAACCGGAAAACGGGCATAGATTGTTGTTGATGTGTGATCTTCATATTCGATTTCGGCTTCGGCAAGCGCGGTTTTTTCAACAGGCGACCACATCACCGGCTTGGCACCGCGATATAGGCTGCCATCCATCAAGATACGCCCAAGCTCTTCAGCAATTTTTGCCTCGGCAGCATAGGCCATTGTCGTATAGGGGTTCTGCCAATCGCCAAGAACACCAAGACGCTGGAATTCTTCGGATTGCACGCCCAACCAATGCGCGGCAAAATCGCGGCATTCTTGGCGGAATTCAGCAACTGGAACAGCGTCTTTATCCTTGCCCTTTTTCCGGTATTGCTCTTCAATTTTCCATTCAATCGGCAATCCGTGACAATCCCAGCCCGGAACATAATTAGCATTTTTCCCAAGCATTGATTGTGACCGGTTGACCACATCTTTTAGAATTTTATTCAGCGCATGGCCGATATGAAGCTGGCCATTGGCATAGGGTGGGCCATCATGAAGGGTGAAACGCGGCGCGTCTTTGCGTGCCTCGCGAAGCTTTTTATAGATATCAATATCCTGCCAATTTTGCAGAATTTGCGGTTCTTTTGTCGGCAAACCGCCCCGCATCGGAAAATCTGTTCGTGGCAGGAAAACTGTATCTTTGTAATTCATGATTGGCTCGATCTACTATCTCGAAGAAAAGACTTGTTAACAAAAGGCAGGGTCATTGCTGACCAAGGGCGAATGGCGGTAAAAGCTGGCGTGCGGCTTCGGCATCCAAAGAAATCTGATTGATCAATTCTTCAATACCAGAAAATTTCTGTTCAGGCCGCAAAAAGGCCTTTAGCCGCACCAATAAACGCTTGTCATAAAGATCCATATCACGGTCAAACAAATGCGCCTCGCATAAAACGCCACGATTTTGCACGGTTGGTCTGATGCCGATATTGGCAACACCATTGCCAATCTGGCGAACATTCCCTGCGCCATCATCAAGATCAATTTCAACCGCATAGACCCCGAAAGCGGGATGTTGCAACGATCCAAGCGCGATATTGGCGGTTGGAAAGCCGATGGTGCGCCCACGGGAATCGCCCCTAATGACGGCACCGGTCACCGCCCAATCATGGCCAAGCATCGCCGCGGCGGCATCAGGTGCGCCTGCCTGCAAGGCAGCACGGATACGGCTTGACGAAATAACCGCCATATTTGCATCGACAAGTAGCGGCACCGCTGTTGCGCTGATGCCCAAAGGTTTGCCAACCTGATTAATTGTCTGCAGATCGCCGCCCCGTCCCTTGCCAAAGGCAAAATCAGTACCGGCATAAAGCTGGCGAACGCCAAGACCGGCAAGAATGTCAGATACAAACTGATCGGCACTTGTGCTTCGCAACGCATCATCAAAGCGGATATGAATGACCCGCGCTGGCCCCATCTGGCCAAGCAATCCCGCCAAAAGCCGGTCTTTTTCGCGGCGATCGGCAAGATGGAATGGTGCCTCATCCTGACGGAAAAACTCGCGTGGATGCGGATCAAAGGTAATGACCGACGGCAACAGGCCATCGCGCCGCGCCGCAGCGACCGCAGCGGCAACAACCTTTTGATGCCCGCGATGGACACCGTCAAAATTACCGATTGCCGCCGCCAGCCCCGCGCCAGCAAAAGCAGTGCCAGCCAGCGGCGCATCGCCAACGGCCCAATCAATCATCTCAACCATGTTTGTCTGTTGGTTTTTCATAGCGCGGCACTATATCGCCTAACGCCACTCAATATCAATCTCTGATCAAAAAAAGCGGAAATCCCCGACAGGTTTTTTACCAATTATGCCAATGGTGTTTGCGTCATTTTGAATCATTCGGGTCTACCCAATAGAATACTTTTACATCACCAAGCGCATTTGATAGGATCACGATTGATAATTGGATGCCGAAATCAGCTGGTAAAGCCCGGCGTTATGGCACCCGCTATACCCGTCTTGCTTGTAACCGTGATTGATTGTGACAGATAGAATATGGAAACCATCACCAATAGCTTGTTCTCCGTGGATTTGTTAAATCAGCCTGGCGCCGATTTGTTGCTGGCATTTGCCACGAAGATTCTAGCTGGCATTTTGACCATTATCATCGGATTTTGGCTAGCCGGTCGCGCCAGCCGCCTTGTCGTTGATTCAATTTCCAAAATTGATCGGATCGACAAAACCATTATGCCAATGATTGGCGCGCTTGTCCGCTATGCTGGCATGACCCTTACTTTGGTTGTGGCGCTTGGTAAATTTGGCGTTGAAACCACTTCAATTATTGCGGTTCTTGGTGCGGCTGGTCTTGCCATCGGTCTTGCACTTCAGGGCACTTTGTCCAATGTAGCCGCCGGATTGATGCTGGTATTTTTGCGGCCATTTAAACTTGGCGACTGGATTGAAACGGCTGGCATGTCAGGCATTGTTCGCGAAATCGGACTTTTCACCACAGTGATCGACACGTTTGACAAGGTTTATATCAGCGTTCCCAATTCATCGATCTGGTCATCCAATATTGTCAATCATTCACGCTATCAAACACGGCGTCTCGATCTTGATATCGGCATTGCCTATGAAAGCGATCTGGATGATGCCGAAGCGGCTTTGATGAGCCTTGCGACAGATCCGCGCATTTTGCCCGATCCAGCCCCGCGCTTTCTTGTTGTCAGCTATGCAGATTCGGCGATCATTGTGCGGCTTCGTGTGCATGCCACCTATGATGATTTCTTTGATCTTGGCTATGATTTGCATCGCCAGCTAAAAGGCGCAATGGCGGCGCATAATGTTTCAATTCCTTATCCGCAACGCGTGATCCGTTATGCCGGCGACGATGAGGCTGATGGATCTGTTGGCGGGGCATGACAAGCAAGTCAAAGCCCAGCCATATCACTCGTGAATCCCTGCAAAGCTGGCGCGTAGCCACGTTGGCACGCGAACGCGATGGCACCAATACGACCATTGCAAGCGAAGACCAGCTTCTTGCATCACGGCGCGCCATGATCCCCGATGATACCGATTGCCGCGATTTATGGGTGTTTGGTTATGGAAGCCTTATTTACAACCCGATCATCGCCCATGAACAGCGCCTGATTGCCCGCATTCACGGCTATCATCGGCGGTTCTGTTTATGGACGCAGATTGGTCGCGGCTCGCCAGAATGTCCGGGGCTTGTGCTGTCGCTTGATCGTGGTGGATCATGTGTTGGCGTTGGCTTCAAATTACAGCCCGATACCGCGATTGCCGAACTTGATCTTTTATGGCGCCGCGAAATGATGACGCTTGCCTATAATGCACGCTGGCTGCGGCTTCACACCGATGATGGAATCAAGCGCGGGCTTGCCTTTGTTGCCAATCCGCAGCGTCCAGCCTATGCACCGTCAATGCCGTTTGAAGATTTGGTAACGACAGTGGCAACGGCAATCGGATTTAACGGTCCTTGCCATGATTACCTGTTTGACACGGTTGCAGGCATGAAGGATTGCGGTATTCGCGACCATTCGATGGAAAAACTGGCAGATGCCGTGTCACAGAGGCTTGCATCGGTCGAATAATTTGGGTAGGAACTGTTTTCCTGTTGGAATATGCGGCTGTGGCGGAATGGTAGACGCGGCGGATTCAAAATCCGCTTCTGGTGACAGAGTGGGGGTTCAAGTCCCTTCAGCCGTACCAACAAGGATTATTTTTGGGATAGTGACCTTAAAGTCTTTTGCAAAAGGCGAACAAGTCCCAAGGTCTGATTTATGGTGACCGATGCCGGTTTGGCGATTTTTAAAGCAACAATATAATTTCCTGATCCGCGCCGCTGCGACCAAATTAGCGGTACGCGCAATGTATGTTTTTGCCGTTTTAGAATCGATCATTATTCCTGTTCCGGTTGATCCATTGCTTGTTGCGACGGTGCTGGCGCGCCCTGCCCGTTGGCGGCAATTGGCCATTGGCTGCACAATCGCATCGGTTATTGGCGGGGTTGGCGGCTGGGCGATTGGCCGTTTTTTCAGCCTTCATATTCACGATTGGCTGGCTGTTCTGCCGGCCAAGCTTGCCGCACCAGCCGCCTTTGCCGCGGTTGAAACCGGCTTTGCCGAATTTGGCATTTTTCTGGTGTTTCTTGGGGCTTTTTCACCGCTTCCGTACAAGGTTATTGCGGTTAGCGCCGGTCTTGGCGGTTTTGGTCTTGTGCCATTTGTTCTGACTTCGATCATTGGCCGTGGTTTGCGATTTGCGATTATCGCCGCTATTGCAAGACATAATGGAAACCCTAAGATAGTGATCTTACTGGTGACGGCGCTTGTCTGTTTATTTGCCGTTGCAATAGGGATGACGCGATGAACAAACCTATTATTCCCCTGATTGGCTATCGGCTTGGCCTAATGATCGCTGGCGGCATTTCCACAGGTTTGCTGGGTGGCGCATTATTATTCCAATATGTTGGCGGCCTGGCACCGTGCAGCCTTTGTATCTGGCAACGTTGGCCGCATCTGGCGGTGATGATTCTGGCCTTTATCGGCCTTCGCGGCATTATGCCCCGCCTGATGCTACAGCTTATCCTTATCAGCGGGGTGATTAGTGCGGCGCTTGGCGGTTATCATGCTGGCATTGAGTGGGGATTCTGGGCCGGGCCAAGCGGCTGTACAGCCAATCTTGCGCTTGATGGTGACATTTCGGCAATGACGCAGCTGCTTCTTGAAACGCCGCTGGTGCGGTGCGACGATGTGGCATGGTCGCTTTTTGGCCTATCAATGGCAGGATGGAATGCGTTGATCAGTCTTGACATTATTGCCGCGGCACTTATCTCGTTAAGACGTATTTGATCCAATTCTGTTTCTGTCCGGCAAAGGCTTTTTCATGACAACGGCAAAAACCACAACAAACCGGCAAGATATCGAACGCTATATCCGTGTTGACCATGCTGGTGAACGCGCGGCCCAGCAAATTTACCGTGGGCAGTTGGTGGTGCTAGACAAACATCCGATGGGCGAAGAAATCCGCCATATGATGGCGCAAGAAGTCGAACATCTGGAAACCTTTGATTCGTTGATCAATGAACGCCGGGTTCGGCCATCCTTGCTTGACCCGCTTTGGGGCGCTGCTGGATTTGCGCTTGGCGTGGTGACCGCAGCGATGGGGCCAAAGGCGGCAATGGCCTGCACAATTGCGGTCGAAGAGGTGATTGGCGAACATTACCAGAAACAGGCAGAAAATCTTGGTGAAGATGAAGCTGAATTAAAAACGAAAATCGAACGGTTTCGTGATGAAGAACTGGAACATCGCGATATTGCTGTTGATTATAAAGGGCGCGAAGCACGGCATTATAAATTGCTTCATGATGTCATCCAGACCGGATGCCGCACCGCCATTAAAATTGCCGAAAAAATCTAGCTAATCTTGCCCGCAATAACATTGTTTGGGCTGTTGGGCTGTTGGGCTGTTGGGCTGTTGGGCTGTTAAAGGGCTAGATTATTCATCACTTTGCAATTCGCTATCCCAATAAAGATAGTCACGCCATGATTCATGAAGATAATTTGGCGGAAAAGCACGCCCATTTTCCTGCAATTGCCAAACATTCGGCGCTGCCGGTTTCGACAAGGGATGCATATTGCACTGGCTAGGCAGCAAATTGCCCTTGCGCAAATTGCATGAACCGCAGGCCGCAACCACATTTGTCCAATTGGTTCGCCCGCCTTTCGAGCGCGGCACGACATGATCAAAAGTTAAATCAGCCGCCGAAAAGCCCGTGCCGCAATATTGGCAGGAAAAGCGGTCACGCAGAAAAACGTTAAAACGGGTAAAGGCGGGGTTGCGCTTTTGCGGCACATATTCCTTTAGCGCAATAACTGAAGGCAGGCTCATCTCCATGCTTGGCGACGAGATTTTCTGGTCATATTCCGAAATGATGGTCACACGGTCCATACAAACCGCCTTGATCGTGTCCTGCCACGACCACAAAGATAGCGGAAAATAATTCAACGGCCGGAAATCTGCGTTCAAAACCAAAGCTGGTGCGAAACTGCCTGCATTCATTCATGTCTCCCTGTCTAAAGACAAATTGTCTTATCGAAGTTTTTCCATGACGCCTGACAAAGCAAAACATGCCAGCGATTGAAAAACAACCCTCTGGAATCAAGATATGGACAGGAATATTTAAACAGCCACTAGATATTGGCGATCAAAATCACAAAGACCGTCAAAATCAGATAATTGTCCTAAGCTGGCAGATATTTTGCCAGAAATGCAATCGCTGCGGATAGGCCATCGGGATCAATGCCGTGACCAAGCCCGTCACAGACCACGGTTTCAACCATGATTGACCGGCTTTGCATCACATCATATGACGCGCTTTGCAGCGCAAAGGGCACAATTTGATCATCGGTTCCATGAACCAACAGAACCGGGGGATAACTCGCACCATCAGCAAGATCATCATGCCGCAAAAGCGCGCCAGAAAAACTGACAATGGCCGCCGGGGGTTCGGCATGGCGTAACCCGCAATGAAGACTCATCATGCCGCCTTGCGAAAATCCAGCCAGTGCCAATGCCGATGCTGGCAGTTTCAACGCGGCAAGCGCCGCTGTTATCGCCGCGTCAATAACCGGTGCTGCGGCAACCGGTCCATTCACCCGATCATCAATATCAAACCATTCACGCCCTGCGGCGTTCATCTTGCAAGGCGATGGCCCATTTGGCACGAAAAAGGCCGCCCCCGGAAACCGAACTGAAATCGGATAGGCCAGATCGGCAAGATCATTGCCATCAGCGCCCCAACCATGAAGCAGAATTATCAGGCTGCTGGCCTGGCCGCCGCGTGCAGGCGGAATAAATGGTCCGGATAGGTCACCAAAACTGCGCATTTCCATAAACTTTCTCCCGTGACGCGGCGTCAAAATTTGTTTTCGCCTTATGGTCTGTCAATTGTTACCAGCAAACCGGCCTTTGCCAAAATGCTTATCTGATTGCCTGCCCGATTGATGCCCCCGATTGATAACAAAATTTGCTGGCACATGAATCGTCAAAATCATCAAGTCGCGTTTCGCCAATTTTGCCACCCCTATCGTCATTGACGAAATTGTTGCAAAGCGATAGGTCTGGATCAAGACGAACAGCAGGATCACTGCCATGGATCACCCCGTGATTACCCGATTTGCGCCAAGCCCGACAGGACCTTTACATCTTGGCCATGCCTATGCGGCAAAGGTGGCGCATGATCTGGCATCGCAATCGGGCGGCAAAATGATCCTTCGCATTGACGATATCGACCATACGCGATGCCGCGATATTTTTACCACGCAGATTTTCAATGATTTGGACTGGCTGGGGCTGAATTGGTATAGCAGTGCCAGTGACGCGCAATCAGGCCGCAATGCACCCCGCCAATCACAGCGCATGCCAACCTATCAAGCTGCGCTGAAAACGCTTCAGGATAAGGGGCTCGTCTATCCTTGCTATCTTAGCCGCCGCGAATTGAACGAGCTGTTATCAGCGCCACATGCACCCCCTGCATCACAGATTGATGAAAATATTTCAGCCGCAGCCCCGGCTTCGGTGATTGCCAATACCGACCAATTATTAAGCCAAAAAGAACAGGCGCGCCGTCATGCCGCTGGTCAAGGCGCAGCATGGCGACTTCGCATGGATGCCGCCATTGACATGGCCCTCGGTAAGAATGTTGGGCGCAGGAATGATGGGAGTGGGCATGATGGCGAAACCCTGTCTTGGTTTGACCATCTGGCGGGCCGGCAAATTGCCGATCCGGCACAATTTGGCGATGTGGTGATTGCCCGCGCCGATATTGCCGTATCATATCATTTGTCAGTGGTGATTGATGACGCACTTGATGGGGTTACGCTTGTTACCCGTGGTGATGATCTTGCCGCCTCAACCCATCTTCACCGGCTTTTACAGGCACTATTTGCGCTTTCGGTTCCCGATTATTGTCATCATGCGCTTGTTCTTGATCAGGCTGGCAAGCGGCTTGCCAAGCGCGATTCTGCACATAGCCTTGAAATGATGAGGCAGATTCATGACGATCCGTCATCACTATTTGGCAAAATGCCGCCAATGCCGGCGGTAAATTTACATGGCAACGCCTAAAAGGCGCTATTTCATGGGCATCTGCACATAGCCATAAAGCATTATCTATTTTTATAACATTTAAATTAGTCAGTGGGGTTGACTTAAATAATTATTAATCCCATATATTGCATTGCACCAAACGAAAGTTTGTGTGTTTCCTCCCTAGACTCGGTCGTGAGCGTGCTCACGACCTTTTTTTTGGCTTGTATCTTCATAAAATCTAATTTGAAGATTTATTGTTTCCAATATGTGCATAATAAAATGGGCTATTTTAAATTGCTGCACCGCAACATAGTCGCAACCATGCTCGTATCGCCACAGCACCTAATGTGCTAAAATATGAAAACAAAATAAAAATTAAGCATGGTTGGGACGGCGAACCATGCCAAGCCAAGCCACCGCCATGGCGATAATCATCACCGGCCCAAGGGCTGATAAAACCATTACTTCCCAGCCAAATTGGCTATGCAGCGCACCAGCGGCCAAGGACGCCGTGGCGACCGATGTTGTGGTGACCAGATCAGCAATGCCTTGAACCCGCCCGCGTTCTTCAGGGTTGGCCACGCTTGCCACAAGCGAACTGCCGCCAATATAAAGAAAATTCCAGCCAAGCCCCATACAGGCTAGCGCGACAAAATACCACCAGAACCCATCACCAAGAAGCGCGCTCGCAATGGCTGCCAGATAAATCAGCACGCCACTTGTCAGAATGACTGGCGCGCCAAATCTGGCAATCAGATTGCCGGTAAAAAAGGCAGGCGCAAACATGGCAACAACATGCCATTGAATAATGGTCGCATTGGCCGAGGTTCCAAGCTTGGCAACATTGACCACCTGCAATGGCGTGGCGGTCATCATATAGCTCATCATCGCATAGCCAATGGCAGCACTGATCACGCCAACGACAAAAATTGGCATTTTGAAAAAACGGCCAATCGGCCGCCCACCCGAACCAGTAAGCTCTGGTTTTGGAATCTTCACCCCACTTAAAAAGCCAAGCGAGACAAGCTGCACCGCGGCAACACTGAAAAAACAGCCCGCATAGAGATGCCCCGGCACAAAATCAACTGTATTACGAGCAATTTCCGGCCCCATGAACGCCGCCAGCAAGCCACCAGCCAGTACATAGGAAATGGCCTTTGGCTTTTGTGATTCTTCGGCACTATCAGCGGCGGCATAGCGATAAAAACCAGCACAGCCATGCGCAATACCAAGAAACATCGACGCCACACAGAACAGCCAGAAATTTGAAATGAGAATGGCAATGCCTTGGGTAAAGGCAGACACAGCCGCGATCATCACCCCGCCCATAAAAACCGGCCGACGGCCAAATCGCACCATCAGCAATGACGCTGGCAAGGTGGTCAGCATTGACGTAACAAATTGAAGTGACAGCCCCAGCGTCGCCAGCCATGGCAAGGGCGATAAAAGACTGCCGACAAGCGCGGTGTTGATGATATTCACATTCATCGTTGTCATTGATAGAGCCTGCGCCGCCGCAAGCCTAATCACGTTGCCGGTATTGCTTTTTGCCTGCATGATAGTGATGTCCAAGATAGGCGCCAGCCATAAAGCCATCGACCAGCATAGCGCATGAATAACAAAGCCAATATCACCCTATAACGCGATTTCCAACGAAGCACAATCAGCGGCCATCACCGCAAATGACAGGCCAGTGCTATCGGGCAAAACCGCGCATTGATGCATGTTCAGGATTTTAATTGAAAACTAGGATTTTAATTTCCGGCCAAACAGCTCGAGACGGTGATCAACAAGTTCATAGCCCATTTCACGGGCGATCTGTTCTTTCAAGGCTTCGAGTTCGGCATGGTAGAATTCGATCACCTCGCCGGTTTCGACATCGACGAGATGTTCATGATGTTCGCCAGATTCTTCATAGCGTGCGCGTCCATCACCAAATTCCAGCCGGTCAATAACGCCTGCCTCTTCCAGCAATTTTACCGTTCGATAGACGGTGGCAATTGAAATTGTGCGATCCTGCTCAACCGCGCGCCGATATAGCTGGTCAACATCGGGATGATCTTCCGACCCTTCAATGACCCCTAAAATAATCTGCCGCTGGCTCGTCATACGAATGCCATTATTGAGGCATTTTTCAATAAGCCCGCTTGTCATGGCATCACCCATCTGTTGTGTTGGTTCCGAGATGATTTAACTATAAGCCGGATAGATAAAGCAATCTAGCCCCAAGCGTGATTTTCACCATTGCGCTTTGCCCCAACCGAATTCAATTGACCTTGATCGAGTTTGCGGGAACTGTTTTGCCCATGATACCACCAGCATCCAATCGCTTAGGCAATGATAGCGCAAGCACGACAAAGGGCATTTTGCAGCTTTGTGCGGCCATGCTGTTTATTCCAATCCTTGATGTTTTTGCCAAGCTTCTTGGCCAAGCATTAGACCCTGTCGAAGTTACCTTCATGCGGTTTGTCATGCAGATTTTGCTGATGGCACCCTTAGTCATTTGGGCGCGTCAATGGCATGTCCCGGCTGGCACTTTGATGATGCAATTTGCCCGCGGCATCCTGTTGGCAATTGCCACCGTCTGCTTCTTTGCTGCGCTTCAGCATTTGCCGATGGCCGAGGCCATTTCGATTTATTTTGTCCAGCCATTGATCCTGACCGCGCTATCAGCAGTTTTTCTGGGCGAGCAAATCCGACAAAGGCGGATTATCGCAATCATCATCGGGCTTTTCGGGGTGGTGGTGATTTTGCAGCCAAGCATCGTGATTTTTGGTGCGCCAGCCCTGTTTCCGCTGGCAACAGCACTGGCTATGGCAGGCTATGTTACGATCACCCGCCGTCTTGCTGGCAAAGCGCATCCGTTTCAAATGCAGTTCATTGTTGGCATTACGGCGACAATCGCACTTGGTGCTACCATGCTGATTGGCCAGATGTTTGATCTTGCTGGTACTGGCTTCATCATGCCAAATGCACAACAATTTGAATGGATTATCTATATGGGGCTTGTCGCCACCATCGGCCATATCTTTATCGTCTGGGCGGCCAATAACGCACCAGCAAGCGTGCTGGCACCTTTTCAATATACCGAGATTATTTCATCCGTAATTTTAGGCTATCTGGTGTTTGGCGATCTGCCCGCCAAAAGCACAATTCTCGGCGTTTGCATTATTGTCGGATGCGGCATCTATTTGTTTCATCGTGAACGCATTGCCGCAAAGGAAGATCGCCAAGCTGGCCGCTAGCTGGATTTGCTACCTTCATATTGTCGCCGTTCACGCAAGAACTGCAATGTCGACAAAGGCAGGCTAAGCGCATAGATCACCACCACCGCCATATAGGTAAACCAAGGTTCAGTCACCACAGCAGCCCCAAGAAGGCCAATCCCCGCCAAAACTGGAAGCACCGATTCGACTGGTAATTTCACCCGCTTGCCAGCAAAGGTTGGCAACGCGCTAACCGCGCCAGCACCAACCAGAACCAACCAAGCGGATACCCAATTCGGATCACGCGCAATTTCAAGATTGAATTGCAAATCAATGACGATCGGCATTAGCACAAGAAAACCAGATGCAGGTGCAGGAATGCCGGTAAAATAGCCCTTGGCATAATCAGGCGGGTCAGGCAGTTCAGAATCAAACCGCGCCAGACGAAGCGCAATCGAAACCGCATAGAACAATGTTGCCCACCATGCCATCGTGCCAGCATCTTGCAAGGCCCAGATATAAAGACATAAAGCCGGAACAACGCCAAACACAACCAGATCAGACAAGCTGTCAAGCGCGGCACCAAAGGCGCTTGACGTTTGAAACCGGCGCGCCGTGCGCCCATCAAGTGCATCAAAAACCGCAGCAACACTGATCAAAACAATCACCCCTGCCCAGCGTCCATCCATCGCAAATCGCAACGCGGTTAGGCCTGAGGCAAATCCGGCAACGGTCAAAATATTCGGCAAAAGCCAATAGATCGAAACCGACCTGAAACGCTTTTTCTTTTGCGGACGCTCGCTCATTACCGGCAAACCCCATCGGTGATTTCGGCCGTCTTTCCCGACAGATCGGCAAGGATTGTTTCACCAGCAATTGTTGTTTGCCCCGCCAAAACATAAACCGGCGTTGTTGCAGGCAACCATACATCAACACGGCTGCCAAATCGGATAATGCCATATTGCTGACCAATATTTAGATAATCGCCAACCGCCGCTTCAAGCAAGATTCGGCGGGCAACAAGCCCCGCAATCTGGACAACACCAACAGGCTGGCCCGATGCCATTTCAAGAACCATATTCTGGCGTTCATTCTGCTCCGACGCCTTATCCAGACTGGCGTTCAAAAACGCACCTTTGTGATAGGATGTGGCAATCACCTTGCCGGCGACCGGCGCGCGGTTCACATGAACATCAAACACATTCATGAAAATCGAAATGCGCCGCCATTCGCCCTTTGGCAGATCCAGATCATCCGGCACCGGCACAATACCGGTCGATAACACCCGCCCATCAGCGGGTGCAATGACAAGATGATCGGTCACCGGCGTTGTGCGCTTTGGATTGCGGAAAAAATAAATACACCATAGCGACAACAGACTGCCCGGAAGCAGGAATCCTGCCCAGAAATAGGTGATGATTGCCGAGGCAAGGATAAACAGGAAAATAAACGGCCAGCCAGCAGGATGGATTGGCACCAGAACTTCATCCTTGACGCTTTTAAAGATATTCATTTGTTTAAACCTGTTTTCCAACAACCGTTATCAGCGGCTGGCGCGCCTGCCGCGACCAAGCCAAAATTCGTTGCTGGCACCATATCCATTTGCAGCGCAAACGTCATCAAATAATTAACTAAGCGGCGTTAGGTGATCTAGCGAAGCTGGCGACGACGATCATCAGCAAGGCGCATCGCCGCGCGCGCGGACTCGCGGGCAATTAAGCCACGTTCATAAAGATCATTCAGCTTGCCATGAAATGCGCCACTATTCAGCCGCCGCGTTGTGCCAAGTGATGGCACCTCGACATAAATGGCAAATTCGGCCATTTGCGGCGGGTCAATGGGCGCAGCCGCGGCAGTTTTCTGCGCGGGAACCATTTGCTGTGCCTGGGTTTGGGCTTGGGCATCAACACCCTGCCCCGCCGAATCATCTGACGAATCATTTAACGGCTGGCGGCCGCTTGCGCTAGCGGCGCCAACCGGTGCAAAATCGGCCGGCACGATATCCGGGCTGAAATCCTGCGGAACGGCTTCAGTCTGGCTTGGCGCGAAACCAAGTGATTCGGCGCCAGATATCGACGGCACCATCACTGTTTCTTCTTCTTTGTCACTCCATATCTGGCTTGATGCGGGCATCGCAATTTTTGTTGGCCGAACACGGTAAAGCCCGATTTTATCGCCTTTTGGGCGTTGGCGTGGTACCGACCGGATGCGGCCGGATGACCAAGCCAGAAACTCACCCACGAGCTGTTTTGATGTAACCTCAGCCTCGATCACCCATGCTCGTTCGGCGCGGGACAAAGTATCGATAAAGATGGCGCGCCTGCCAAGCCATCGCGCCTTTAACGCTGTTTCACGTTGCCCGTCAATTTTCCGCTTTTTGGCAAATATCTCCAATCGCTGGCTCATAACCTGCGCGATGTGAACCATGTCAACAGCAACCGCATCCAAAGCTGCCCGCATGCCGGCAGCCGATGAAACCGTCATCTCAAACAGGCGGGGTGGGCGAAACCCAAACAAGCCTGATTTACCCGCAAGCATATCAAGGCTGATTGGCCCGCGCACTGGCTTGCCGGTGAATTCAATGAAAAAGCTGAGGCGTTTTTGCTGTTTGCGGGTTAACAGCCGGTCGGCAAAAAAATCCGCCGCAGCCGCCAATAATTCAACTTTGCCTTCAGATGTTCCTGCATCAGATCCAGTTTTGGCTTGGTTTGACGTTATTGCCGGAATCACCTCGATCATCTTTACCCTATCCCTTTAGTCACTTCCCACATTCCACCGCGTCGATTGCGGGGCAGCCAACATTTGAAATGAAGGCCTTGCTCGCCAATTTGGAATCAATGATAGCCCGACTTCAGGTTTACTCCAATTTACTAATTTAAATGCTGCAAATTTTAAAAGAAGCTGTGGTTTAAGATCTGGTCAGATAACCGGCTTTGCCACGGAAAAACCCTATTGACTGGCTGGCCGACTGTCCGCAATCTTAACACGCCGCAATCTTGATCGATTGTCAGGACTGACAAAAATGACCCACACAAAAAATACGGCCGATTCGCGCCGCCAACCTAGATAAAAGAATGGGAAAACCATGGATAAAGATCTATTTGAAACTGGCCTTGAAAAACGCAAAGCAACCCTTGGTGCCGAATATGTCCAAAAATCACTTGATGGTGCTGATGATTTTTCGCGCCCCTTTCAAGAGGCCATGACCGCTTGGTGCTGGGGCTTTGGCTGGGGCGATGAGGCAATTGACGTCAAAACACGGTCAATGATGAACCTCAGCATGATTGGCGCGCTTGGCAAAATGACCGAATGGGAATTACATTGCCGCGGCGCAATCAAGAACGGTGTCACACGCGAAGAATTGCGCGCGATCATCCATGTCATCGGCATTTATTGCGGCGTGCCGCAGGCTCTGGAATGTATGCGCGCAGCGCGCAAAGTTCTCAATGAGGTGGAAAATCCCAAAAGCTGAGTAAGGAAATGAGTGCTAAATAAGACTAATCGCAAAAGGAGTGGCAACAGTTCCAAAGACCACTCTTCGAGAGATGAACAAATCTCGAGATTTACTGGGACGTTGCTTTTTGTGTTATTTTCTTCTATCAGCATAGTGTAGGCTTTAACATAGATGTATTTGGTCGTTGCTGTTTTGGATTGCAACAGATTGCTATCCGCAGTAAAAAAGTTGAGGGAAAAACTATGACAGCCCCAATATTCTTAGGAATCTAATACTATGCTACGATTTACACCTCATGCTTTTGGCGTTATCGGAGCGCTGTTTTTTTGTCAGTCTGTGATAGCCGGCGGCCTTCCAGAGAGCGCAAATGAAGTTACGCCCTCTAATTCGGCGCCAACTTCTGGCGCCCAAACCAACATAAGCCAGAGCCAAACATCAACATCGTCGGGGCAAAGCTCTGAAGACCAAAACACCTCTGGAGCAGCCTTTGTTGCGATCGAAGATGATCCATTGATTGTTGATGTATCCGATATTGCAGACAGCGATGGGATGGGTACTTCACAGATTCAGTGGCAGATATCACGTGACGGCAAAAATTGGCTGAATTTATCTGGCGCCGTTCAGCAGTCATTCACGCCTCGAGAAGCCCACGTAGACCAGTATCTTCGGGTCGTAATATCTTATGTTGATGGGCAAGGAAAATTAGAAACTCTTATCAGTCCGCCATCTACGCCAGTCAAAAACGTAAACGACAAACCCACAGGATCACCAAGGCTCTCCGGTGAAGCCCGCGAAAAGAGTACCCTTGTGGTCGATACAAGTCTTATTTCAGATGAAGACGGCATTGGAAGTTATAGTATTATTTGGCAGCAATCAAAAACTGCAAACAGCTGGCAATTATACACAACCGCGGAAGGTGGAGTTCTTCAACTCACACAGAAGGACGTTGGATATGCCTTCCGTGCTGTAGTTTCTTACGTAGACAGCCGAGGTACGCGTGAAGTTTTGGTCACCAGCCCGTCGGAAGTTGTTATCAACGTAGACGACCCAGTAGACGGCGAAGCCATTATTGTTGGAGAGCCAGTAGAGGGCACCACCCTCGCTGCGAACACTTCATCCATATCTGATTTAGATGGAATAGCGAGCACCAACCTGACTTGGGAGTCGTCTAGTGATGGTCGAAATTGGGAGGCCGTTTCGGTCACTACCCCTAAGTCATTGCCATTGACCCAGGGATTAGTTGGCAAGCAGATTCGGATTCGCGTCAGCGTGGTAGACACATTTGGGGTAGAATCAATACTCTTCAGCAAGTCGAGCCTTGCTGTACGAAATATCAACAACAAGCCTGCTGGCAAAATTATTGTTCGCAGAGTGGGCAGTTAAAGGCACTGTCAGATACACTCGTCACATCGACATCAAACGGGTCCAGCACACCGCTGACGGTTGACCACTTTTATACTTTGGGCTGATCAGTCACTCTGTTCACTCATTGAATTGGGAAAACAGATCTTTGCGGAGATATCATCAACTGTTCACAATAAGTCCACTCACGACCCACAAGTAGACTGGCTAGAAACTTGGAAGGCCAAATGATTGTAAAGTTGTCGAGAAGGGACGTGCGCTGTCCATATCATAAACTTCAATAACGTCACATTAATCTATGACTTTGCCGCGCGGCTAACTATAGATTGCCCGGACATCAGGGCAGTACTAGGGCCTGTTTAAATGAGTTCTGCTTTCCTAATCAGGCTTTGAAGTCACTTTTTTATAAAGCCGAGGCCTGACATGCACCTGGACATTTCACTAGCTTTGAATGTTTCTAAGGATTCCGTTTCCAATACTTGTTCAGATGATCCGGCCGTGTGTGTTTTGTCCAAAGACAAAACCGCCGCTGTTGTTGCTGTTTCTTCAGTTGCTTCTTTATGACAAAATTCCATGGCCGCAGCCAAAGGCAAAGTCGCGTCTCCAATGTTCTTTATCCATTGATAATTACTTACGTCAGAACTTATCGTTGGCTTATATTTTGTATCGGCGACACATGAAGACAAAAGAACAACAGAAAACACCAAAACAAATATTCCATACACTTTTCTCACAACAGCACAAACTCCGGAACGCCATGGATGACCGACGGTTTACTATTTAATTACAGTAGTTTCAAAATATAATTGAACGCCTTGCGCAAAATATCCTGACAAGAAGCATGGATTAACCATACTCAATGATAGAATTTTCTCAAGACACGATTGCTGCGTTTGGCTCAAAATGAGCCGCTTTTTTACAAAGCCGGAAAATATCGATACATAGATTGTGCTGAATTTTGTACTAAAATAAAGCAACTCAAAATCACAAAATTCTTTGAACACCACAACTTGATTATAGTCCGCATAACATTTTCATGAAGCTCGTGTGGAGGCAAACCTAGGCAGTTATTTGACGTCAGCGCAACGACCCAGTAAAGGAAATGAACACAAATAAGAGTAACCACACCAGAAAAAGCAATCAATTACATAATACACCCGATCATTTGCGGTTTTTTGTATTTTTCACTTTCCCCAAAAGAAAAATCGAGACACACTATATCTCGTATGAAACAAGCATGGTTATATCAATTTGTTGATTTTCGGCGTGGTCAACGCCCAAACCGTAACTTGACCTTCATTCATCCCCACAACGTCTCTTCGATAATGGAGTATTGTCATGCGCATGACCGATCATGACTCACGGCAAGATTGCCGCGTCATTCCTTTCGTAAAGCCTGTCACCAGTGAAGATAATGTCGTGACAAGCAGCATTGCTGCCGTCATCGCCGTCACGATTTTGCATCATGAGGGCGAGTCACCCGAAGAACGCCTTCTTGAAATCATCGAAGCATCCGGTGAGGCCGAGGTTCTTGATATTGCTGATGCGCTAGAAGAATTTGAAACGCTTGGCAATGCGCCAATGCCGTTTGACCGACCGGCAAATGACAATCAATATCTAACGCGCGTTTAAGCTGGGATCATAAAAAACGCTCCGGCAGATGCCGGAGCGTCATATTGGAATTCAGCGAAAGACCATCTATTGACTGGCAATTAGTCAGACAATAGATGGCAGCAAATTTTGGCTATTTCTGCGCTGATTTCACCAACCGCCATGCCACTGGCATCAAACAGGCGGCAATCACCAGCTTTAACGCATCACCATATAAAAATTTCGCCATGCCAAGCATCAGCGCTTTTTCCATACCGATAAAGCTTGTTAGCCATGATACGCCCATTGCATAGATCACTGCATTACCAATCACCATTGCAATCACCGTGCTGATGACCGAGCGGCCCATGCCGCGTTCCGCCAAAAAGCCCATAACAATCGCCGCAACTAAAAAGCCAGCAAGATAACCACCCGTTGGCCCGGCCAATGCTGCAATGCCAACAGTAGCACCAGCAAAAACCGGCAACCCCATCGCCCCTTGTAGCAAATAAGCCGCAATTGTTGCCCCGCCAAGGCGCGGGCCATAGGTCATGCCAATCAACAGAACAACCAATGTTTGCCCTGTTACTGGCACTGGATAAAACGGAATTTTGATTTGTGCCGACACTGCCAAAAGCAGACTGCCAACGACAATCAGAAACGCCTTTACCACAGGTGCGGAAATCGCTTTTCCTGCAAAGGGGCCAAAAAGAATAGCATCTGTCAGCACATGATGGCGCACCACTGCCGTAGTTGATGACACAAGTTTATGCATTGATCGTCTCCTGCCGGTAAAATATGTCAGAGCAAACTATAGGGTGAGGCGTCACACAAAGCAATAACGACCCATCCAATTTCAAACAGGGCGGTTTTGACCATCATCCAGATCAGACAAAGGCTGTTTGTTCATTGGTCTCTCGTCTTGGCCGCAAATTCAGGCTGGCAAATCTACCATTGCCACCGCGGCATCAAGCATCGCATCAAATGCGGTGAAAGGTGCCATCACCACATAGCCATCACCAACGCCAGCCGCAATCGAAACCGGCGCGCCAATCACCCGATTTGAGGTGCCGGTTCGTCTACCAAACGCCATCGTGACGTCATCCAACGGCCATTCCAGCCCCTGTGAGCGCAAAAAATGCTGTGTGCCAAGTGGCCAGACCGAAAACCGGCTTGCCGACGGCAAGGTAATTTCAAAATCACCGCGCAAACGCAATAAAACATCATCACCGCCAACCAATATAACCGGCCGGTCATGCGGCAGTCGTGCCAGCGCATCAAGTGCCGCCAAGGAATGATCAAACCGGCCATCGAGAAAACCAATGCCAATGATCAGAGGCGCCACAATCAAATCAAGCGATTTTTCAAAATCAGTATCATCCTGCCCAGATCGTTTTATCTGACGAATATCATCGGTAAGCTGATCAAGATCATTTGCCGAATCCATATCGCCAATCACCGCTTGTGGACAAAGCCCACATGACAAAGCCGTACCAAGCCCACCATCTGCCGCTACAACCGGCCAGTTTTGACAGCGATCAAGACAAGATAGCACTGATTCGGCGATTGGAGCCGCACCAAATAACAGAATTGGGGCGGTAAATAGTAATTGATCTTCTTGGCCATGTGCCATGTTGGAGCCCCAAAAATATCAGATTTAGCGATGCCGGATATAACGATATCAGATTGTCAGCATCCCACCAAATTCACATATCGGATAAGTTAGCATTAATCGTAATATTAGGCGTTGTGATCAAAGTTAGAAGCTGCTAATTTTATGTCATGAATCAGAACTTGTCACCAATGGCAAACTCACAGCCCGCAACAGGCGGGCCAAGTAACCCTGCGACCGCATTTCATAGTCTTTTGATTTTATTTCCAGTTCTATTGGCTGGCTATGTGATGACGCATATCGAATCTGAATTTAATGACATTCTGTTCAAGGCGATTGCCGATGCATATATTCAGGTCAGCACCTTTGTTGCTGGTACATTCTTCATTTTCTATGGCATTGAACGGGTTTTGAATATTGATGCCGCTGCGGCGCTACGCAAGGCGGCGGTCTGGCAAGTGCCTGTTGCCGCTGCGCTTGGCGCGCTTCCCGGTTGTGGCGGGGCCATTATTGTGGTGACGCAATATGTATCGGGCCGGCTCAGTTTTGGCAGTGTTGTTGCGGTATTGACCGCGACAATGGGCGACGCTGCATTTCTTTTGATTGCACAACAACCGCTTGTCGGTCTTGCGATGGTCGCGCTTGGGTTTGTTGTTGGCACATTCAGCGGCTGGATCGTCAATTATATTCACGGCCGTGATTTTTTGCGCGGGTCGCTTGGCGATGGGCATGATGTCGACCATATGAACGAGGATGCCAGCACGCCATGGCTAGACCGGATCTGGTTAATTATCATGCTTCCCGGGCTTGTTCTTGCCGCTCTTGTTGCCTTTCAGGTCGATGTTGATGCGTTGTTTGCAAGCGATTATCTCGACAAGCCTGCAAGCCTTCTTGGCGTACTTGGCGGCGTTTTAGCCGTTACCATGCGGTTGGCACCACGATTTGGCATTCGTGGCGATGCCGCCTTTTCGGCAAGCGGAACAATCCTCCGGCGCACCGTTGCCGATACCAATTTTGTGACCGTCTGGGTAATTAGCGCCTATCTGGTGTTTGATTTATCAGTTTATTTCTTCGCGATTGACCTAAAACAAGTCTTTAGCGGCTTTACGCTTTTCACCCCAATGATCGCCATTTTGATTGGCTTTTTACCGGGATGCGGGCCGCAGGTTTTGGTCACGACAATGTATCTTGCTGGTATTCTGCCGCTATCGGCGCAGATCGGAAACGCGCTTAGTAATGATGGTGACGCGCTGTTTCCGGCGATTGCAATTGCCCCCAAAGTGGCGGTAGTGGCAACCCTTTACTCCGCCGTACCAGCGGTGATCATTTCCTATGGCTGGCTGTTTTTGGTTGAATGGTGATAGTATTGGCCCGCATCACTTTTCAATAGCATCACCGATTGTCACTTAAACCCTGCCAAATTAACTCTACCAGCCTTATCCAGCCTGATTAATCCAAATGAATTAATCAGGCCAGAGACGGCACGCTGAGCCGGCTAGTCCCTATTGGCACCAAACTATCAAGGCTGGCCAGCTGCGGCCAAGATCGCATCGGCCGGTGATCGGGGTTGGTAAAAGGCGGCCTGCCGTCAATAGTGATTTTACGATCGCAATTTAAATTTAGTAATTCTACTTTTGTAATTTTACGGCAATATTTTAACCACCACTATTTTCCAAGGCATTGTCATTGATGTTTGAGATCATTTTATTTGCGCCACAAATTCCTCCCAACACCGGCAATATTATCCGGCTGTCGGCAAATAGCGGTAATCGTCTGCATCTGGTCAAACCGCTTGGCTTTGCGCTTGACGAAAAATCATTTCGGCGTGCGGGGCTAGATTATCACGCGCTAAGCGATGTTCATATTCATGATGATCTGCCGGCCTGTTTGGACTGGCTTGACCAGCCGCGGCTTTTTGCGATTACCACAAAGGGCGACGGCACCATATATGACCGCGCCTTTGCCCCAGGAGATGCTTTTCTATTTGGCTCGGAAACCTCAGGGTTGCCAGCTGATATTCATGCCTGCATCGCACCAGATCATAAATTACGTTTGCCAATGGTGGCAAATAACCGGTCACTCAATCTTGCCAATGCCGTTTCCATCGTGATTTATGAAGCATGGCGTCAGCATGATTTTGCTGGCAGCTAATTTCGAACCGGCATAAAGGCATTTCATCACCCCTATAATATACTCTATAATTTAAAGGTCTGTTTTTGATCTCGATCCGGTAATTACCCAACCCTTGTTTCACCATTTTCGTGCCATTCTGGCCGCACAAGAGTAATGCACATGCCAAACATGCCAAACCCGTCAATGTCCCCTCTTGCCATCGACCCGCCGAAAACCGGCGAAATGGTCGCGCTTGCTGATGATCTTTACTGGATGCGCTTTACCCTTCCCTTTCGGTTAAACCATATCAATCTCTATGCCTTTGATACGAAAGATGGTTGGCTGCTTCTTGATTGCGGCATTCAAAGTCAGGCCATTGCTGATCAGTGGCAGGCGATGCTGGCAGGGCCTTTGGCTGGCAAGCCGGTAATTGGCATTATCGTATCGCATTATCATGCTGACCATGTTGGCTATGCTGGTGCGCTGGCGGCGATAACTGGCGCGCCAATCTATATGGGCGCGGTTGAACATGCGCAGGCAAGCTGGAGCCTTGCCCAATCTGATGCCGCATTTGGCACGATCATGGGCGATACCTATGCCCGTTTTGGGCTAGATGGCGACATTGTCGATCGCATCCGCTCACAGGGCAATTATTTCCGCAAATTATCGGGCGATCTTCCCGATGTCACAATCATTGATACCGATCACCGTTTTCACAGCAAATCAGGCATCTGGACACCGCGCTTTGATACCGGCCATTCACCAGGCCATATGAGCCTGTCCGATCATGACCGCAAGCTTCATATCTGTGTTGATTTTCTATTGCCCCGCATCTCGCCGAATATTTCGGTCAGCCTTCGGTCTATCGAGATTGATATGCTTGGGCATTATTACAGTTATCTCGATCAGATGCGCCATCTGACTGATGACTGGCTAATCATTCCGGGGCATGATTGGCCGTATTTTGGCGGCGGCGTGCGGGCGGCTGAATTGATTGAACATCACAATACGCGGCTTGATCTTTTGCGCGGCGCTGCGGGCAATGGGCCCATCACAACAGCAGGTGCGATGCATGCGCTTTTTGCCTTTGATCTGACCGACCATGAATTATTCTTTGCCAGCTGCGAGGCGCGCGCACATCTGAACCATCTTGTTGCCCGCGAAGAAATGCAAATTCAGACCAACGACGGGATTGATTATTTTCACCTTGGCTAATCATCAAAAACAGCCCAGGAACCCTCTGGCTTTGGCAATCGATGGTTTTGGTATGGGTGCGCCTTAGGAATGAACGATCAGTGATGCCCTCACTGACTCGCCCTCACTGACTCGCCCTCACTGACTTGGCCTCATTGACTTGGCTTGCCGAAGCGGGCAAAAAGA
>Ga0102951_1000068_pt1 | contig 32450 bp, 31 predicted proteins | sample SalPonA_B_H2O_MG_FD_78507 | JGI IMG/M metagenome (GOLD analysis project Ga0102951, IMG submission 78507) | Water microbial communities from South San Francisco under conditions of wetland restoration - Salt Pond MetaG R2A_B_H2O_MG | ecosystem: Environmental > Aquatic > Non-marine Saline and...
AACCACTGCTCCCAACGGTAGTACTCTGGATGACACGTCGCTAACTCACGATCCCAGTCGTAACCAAAGCCCATTTGCTTAAGCTGATTACGCATGTAATCGATATTGCTGTACGTCCAGTTAGCAGGCGGCACATTGTTTTTAAGTGCTGCGTTTTCTGCCGGAAGACCAAAGGCGTCCCAACCCATAGGCTGCAGCACGTTTTTGCCCTGCATGCGCTGGTATCGAGAGACGACATCACCGATGGTGTAGTTACGTACGTGGCCCATGTGCAGACGACCACTGGGGTAGGGGAACATTGAGAGGCAGTAAAACTTCTCTTTGCTGGAATCCTCTTCAACGTTAAAGGCGCCGGATTCTTCCCACTGCTGCTGGACTTTCGGTTCAATATCCTGGGGTTGGTACTGTTCGTTCATCGGTCTCTATATTCTTCAAACATAAAAACGGCATCATTGTTCTTGGAGCAAATTGCTTTGCTAAGAAATGACACCGCTCAATGGTTATTTCATTAATACTATTCAATTGAGCATAGGATACATCAGATGCGGTCTCGCCGACAGGTTTGGCTGGCGAATAATCTGTCCTTAAACGGTCCGTTCTGATCAGTGATAAACCTTAAGATAAGATTGCGCTAGTCAGTGTTCAACGGTTCTGTTTGAACGAGCAATCTCTAAATAATGCGGTTAAAAATAGCGCTGCAGCTAACAATAGAGCCGGCCACACACCTAACAGTTGATAGGGCGTCTGCCCAATCCTCGGGGAGAGCTCATAGGTTAGAATCGATGTCTCGAACCTGGGTGCTGTTGCTAATATTTCCCCATCAGCATCAATAAATCCGGAGAGGCCGTTATTGGTTGCTCTTATCACGGGTTTTCCATTTTCAACCGCCCGCATTCTGGCGATCTCAAAATGCTGATCTGGGCCATGAGATCCGCCGAACCAGGTGTCGTTAGAGAGTGTAAGAATCATATCGCTTCGATGGGCATTCTCCCTAACTAGCTCTGGATAAGCGATTTCATAACAGATTGCACCCGCCAAAGAGCCATGAGGGGTCACAATCTGATAGGTTGGCTCTTCCGGTAAGCTAAAACTAGACATGGGAAGATCAAAAAAGGCGATCAAGCCGCGCAGTTGCTTTTCAAAGGGTATGTACTCCCCAAAAGGAACCAGTCTCTGTTTATCGTATTGGCTGATATCACCGGTCAATGTGCCCATTGAATTGTGGTATAGATTTCGTGTTTGGCGGTCACTCCACTCTTTTCTTGGGAATCCAGAGATTAACGTCGTACCTTGTTGGTTGAGGATCTCCACTAACGGACTGATCTGGTTAATGGCGTTGCCAATCAATTTTGGCACGGCGGTCTCCGGCCAAATGAGTAGATCGGTCGCTGGCGCTTGAACACTCAGGTTAATAATGTTCTGTATATGTCGATCCACCTGTTCAATCTTCCACTTAGACTCTTGAGCCAAATTGGGTTGTATCAATGTCACTGAGACTTTTTTGTCTGAGTGCGTTGTCCACTGCATCGGTAGAAGATAAGAGGTCCCCAGTATCGTGAGGATCAGTAAGAGCGGGGAAGGCTTTCTGCTGCTGATGACTTGAGCCGCTGTGACAGCCATGATGAGAACCATGGTTGACACTAGCCAGACGCCGCCGATGGGCGCAAATGAGATCAGTGGCGTATCGATGAAAGCATAGCCGATCAGTAACCATGGGAAACCTGTAAACAGCCAGCTTCGCAACCATTCAAAGAGGATCCATAAGGCGATAAATCCAAGTGCTGAGCCACGGGAAAATAGGCGTTTGTAAAGCCAAATCTGAGCGCCAAATAGCGTCGCTAATGACCCAGTGAAGGCAAGAGTCATAAGGGATGCCGATAAAACACCCATCCCCCCGTGTGAGTGAATGCTCACATAGACCCAAGAGACTCCAGCAGTGAAGTATCCCAGACCATAGAACCAGCCCATCATAAAGGCTGAGTCGGATTTAAGAGTCAGTAGGTATAGGGCCGCAATGGATACAATCGCTAGCAGCGGGTAGCTGAAGGGGGCAAAAGCGAGTGTTGCTATTGCCCCTGCGACAACCACACAAAATGCATTAAAAATCGGCAGCAGGAGCATCACTACTCCTTGTGGTGTTTAACCTGTAGCAGTCTAATTCTGCGGTTTTCAGACGCTAGCACGGTGAAGGTAAACTCATCGAGTCGAATCGTCTCCCCTTTATCGGGTAGGTGGCCAAATTGACGCGTCACCAGACCTCCAATCGTGTCAAACTCATCGTCAGGTAGGCCAACGTCAAAATGTTCGTTGAAATCTTCAATAGGGGTTAATGCTTTGACGATGAAGCCATCATCTTCAAACGCTTTGATATTGCCCTCATCTTCATCTTCATCGTGCTCATCCTCGATGTCACCAACGATCTGTTCGAGTACATCTTCGATCGTAATTAGACCTGCAATACCACCATACTCATCTACAACAATCGCCATATGGTTGCGTGTGACACGGAACTCACGCAGCAGTACATTCAGTCGTTTACTTTCTGGAATGAACGTTGCCTTACGCAGGTGGTCCGCTAGACTGAACTGCTCCAAACGGCCGTCCAGTGCATAGGGCAGGAGATCTTTAGCGAGAAGAATGCCGACGATTTCGTCAGGGTTTTCGCCCGCTATTGGGAAGCGAGAGTGCGCACTGTCTATGACAAGTGGCATAAATTCGTGGGCAGATTGATCGATCTGTACCGAGACCATTTGTGATCGTGGGATCATGACGTCACGCACTTGCATGTCCGTCACTTGGATGGCGCCTTCAACAATGGTCAGCGCATCTTGGTCTAGCAGGCCTGCGTCGTTGGCCTCATAAAGAACTTCAAATAGGTCTTCGCGGGTTCTGGGCTCATCCGAAAAAGCTGAAGCAAGTTTGCTAAAAAAGCTTTTGGATGAGCCGCTCGATCGGTCTTCACTCATTGTGTGTGGTTGCCTCAATATAGGGGTCTGGGATTTGGAGTTGAGCGAGCAATTTTCGCTCCAGTGTCTCCATCTCTTCGGCTTCTTCATCCTTTATATGATCGAATCCAAGCAGATGCAAGACCCCATGAATCACCATGTGTGCCCAATGGTGATGAATAGGTTTGTTTTGTTCGCTGGCTTCGCGCTCAACAACGGCTGCGCAAATCGCTAGATCGCCTAGTATGTTGCCCGGGAAACCAGGGGGTGCCTCAAATGGAAAAGAGAGTACGTTGGTCGACTTGTCTCTTCCGCGGTACTCCAGATTCAGTGTCTGGCTTTCGGCTTCATCAACGATGCGAATGCATAGTTCAGCCTCACTAGGTGCCTGTGAGGCTGCTAGCTCTGCCCAGGATTGAAACTGTTCATCACTCGGCATTGATTTGCCATCAACTGCGCGGATAACCTCTAAATGAATCACTGTTTACGCTCGTCTGTATGCTTGGCTTCATAGGCTTCATAAGCGCGGACAATGTGCTGCACGATAGGGTGACGCACCACATCTTTTGCTTCGAAGTGCGTGAATCCAATCCCTTTAACACCATCCAGTACTTGCATCGCATGAATCAGACCTGAGCTGGCGCCACGTGGTAGGTCTACTTGGGTTTTATCCCCTGTAATGACGGCCGTCGAACCAAACCCTATACGAGTAAGAAACATCTTCATTTGCTCACGCGTGGTATTTTGTGACTCATCAAGAATAACAAACGAACCATTCAACGTGCGGCCACGCATATAGGCCAGAGGTGCGATCTCTATGATGTTCTTTTCGATCAAACGCGCTACTTTTTCGAAGCCCATCATCTCATAGAGTGCGTCGTAGAGAGGACGTAAGTAGGGATCCACTTTCTGTGACAGATCGCCGGGTAGAAAACCGAGTTTTTCGCCCGCTTCGACCGCAGGACGGACCAACAGTATTCGGCCGACCTCTTCACGCTCAAGTGCTTCAACCGCACAGGCAACCGCAAGGTAGGTTTTGCCAGTACCGGCTGGTCCTATACCGAAATTGATATCATGATAACGAATTGACTGGACATACTTTTGCTGATTCTCCCCACGCGGTCGAATCGTCATTTTTCGAGTGCGAATGGTGACATCATCAGTCGCACTCGATTTAGTATCGCTGTGCGGAATGGCCGAGTGTTGGAGCGATAAGTGAATATCCGATGGTGATAGAGGTTTTCCCTTTAACGACTCTTGGTAAAGCGACTCTAACAGGGCGCAGACTGGGCGAACGGCTTGAATCGCGCCTTCTACTTTGAATTGAAAACCACGGTTACCGATTTGAACGTCAGTTCGCTCTTCAATTAGACGCAGGTGCTCATCAAACTGGCCAACCAGATTAGCAAGAGCGGCGCCATCTTCGGGCTGTAAATTGATGTGCAAAGAGTGTGTCTCGCTCATTATAAATCCAGCTCGGAACTGACTAATTCACCAATCAATGAGTTTGGAAGCGCTTCAGCAATCCGTACATCACAGAAGTGACCAATCAGGTCTGGATTATCGCAACGGAAGTTGACGACACGGTTGTTCTCGGTTCGACCTGACAGCTGTCCAGGATCTTTGCGCGAGTAGCCGTTGACTAAAATGCGCTGAGTTGTACCCACCATGCGGCGGCTGATTTGCAATGCATTCTGAGTAATACGGCTTTGTAGAATGTGCAGACGCTGTTTCTTTGTCTCTTCTGATACGTCGTCTGGTAAGTCTGCCGCAGGTGTGCCTGGGCGACGGCTGTAGATAAAACTGAATGAGGTATCAAAACCGATATCCTCAATGAGTTTCATGGTCGCTTCAAAGTCGGCAGCCGTTTCACCGGGGAAGCCAATGATGAAGTCCGACGAAAAACTAATGTCGGGACGTTTTGCCTTGATTCGACGTAATTTAGATTTGTATTCAAGCGCAGTGTGGCCGCGCTTCATCGCCATCAGTATGCGATCAGAACCACTTTGAACAGGTAGATGGAGATGACTTACCAACTCGGGTACTTCGTCATAAACCTCGATCAGGCTGTCAGTAAATTCCACCGGGTGTGAGGTTGTGAAACGAATGCGATCGATACCATCAATAGCAGCGACGGTCCGAATGAGCTCTGCAAGATCAGCAGTATCACCGTCATGAGTAGCGCCTTGGTAGGCGTTTACGTTTTGCCCTAGCAGATTGACTTCGCGTACGCCTTGTTCAGCCAGCTCAACACACTCATTAATCACATCATCTAGAGGGCGACTGACCTCTTCGCCGCGAGTGTAGGGCACGACACAGAAAGTACAATATTTACTACACCCTTCCATGACCGACACAAAAGCCTCTGCTCCTTCCACTTTTGGAGCGGGGAGGTGGTCGAACTTTTCTATCTCAGGGAAGCTAACATCGACGATGCCAACCTTGCCACCTTTGGTATCTTCAATCATCTCGGGAAGGCGGTGTAGGGTCTGGGGACCAAAAATCATATCGACGAACGGCGCACGATCGCGAATCGCTTCGCCTTCCTGGCTTGCAACACATCCACCGACACCGATCATCAAACCGGGCTTTTGCTCTTTCAAAAGACGCCAGCGGCCTAGCTGGTGGAAGACCTTCTCTTGCGCCTTTTCACGAATTGAACAGGTGTTTAAAAGTAGGACATCAGCCTCTTCCGGGTTATCAGTCAGCTCCAACTTGTGGCTGTCGCCTAAAAGATCGGCCATTCGTGCAGAGTCGTACTCATTCATCTGACATCCGTGTGTCTTGATAAAGAGCTTTTTAGTCATGTTTCACCTGTCGTTACGTTGAATCGATGCCCCAGTAATTTGGGCGATGAAGTATACCTTAGCGCACCCTTTGGCGCTAACGAACTTGCAATTGTTTAGAGCGCCCCAACTTACCTGAATATCGAATTCATGTTTCAACACCTTGGAGATACTCAATGGCCGATGCCAAACGCCTCTATCGCGTCACTTACATCAACAAAGATAAGGTCTACGAACTTTATGTTGAACAGGTTTACAGTGCTGATATGTGGGGGTTTGTTGCCCTAGAGGGTTTCGTATTTGGAAGTCATACTGAAATGCTCATTGACCCTGCCGAAGATCGTCTGCAGCAGGAGTTTTCAGGCGTTAAACGCTCTTTCGTCCCGATGCAGGCTATTATCCAGATCGATGAGGTGGAAAAGCGAGGTAAAGCACGCATTTCTGACGCAGAAGGAACCGTTACGGCGTTCCCTGTCATGCCCTCGCGCAACAAGTAATTAGTTGCTGGCAAGAGATCCTGTGTTGTGCTGACAAATTGCCGGCTGCAAGGTGGGTAGTTTCAGTTCTATCTGATCGTTAGAGTAGTCCTCAACACTGGAGTCAGAAAAAATCAGTTCAGCACTCTCTATTCTAAAACAGCTAACCCCAGTGTCGGCCCAGACCTTATCCCACTGCTGATCACCCGTTCTATGATTGGGAGTCAAGGGCCCCGCTATTCTGAGATAAGCATGATCATCGCCGCTCTTCATCGCTGGAATAATCTGACCATCTTTGTCGAACGCGGTTGCTTTAAACATCACATAGTCCAGATCACGGTCGGTTTGATTACTGAAATCAATGACGGCCGCAACCTGTCTCTTTGCGATCACTTCAGTTTGAAGTTGGTGAATAACCAGTTTCTTTTCAGGTGCGCTGGGAGTGATGGGCCCTTGATTGGTCAGTTCGGTCGTCGTTTCGGGCAAGCTGAGGCAGCCTGTCAACAGGAGTGATGGCAGGGTTAGTTTTAAAGCGTTTTGAATTGTTATTGTTTTTGCAATCACGTCGATGCCTCCAAAAAACCTTAACTGGATATTAACAAGGTTTTTGAGGTTTTGCCTGAAATTTCTTTTGCTAGCCTAGGAACCAGGTATCCTGGTAGCTCTTTCTGCATTTGAGCAAAGATTGTTTTTCCCTGTTCAATTGGGATGTCAAAGTGACTGGCACCGGCCACAGGATCAAATAGAAAAAGGTAGTAGGGAAGGATGCCTGCTCGAAACAGTGCTCGTGAGAGTCTAACCTGTTCTCTGGCGCTGTCATTGACCCCTTTCAGTAATACCGCTTGATTGAGAATGGTTGAGCCACTCTGTTTTAGCTTAGCGACTGCGTCGCTTAAACTGCCATCTATTTCATTCGCATGGTTAATGTGAAGTACAACCACACAATCGAATCTCGAACGGTATAAGGTATCATTGAGTTGCTCCGTCACTCTGGAGGGAATTACCACGGGCAAGCGAGTATGGATGCGCAGTCGCTCCAGATGGGGAATGGCTTCAAGATCGGACACCATCTTTGAAAAACGGTTATCTGAAGTGACCAGTGGGTCGCCGCCTGAGAAGATCACCTCACGCAACTCGCTATGCTCTTTGAGATAGGCAAGTGCCCTCTGCCAATGTTCACCACTGAGCTGATTATCAGCGTAGGGGAAGTGTCTGCGAAAACAGTATCGACAGTTTACTGCGCAAGCTCCGCTTAAAATCAGCAGTGCGCGATCTTTATATTTGTGAACCACACCGGCCGTTGGACGGGCTTCGAGCTCATGTAATGGGTCTTTCGTGAAACCTGGGATTTCAGTGAATTCGTCCTGGATCGGAAGGACCTGTTTTAGTAGTGGATCGTCAGGATTACCTGGCTCCATGCGATTGACAAATTCGAGAGGGACCCGCAATGGAAATAGCCCGTTGGCTGCTTGAGCGTCTTCGAGTAGCTCGTCGGGTAATGAGAGTCTGTTAAGCAGTGTCTTGGGGTCTGTGATGGCTCTTTTCAGTGAGTCTTGCCAATCGATTGGCGTTATGTCCAGCACATGCATCATTGAAGTGACCAAAATTTCCAAGAATGTAAACGATCTGTTGGAGCCGATTCTCCTTTGAAGTAGAATGCTCGTCAAACATTCAATCAATGATTTGGAAAAAGAGATGGGAAACGTTTCAAGTGGTCAGTTTAAAACTGGCATGAAAGTTATGATCGACGGTGATCCGTGTAACATGGTTGAGGTTGAATTCGTTAAACCTGGAAAGGGGCAGGCGTTCACTCGAGTTCGTCTTCGTAACCTTATGACGGGTCGTATTTGGGAGCGTACTTTCAAATCGAACGAATCAGCTGAAACAGCCGATGTCATGGATCGTGACATGGAGTATCTCTACAGTGATGGTGAGATGTGGCACTTCATGGAGCCTAGCACGTTTGAACAATACGCTGCAGATGAGAAAGCCGTTGCCGATTGTTCACAGTGGTTGAAAGAGGGTGACAAGGTGATGATCACTCTGTTTAACGACAACCCAATTGCTGTGACACCTCCTAACTTCGTAGAGCTTGAAGTGACTGAAACCGATCCAGGTCTTAAAGGTGATACTGCTCAGGGTGGTTCCAAGCCTGCGACACTCAGCACCGGTGCAGTGGTTCGCGTGCCGCTATTTATTAACCAGGGTGAAGTTCTTAAGATCGACACTCGTACAGGTGAATACGTAAGCCGTGCCTAACTGGGGTTCGTTCTAGAAACGGCAGCTTCGGCTGCCGTTTTTGGTTTTAATTTTGGAGTCTGTATGAATCGTAACCAATGGCAACCCACGGCGGAGATTTTAACTCTACGTGAGAGAGCAAGCATGTTGGCCGCTGTGCGTGCGTTTTTTGCTGAACGTGGTGTGATGGAAGTGGATACACACTGTTTGTCACAAGCGGCTGTATGTGACCCATTCATCGACTCCTTAGACGTTCTATTCTCCAGTCAACCTGGGGCAGACGAACAGCGTTATTACCTGCAGAGCTCTCCAGAATACGCCATGAAACGTCTTTTGGCGGCTGACTCAGGGCCAATCTATCAGTTGGCTAAAGCGTTTCGCAACGGAGAGATTGGACGGCTTCATAATCCAGAATTCACTATGCTTGAGTGGTATCGTCCTCGTTTCAGTGCAGAGCAGCTGATGGATGAAGTGCAGGATCTGGTCACAGCTGTGCTTGGTTCACAGCATTGGGAACGTCTTAGCTATCGAAACCTATTTAAGCGTTTTGTTGGTTTAGATCCCCATCAAGCCTCCATTGAGGAGTTAAAAGCGCTGCTTGCCCCCCATGTTGAGTGCTCCTTTTCAGATGACCGGAAAGATACTTGGCTCGAGCTGGTAATGTCTCATCTGATAGAGCCGAAACTCATTGAACCCATGCTAGTGTTTGATTTTCCTGCCTCTCAAGCGGCCCTCGCGGAGGTTGTCGAAGATGATCAGGGTGTTCTGGTGGCCAGTCGATTTGAGCTATACGCTGGCGGTATGGAGTTGGCTAATGGTTACCAGGAGCTGCGAGATCCCTCAGAACAGGCAGAGCGTCTTGAGAGAGACGATGGAGTGCGTGAATCCTTAGGCCTTCCGAGACGGCCGTTGGAAACACGATTAGTCTCTGCTTTAGAGTCTGGCATCCCAGCCTGTGCTGGCGTCGCGCTTGGCTTCGATCGTTTGTTGATGATCAAAGTGGGCGCGAGCAACATCAAAGAGGTGATCCCTTTCGGGTTTGAACGCTGCTAAAGCGACTCGACGGCTAGCTTTATTCTTCGAATAGCCTCTTCGACACGTGATCTTGGACATCCGAAGTTTAGTCTGACAAATCCGGATGCACCAAAGTCTTGGCCATCCGATAGGCCTACTCCGTGCGACTCAAATAGTCGTTGTGGATTTTCCACACCCAGCTGAGTGGCATCGATCCAAGCTAAGTAGGTCGCTTCGTTACGCTGCATCGTTAAGCTGGGAATGTTGGTAATTTCTGCCTGCAACAAGTCTCTGTTGACTCTTAGGTATTCACACTGTGCTCTGTTCCAGTCGTCCCCATATGAGTAGGCAGCCTCGGCGGCGGTATAACCCAGAAGATTGACATCGGGCACGATGCCACGCCGAACCTGATTAAAACGCCTCCTCAATTCAGAGTTCTGAATCACTGCAACAGAGCAAGCTAAACCTGCGATATTCCAGGTTTTGCTGGGTGCCATAAGCGTTATCGTTCGCGAAGCGATCTCTTCGTTCAAGCTGGCGATTGGTGTGTGGTTTAACTCTGGTTCTAAAATAAGATCACAATGAATCTCATCACTGCAGATCAGTAGATCGTGATTGATAATGATCTGCGCAAGTCGTTCAAGCTCATGACGACGATAGACGCCACCTCCCGGGTTGTGGGGGTTGCAGAAGAGTAGCAGCTTCGTTTCTGCGGTAATGGCCTGTTCCAATGCATCAAAGTCGATGATGCGATCGTTCATGGGAATGGTGGTCAGGACCCTGGCAGAGTGTGCGGGAGCAGAGATGAAAGGAGGGTAGATCGGTTGAGCGGTGATCACTCCCTGCTCGTGACTGCTTAAAGCGCGGGTGGCTAAATTGAGACCGCAGACTAGGCCGGGCAGCCAAATCAGATCCTCCGCAGTAATCGACCAGTTGTACAGCCGCTTCATGCGCTCAGTAAAGACCCGATTCAGTGTCTCTGGTGTTCGAGTGTAGCCAAAAACGCCGTGATCTACTCGATTTTTTAAGGCATTAATCACCGCATCGGGTGAGCGAAAATCGGTATCGGCGACCCACATTGGCAGTGTCTCTGTGCCGGCGTATTTAGACCACTTGTCGCTCCAGGTGCCTTGACGATCAATTAAGTGATCAAAATCGAAATCATTCATAGACGCACTCACTACTCTTTCCTTTCTACTGGTCGATCATCAAGTTATCATAGGGGAATTACTCTTTATAGCGAGCCTTTTGAGAAATTCTAAGGCCTAAATTCTTGGAGACCGTTATGAGCAACGATCGCGTTATTATTTTTGATACCACTCTGCGCGATGGTGAACAGAGTCCTGGTGCGTCAATGACCGGAGAGGAGAAGCTTCGCATAGCGCGTCAGCTTGAACGCATGAAAGTTGATGTGATTGAGGCGGGTTTTGCGATTGCCAGCCCTGGTGATTTTGAGGCTGTGAAAAATATTGCAGACAACATCAAAGATAGCCGTGTCTGTTCACTTTCGCGTGCTCTGGATGCTGACATTGATCGTGCTGGTGAAGCACTGAGAAATGCTGCTCAAGGTCGAATTCATACGTTTATTGCAACCTCGCCAATTCATATGAAGTACAAGCTTCAGATGGAACCGGATCGTGTCGTTGAACAGGCTGTTCACGCGGTTAAGCGGGCGCGCAATCTGATCGATGATGTCGAGTTCTCGCTCGAAGATGCGAGCCGCTCTGAATTGGACTTTATGTGCCGTATCATCGAAAAAGTGATCGATGCTGGCGCCCGTACCATCAACATTCCGGATACAGTAGGTTACGCCGTACCGCATCAGTTTGCTGAGGTTATCGGCGAACTCATTCAGCGCATTCCTAACGCCCACAAAGCCATCTTCTCTGTCCACTGTCATAATGATCTGGGTTTGGCTGTCGCTAACTCACTGGCTGCAGTGGGAGCGGGTGCGCGTCAGGTTGAGTGTACGATCAACGGTTTGGGTGAACGTGCTGGTAACGCAGCGTTGGAAGAGATCGTCATGGCGCTTAAAACTCGCCAGGACGTCATGGGTCTTGAGACAAACATTGAGACTCAACATATTGTTGGTGCCTCTAAATTGGTCTCTAGCGTGACCGGTTTCCCGGTTCAGCCCAATAAGGCCATTGTCGGTGCTAACGCCTTCGCTCACGAGTCGGGTATTCACCAAGATGGTGTTCTGAAGCATCGTGAAACGTATGAGATTATGACGGCTGAAAGTGTTGGATGGACGACCAATAAAATGGTGCTGGGTAAGCACTCAGGCCGTGCTGCATTTAAATCTCGTCTTGAAGAGCTGGGTACTACGTTTAAAAGTGATTCAGATCTTAATAGCGCTTTCCAAGCGTTTAAAGTGCTGGCGGATAAGAAGCATGAAATCTTTGATGAGGATCTCATGGCACTGGTCAGTAACAGCCGAGCTGAAGCATCGAGTGAACGCTTCCAGCTGGTTAACCTATCTGTGACATCGCAAACCGGTGAGACCCCTCAAGCTGAGCTAGTCATAAGTATTGATGGGCAAGAGCACGCTTGTCGTGCTGAGGGTAGTGGCCCGGTTGATGCTATTTTTAAAGCGATTGAGTCTCAGGTGGACTCTGGTTCTACACTGTTGATCTACTCTGTGAATGCAGTGACTGAAGGCACCGATTCTCAAGGTGAGGTCACTGTGCGTCTTGAGAAGGGTGGCCGCATTGTTAATGGTTTAGGTGCGGATACCGATGTCATCATTGCATCGGCAAAGGCCTACATTCATGCGCTCAATCTTCTTGATACCAAAACGGAAAAAGCGCACCCACAGGTTTAATCATGTCAGTTCAGCAGGCTCGTATTCAAGCTGACTATCTTGATCAGCTAGGCATCCAGCAGTGGATGCCGCGTCAAATCTTACCGGTAGCAAAGTCTTCGCCTGAATGGGTTTATCGCTTTGTCCACCCTGCTGATCTAATCGGTGAACATGACGAGTTGTTGCAAGCATTGGCCCCACAGGCGCACCAACCTATTGAGCCCCACGCTGAGCGTCGCGCTATCGCTCAGATTGGTGAGTCATTAGAAGTCTCTGCACCCATTGATAGCCTAGCGGAGGTCAACTCATCCGTGGTCAGAAACTCAGCCGTTGCGGAGTTAACGGCTGATGAGGGGGCTAAAGAGAGTCACGCCTCCCCCATTGCTTCTATTAAACGAAACATCGAGCCTGCACCTCGTTATAAAATTGTCATGGCCAGAGCAGGTCGATACTTGCTGATCGATAATTTACCTATCCGTGCTCGAGAGGGTTTTTCTAATAAACATAAGCGACTATTGGCGGGTATTGTTCAAGCACTTGGCGAGTCACCGCAATCCATTACACTACCGATCACACTTGAGTGGCCTATGCTGGCGGGCAAAACCCTAGATCAGGGGCCGCATGAAGCTCGAAAGCATGTGCAACGACAGTTAAGTTTTATGCAGAAAGAGTCTGGTCTAGAAGCGGTTGTTCTGTTTGGTGAGGGACTTGCAAATTGGGTTGTCGGTGAAGGTGTGGTTGAGACTCAAGGGCAGCTTCAGCCTCTGCATCAAACCGGTCTGCACTATTTAACCACGCAATCCTTATCGCAGGCGCTTAATATGCCTGGCGCCAAGCAACAGATCTGGTTAGACCTTCAACCTTTGGTTTAGTGACCCTCTTCTGACATGCCTGCCGAAGCGATGATCGAACAACTGTTTACGCTGGATCAACAGTGTTTTCCGGACCACTGGTCAAAATCGCTATGGCGGACGTATCTTTCACACACTGAGCGATTTTCCTGCGCTATCCTATTTGATGGTGATGAGCCAATCGGTTTTACGATCTATCAGACACTATTAGATGAAGCGGAATTGTTGCGTATCGGAGTCGTGCCTGATCGGCGTGGACAAGGTTGGGCTGCTAGTATGCTGACAGAGCAATTTGAACAGTTCGCTAGCACTGACATTGCTCGAGTTCTACTGGAAGTGCGTGCTTCGAATGAAGCCGCAATTCGTCTTTATCACGCAGTGGGTTTTATCAAAGAGGGTGTGCGTAAAAGTTACTACACCTTGCTCAATCAGGAGGGCAGAGAGGATGCAATCCTAATGTCTCGAGTGGTGTGAATTGAAACAATGGACGATCCTATTTTAGACATCAATTTAATGTGGCATTTGGTAGCCGCGCTTTTGGCGCTCACCTCTATCTGGAGTGCCTTTAGACGAGTCCCTTTTAACGCCTTGTGGGCTGAGCCTAGATTACAGCACCTGCTGTTCGGTGCTATGGTGTTACTGATGCTGACTTGGACGTTCAGAGCAGGCTTGTCTGAGGGGTTGAGTGTTCACTTCCTAGGGATGACGGCGCTGACACTGATGTTTGGTTGGGATCTCGCCATCTTGGCTGGCGCTATTGCTATGCTCGGAATTACTCTGGTGGGGGTGGAGCGCTTTGATATGCTGGCGATCAACTTCATTGCCGTTGTGGTGGTGCCCGCGACCCTGACTATCAGTTTCCTTAAGTACATTGAGAAACGGTATCCGCCTAATTTTTTTGCTTATCTATTTTTAGCGGCTTTTATCGGCGGAGGCTTTGCGGTTGCGTGCTCCGGTTTGACACTTTCTCTGGTCCTTGGTTTGTCGGGTATTCACAGTTGGCAAACGATCTACCACGAGTACATATCCTTTTTACCCTTGATTATGTTTCCTGAGGGGCTCATTAACGGAATTCTGATGACGGCGGTCATGGTGTTTCATCCTGATTGGATTCGCACCTTTGATGCGGCTAAGTACATCGATAACCAGTAGTCAGTAATTCTTTTAACAAGTGGCGGATATCCGCCAACTTGCACCTCTTTGCCTCGGCGGTCTTCCGCCATAAACGCTCAGATTAAGTCTTTCATCCTGTATTTATTTTCACTAACTTGTTGAAAATAAATAAATTTAAAGGCTTTTGGCACGTATTCTGCATTGACACATTGCTTTTTAAAAGGTCCAAATGACCGAATACAAACTGGAGTGTAAATAATGAAAAAACTAACTCTTGGCCTTTCTGCCTTGGCTCTCTCTATTTCTGCTGCAACTGCACAGGCTAACTGTGATTCTGGCGAAATCGTTGCAAAACTTTCACACGTGACGGGTGGTACGACTCACCCTAAAGTCGTTGCGGCCAATAAGCTTGCCGAGCGTGTAAATGCCGAAATGAACGGCACAATGTGTATCGAGGTTTACCCAAACTCTACACTGTTTGGTGATTCAAAAGAGCTTGAAGCCCTTCTACTCGGTGACGTACAGATTCTAGCGCCTTCACTCTCTAAGTTCGGTTCATACACTTCTAAGTTTGGCGTATTTGACCTTCCGTTCATCTTTAAAGACATGGACGCTGCAATGCGTTTCACTAACTCTGACGCTGGTCAGGACCTGCTTCTAGCTATGGAAGATGTGGGTTTTGTCGGTCTGGGTTACTGGATGTCTGGTATGAAGTACTTCTCTGCCAACAAACCACTGCTAAAACCATCGGATGCTGAAGGTCTTAAGTTCCGTGTACAGAACTCTGACGTTGCTAAAGCGATGATTGCTGCAATGGGCGGTTCACCACAGCCAATGGCCTTCTCTGAAGTTTACGGCGCACTTCAAACGGGCGTTGTGGATGGTCAGGAGAACACTTGGTCAAACATCTACACTAAGAAATTCTTCGAAGTACAGGATTCAACGACTGAGACTAGCCACCAGCTTCTTGCTTACCTATTCATGACCTCTCAAGAGTTCCTAGACTCACTCCCTAAAGATGCTCGTGAACAGTTTGTTGCAATTGCTAAAGACGTAACGAACGAAGCAAACCTTGCAGTTAAAGCGAAAGAACTGGGCAACCGTGAAAACATCCTCAAAGGTGGCGGTAAGATCAACGCACTTGACGACGCAGCGCGTAAAGAGTGGGTTGACGCTATGAAGCCTGTTTGGAAACAGTTTGAAGATGAGATCGGTGCCGATCTAATCGAAGCAGCTGCAAACTCTTAATCAATCTCGGTTGATGTTCGACGGGCTCTTATAGGGCCCGTCCTTTCACTTATCGAGCTTACACAGCTCAACTAATTGGAGTACTGACGTGGAGTGGCCGCATCTTTACCTCTTAATTCTCATTCTAGTGATCTGGGGCTTAGAAAAGCGTTTCCCTAGATTTATGGAAAAATTGGAAGAGAATTTCCTTGTTCTAATCATCTTCTCAATCATGGCAGTCTCTTTTGGCCAAGTGATCGCGCGATATGCCTTCAATACAGGTTGGTCTGCAGCGCTTGAATTCAGCATGGTGATGTTTTCATGGCTGATTTTGATGGGGATGAGTTACGGCATTAAGAATGGAACCCACTTGGGTGTCGACATTGTGCTTAATGCAGTGCCAAGCAGGGTTGGTAAGGTTTTGTCACTGTTTGCCGCTTTTGCAACGCTGATGTACGCCTTGATTCTTCTTGATAGTGCTTGGTTGGCGGCCTTGGGTGTTGATGTCCGCGGTGGAGCCATTGAGTACTGGGCAAAAATGTACAAGATTAATATCGGTGTCGAAGAGATGCGTTGGCCTGACTTCATCATGGAGTGGTTCGGTGTGAAAGAGCGTGTTCAGCGTTGGTTGGTATTGATTGTTTTGCCAATCAGTTTGGCACTACTCGCTTATCGCTCACTTCAGGCGTTTGTTGGTATATGGACCGGCGCACGTCATCACCTCATTGCTGGTCACGAGGCGGAAGACCTGGTTGATGAGCACAAAGATGTACTTAAAGATTAAGGGCCTGAACTGATGGAAGCATTAATTCTATTTGCACTGGTATTGGGTCTGCTCTTTATCGGTCTACCGGTAGGCGTTGCACTCGGCCTATCTTCGATTTTATTTATTACCTTCTTCTCTACAGATTCCCTATCTTCTGTAGCTATATCGCTGTTTGGAGTGGGGACTCACTACACTCTATTAGCGATTCCGTTTTTCATCATCGCTTCGTCGTTTATGTCGACCGGCGGTGTTGCAAAGCGTTTGATTAATTTTGCGATCGCTTCAGTGGGTCACTTCCGTGGTGGTCTTGCGATGGCATCAGTTTTGGCCTGTATGATGTTCGCTGCTCTATCAGGTTCATCGCCTGCAACGGTTGTTGCCATAGGTACCATCGCCATTGCGGGTATGCGTCAAGTCGGCTACTCGAAAGAGTTCGCATCGGGAGTCATTGCTAACGCTGGAACCTTGGGTATCTTGATTCCGCCCTCGATCGTCATGGTGGTTTACGCAGCGTCAACAGATGTTTCGGTAGGCCGAATGTTTTTGGCAGGTGTTATTCCAGGTCTGATTGCCGGTGGTATGTTGATGCTGGCGATCTACGTGGTGGCTCGTATCAAAAACTTACCTTCAGAAGAGTGGAAAGGGTTCGGTACCATTGTCCGCGGTGGTAAAGATGCATTTTGGGGGCTTTTCCTAATTGTCATCATCATGGGCGGTATTTATGGTGGTGCCTTCACACCTACTGAAGCGGCTGTCGTTGCAGCATTTTATTCGATCATCGTTGCGCTCTTTATTTATCGCGATATGGGCCCTTTAAAAGATACGCCATGGATCTTTGAGTCTGATGCTCCGCATGCCCGAGTTGGATTCAACGGGTCCGTCTATGGTGTGTCACTATTTATTGTCTGGATGATCCTATCGTTCTTTGCGACATCTGATCCTGATAGCACAGTGACAGCGGGTGAACGTGCACTTTGGGGGGCAGTCGTGAGTATTGCCTTGGCCATCCTTTACACCGTTAAGCGCAGTCACGCGATGAACGAGAGTGTTGTTCACTGCTTCGTATCGGGCTTGTCGATTTGGAAGCGAAACCTTTTCGTGCTGGTTAAAGCATTTTTGCCTTCAATGTTTGGCGAAGAGAGCCGTAAAACCATGTTGGAGGGTACCAAAACCACAGTGATGTTGATGTTCATCATTGCTAACGCACTGTTGTTTGCCCACACCCTTTCGGCAGAGCGCATACCTCAGCACGTCACAGAGTGGATGTTAGACGTCGGCTTTACGTGGTGGTCGTTCTTGATTGCAGTTAACATTCTTCTGTTAATTGGTGGTCAGTTCATGGAACCTTCGGGGCTTCTGGTGATTGTTGCGCCGGTCGTATTCCCGATTGCGATGGAATTGGGTATCGACCCAATCCACCTTGGTATCATCATGGTCGTGAATATGGAGATCGGGATGATCACGCCACCGATCGGTTTGAACCTGTTCGTAACCTCGGGAATAACGGGGATGAGCCTGTCACGTGTTGTGAAAGCAGCGGCTCCATTTGTGGGGGTGCTGTTTGTCTTCTTGATTCTCGTGACCTACATACCCTCGATCTCAACTTGGCTGCCCTACAGCATCATGGGTCCTGAAATCGTGACAAAATAGTCAGTCATTCCATCTAATCTTTAAACGGGGAGGGTTCTATGAACGCTCCCCGTTTTTGTTTAGAAGGTGATAATCAGCGCTTAAAGCTCTAAAATAAGCGCTAACCGTTATAACACTGGATATCTATGAGTTACTCTGCTGCTGACAATGAAGACCCTTATGAAGAGATTCGCCCCTATCGCGATGATGAAGTGGGTCAGGTTCTGTTTGATCTTCTCCACAATAACGAATTTGTGGATGCCATTACAAAGTATCAGTTTCCTAAAGCGTCGCGTTGGGCAGGATGGTTTTTACGACCGATTGTGAAGCAGTATCTAGCTGCTCGTATGGGCGATGTTGATACCGTTCGTGATTTTCAACAGCTTATCGAAAGTTACATGAACAAGATGATCAAACGATCAACGACTAAGTTGAGTTGCAGTGGATTGGATACGCTCGATAAAGAGGATGCGTATCTGTTTGTCTCTAATCACCGTGACATCGCCATGGATCCAGCGTTCGTCAATTGGATGCTCTATCATGCTGGAATGGATACCGTTCGCATTGCGATTGGTGATAATCTGTTACGCAAACCCTATGTATCAGATCTGATGCGTTTGAATAAGTCGTTCATTGTGAATCGATCGGCCAAAGGGCGCGAGATGATGACAGCTTTGACTCAGCTCTCTAGCTACATCGATCACAGTGTTACCTCGGGTCACTCTGTTTGGATTGCTCAGCGCGAGGGGCGTGCCAAAGATGGTGACGATCGCACAGATCCAGCATTATTGAAAATGTTGTACATGTCTCAGCGCAAAAAGCGAAGTTTCTCTGAGATGGTAGAGCGTCTCAACATTGTCCCCGTCTCTATCGCTTACGAGCTAGATCCCTGCGACTCGGCTAAAGCCAAAGAGCTTGCGGCTAAAGCGGAGGGTGGGAGTTATGAAAAGAGTGAGTTTGAAGATATTCAGAGTATTGTCCAAGGGATTGTCGGAGATAAAGGTCGCGTTCATGTTGGATTTGGGGAGCCTATTCGAGGCGAATTTGAATCAGCAGAGGCGTTGGCGGAAGAGATTGATCGTCAGATACACCAAAATTACCGCCTACACGCAACTAATCTAGCCGCTGCCGGTGAGGTAAACGAAGAGGGGCTCGCACTGCTTGAAGCAAGGTTGAGTCAGGTTGACGGTGCTGCACGGGATATTTTGAAGGCGATGTACGCAAAACCGGTTTTAAACTTCAACAATGCGCAAACGGAGAACCACTGATGTCAGAGTTTACTCATATCGATGAGAAGGGGCAGGCGCGAATGGTGGATGTCTCTGCAAAAGAGATGACCTTCCGTGAAGCAAGAGCCTACGGTCGTGTGACCATGTTGCCTGAGACTCTCTCTATGATTGTCAATGGTGGGCATAAGAAGGGTGATGTTTTGGCGACAGCCCGTATTGCTGGGATTATGGCAGCTAAACGAACGTCTGACCTTATTCCAATGTGTCACCCTCTGATGTTATCGAGCGTTAAAGTAGAGCTGGTGCCGAATGAGGCTGATAGTTGTGTTGATATCACCGCTACCTGTAAATTGAGTGGTCAAACTGGCGTTGAGATGGAAGCTTTGACAGCGGTATCTGTGGCCGGTTTGACGCTATATGATATGTGTAAGGCGGTCGATAAAGGGATGGTTATCGATCAAGTCTCCTTGCAAGAGAAAAAGGGTGGCAAATCGGGTCACTGGATTGCTCAATAACACCCCTATTTGGAAGTTACATGTTAAAAATTGTCTATTTCGCCAGTTTAAAAGATCGTATTGGTCGCTCTGAAGAGAGTATTGATCTACCGATGAGTGTCAGTTCAGTCGACTCGTTGATTGAGCATCTTTCTTCGCTGCATGGAGATGAATGGTCCTCCATTATTAACGGTTCTACGGTTTTGGTAGCGGTGAATCATGAAATGTCGGATCGAAGCGCTCCAGTTAGAGAGGGTGATGAAGTTGCGTTCTTCCCGCCAGTGACGGGAGGTTGATTGAGTGATTAAGTTGATTGGGTTTATACGCGCCCTATGTTATTACGCTGGCTTCTATCCGGTCACGATTGTCTGGGCTTCACTCTGTATTATCGTTGCCCGAGTGTTGCCGTTTAAACCACGATTTTATTTTGTAACCGCGATCAATCACTTCTACATTTTTTGGTTACGAGTCTGCTGCGGTGTAAAGGTGAACGTACAGGGTCGTGAAAACCTACCAAAGTCAGGTGCTTACGTTGCAATATCTAACCACCAGAGTGAGTGGGAGACCATCTATTTCCAGTTGTTGATACAGCCGCAGGTAGTGGTCCTCAAACAAGAGCTACTGAAAATTCCGTTTTTTGGTTGGGCCCTGGCACTGCTAGAGCCGATCGCTCTCGATCGGAGTAAGCGTCGAGGTGCGTTGAAGCAGCTGTTGGAACAGGGTAAGGCGAAATTGTCGGCGGGCGTGCCGATACTTATTTTTCCTCAGGGTACCCGGCTTCCCGTTGGTGAGTTAGGACGCTGGAATAAAGGTGGGGCGATGTTAGCGGTTAGTAGTGAGGTTCCTCTGGTAGCGATCGCTCATAACGCCGGTCGATTCTGGCCGGGTAAAGGTTTTATCAAGCATCCGGGTACCGTCGATGTTGTGATCAGTAAGCCGATCGAAACGACTGAAAAAACCGTCGAAGAGGTGCATAAAGGTTCTGTTGATTGGCTTGAGGAAAACCTCAAGAACATCAAAGCCTAGCGTAATAATGGCGATTGGAGTGATTCTGAGTTGTACGGCGATAAGATAAGAATTTTAGTAACGGGTTCGGAAGGTCAGATTGGCCGAGCGTTTTGTCGTGTCGCTGAAAAGTTAGACAATATAGAGGTTATTCCCGTCAGTCATCGCAGTTTTGATGTGACTGATCCGGCCGCAATTGAAGCAAAGTTGGCCGATGTGCTCCCACATTACCTTCTTAATGGTGCAGGTTTTAACCAGGTTGATGCGGCTGAAGCACACCCTGGAAAAGCGTTTGCTATCAACGCTGATGGACCTTTAAATCTCGCGAAAGCGTGCAGTGACCTCAGTATTCCAATGATTCATATTTCGTCAGATTACGTATTCGATGGTCACTATGCGAGTGGTTACACAGAATTGGATGAGCCAGCACCCCTAGGTGCTTTTGGTGAGTCGAAACTGCGGGGTGAAGAGCATGTTAAGGCTTACCAGCCCAAACATATTATTCTCAGAGTTAGCTGGGTATTCAGTGAGTCAGGTGTCAATTATCTGACCAAAATGCTCGATAAAGCTCGAGAGTTTAAAACCATCGATGCCGTTGATGATCGACGTGGCTGTCCAACGGCTGCTCATGATGTCGCTCGGGTTATTTTAGCGATCATCCAGCAGTTGGAAGAGGGCGCTGATCATTGGGGTACCTACCACTATTCAGGTGCAGAGATCACAACGCGTTACCGCTTTACTGAAGCGATTATCGCTGCTGCTGGACAGTATGAGGAGTTGGCTGTTCGTAAAATCCGGCCAGTCGCTGGCGCTGAAGAGGAGGGGGCCGAGCGTCCTACCTCGTCAGTACTGACCTGTAAGAAGATTTTGAATACCTTCGGTATTCGCCAGCGTCCATGGCGTGTCGATCTGCAAAGACTCATTCGTGAAATCTACGGTGAAGATGGCAGCAAAGTCCCCCAGCCAACCGTAGAGACCAAAGCGGAAGAGCTCGGTTCCTAAGTCCATCTGCATTTAAATAGTCGAGTCGTTTGTCTATTGGCCTAGAATCAGCGAAAATACGCGCCAATTCTGAGCGACGGCTCTTTTCAATTTTCTAGAAGAACGATTCATGTCAAACGCAGTTCACGATCAAGTGGCTAACCGCCGCACTTTTGCAATCATCTCTCACCCCGATGCGGGTAAAACCACTATGACTGAAAAGCTTTTGCTTTTAGGTCAACTGATTCAGGTTGCAGGTACGGTAAAAGGTCGAGGCAGCGATCGTCATGCGACCTCTGACTGGATGTCGATGGAGCAGGAACGTGGCATCTCGATCACCTCGTCCGTTATGCAATTTCCTTTCCGAGATCGTATTGTTAACCTGCTGGATACACCGGGGCACGAAGACTTTTCAGAAGATACTTATCGCACATTAACCGCTGTCGACTCTGCTTTGATGGTGGTCGACGGTGCAAAGGGGGTTGAAGACCGTACCATCAAATTGATGGATGTCTGTCGTCTTCGTGATACGCCCATTTTCTCGTTTGTGAACAAACTGGACCGTGAGATTCGTGACCCTATTGAACTCTTAGATGAGATTGAATCGGTTCTGAAAATCGAAGCGGCACCGATTAACTGGCCGATCGGTGCGGGTCAGCGCTTTAAAGGGGTCTACAACCTCTATACCGATCAGATTCACTTGTTCACTAAGGGGCAGGGGCATCTTCTTACTGAGCAGAATATCATTCAAGGGTTGGACAGCGATGAAGCGCGTGAGCTATTGGGCGTGGATTATGAGGCGTTCTGTGATGAGATAGAACTGGTTCAAGGGGCTACTCATCAATGGGACAAAGAGTCCTACCTAGCCGGTACCATGACACCGGTATTCTTTGGTACTGCACTGGGTAACTTTGGTGTTCGAGAGATGATGCATGACTTTGTTGATTGGGCACCTGCGCCATCGAGTCGAGCAACTGAGACACGTGATGTTCAAGCGGATGAAGATAAATTCTCAGGTTTTGTCTTTAAGATCCAAGCGAATATGGATCCGAAGCACCGAGACCGTATTGCTTTTATGCGTATCTGTTCAGGCAAATACACCAAAGGGTTGAAAATGAAGCATACGCGCATCGGTAAAGATGTTCGTATTGCAGACGCTGTAACCTTTGTTGCAGGCGATCGCGAAGCAGTTGAAGAGGCCTGGTCTGGTGACATCATCGGATTACACAACCACGGTACCATTCAAATTGGTGATACCTTCACTGAAGGTGAAGATCTTAAATTTACCGGTATTCCACACTTTGCTCCTGAACTCTTTAAGCGTGTTCGCCCCACCGATCCATTGAAAATGAAACAGCTTCAGAAAGGTCTGCAGCAGTTGTCAGAAGAGGGTGCGGTGCAGTTGTTTATGCCGCTGAGAAACAATGATCTGATTCTTGGCGCTGTTGGTCAGCTTCAGTTTGACGTAGTTATGTATCGCCTAAAAGATGAGTACAAAGTGGACTGTGTCTACGAGGCGATCAGTGTGGCGACGGCTCGTTGGGTTGAGTGTGCAGACGATAAGATGCTTAATGATTTCCGTAAAAAAGGGTATGACAACCTTGCCGAAGATGGTGCGGGTCTGATGACCTACTTGGCACCGACCCGAGTTAACTTAAACTTAACCCAAGAGCGTTGGCCGGATATTCAGTTCCGAGCTACTCGCGAGCACTAATATGTTGTTCGATTCCCATTGCCATCTCGACTTTCCCGAGTTTGCAGTGGGGATCACTACTCATTTGGATCAGGCGCAGGCTGAGGGCGTAACCGATATACTGGTGCCTGGTGTCACCGCTAAAGAGTGGTCCAGAGTGGTTGATGTCTGCCAACTAAATCACCCGATACGACGCCATACAGCACTGGGTTTGCACCCCTGCTTTTTAGAACAACACGATATAGATCAAGATCTGCTTGAGTTAGAAACTCACCTAAAGCTGAGAGAGGACGTCGTGGCGATTGGGGAGTGTGGGTTAGACCTTTTTATTGAAGCCCCACAACTGGAAGCACAACAGTCGTTGTTCGATGCACAGCTAGAGCTGGCAGCTGCTTTTGATTTGCCTGTGGTCCTCCATGTTCGTCGCGCTGTCGACTTGATTATGCAGCGATTAAAACGCCACCGTTTGCGAAGAGGAGGCATCGCCCATGCGTTCTCAGGTAGTCAGCAGCAGGCAGACAATCTGGTTGCTTTGGGTTTTTTGATTGGTGTTGGTGGTGTGGTCACTTACGAACGAGCTAATCGATTGAGAAAGGTCGTCTGTTCTCTTCCCGTTACAAGTTTGGCATTAGAAACGGATGCGCCCGATATGCCATTGAGTGGTTACCAGGGCATGCCTAATCACCCTTCGCGGGTTGCAGAGGTCGCTGAGACTGTCGCAGATTTGCGTGGTGAGTCTGCCGAAGCGATTGCTCAGCAAACCCATCATAATGTGACGGCTCTCTTAGGACTTTAGGAAAGGTCTTCGTAAGCGTTTGGGACGTCAAAGCTGACGGGTAGATTGCGACCAGGTACTTTAATCCCGCTATGAGTGATCTCTAGGTCTTCACCAGCAAGAACCGCATAGTCATAACGATAGGTCGGTCGAGTCATGCCTCTCAATGCGGCTTCGTTGTACTCTTGAGCTTGAGCGACGGTCGCTTCTGAACGCTTTTTCCAATCCAGCATTTCTGCGGCGCCATAGCGTTTTTGCAGAAGGTTAAGTGTTTGGGTCGGGGAAATTAATACCGCTGTCGCGTTGTTGCCACCAAACCCTTTTGAGTTGATCAGCGCGCTGGAGATAAATTGATTGCCCACCTCTTTGTGCTCAAGAGGGAATTCAAGATGACTCTGATGTACGTCGTTTGCAACGGCTTGAGTGGTGACAATACCTGGGATGACCCCGTGCTCCCAAATACCCAGTGTGGAGACCAGTTGGTCACCACCTGCAGTACCTTGTGAGTGTCCAAGGTAAGTTTTAACCGCTGTTACAGTCCAATCATGAATGTTGAATGCTTTGCCTACCTCATTGAGTACATGTGATTCAGTCACTCGGTTTTGTGGTGTGCTGGTGCCATGCGCCTGAATCATTGAGTGATGCTGAAGCGCTTCGCTGCCCAATAGTTTCTCTATCAAAGAGGCTGCTTTACCCAGGGTAAGGTAGTTGCCAACCCCCGGTGCTGAAATCGATTTTTTGTAACCATCGGCATGAACGTAGACATCAGGAACCGAGGCGTAGATCTGAGCGCCCGTCTCTATCGCTAGGCGATCGCTCATAAGAACAATAAATTGACTGGACTCGCCAATGGTGAATCCGCAGTTGTCGCCAAACGGTCGGCAGGCTGAGCGGTGGTTAACATCGGAGAGTGATGCCAACTTATCCAGTGCTTGAAGTTGTTTGTCTTCAGCCAGCGCGCCCATTGCCCGGAAGCCTTCAATCACCTCTGGAGTGACGGGAGCGTCTGATCCACCAACCAGTACAAATTCTGCTTTATTGGTGCGGATCGCTTCCACGGCATTACGCAGGTTGTACAAGAAAGTGGCACAGGCGCCCAGCGCGCCACCGGTTGTGCCGAGGTTGCCAAGCATGTAAGCGTTGACGAAATCAGCAGGCATTTGTGCATAGCCCAACGGCATCTGCTTAGAGGTCGTTCGCTTACCAATGGCCGGGTATTTATTGAGACCGCCAAATCCTAACTCGTCTAGTTGACCGATTGAGTTAGAGGCAAATACTGCGATTTGATCAGGGGCTAATGTGTCCAGCAGTTTGTCAATATCCAGCCCTGTGGAAGCTAATGCATCAGAGGCTGCATAGATCGCCATTTGCAGGGCGCGCGGGTGGTTGCGCGATTGGTATAAAGAACCTGGCTCAAACCCTTCTGGTAGCATGCCGGCGCTTTGAACGGGCAGTACGCGAGTGTCGTTGAAAATCAGATCGAGCGCACCTGATACGGTCACTTGGACCTGTCCTGCGTCGTGATCTGCCAGAGTCCAGTTCTCGGGAATGTTGGTCGGAAGATCGCGTTTACGAAGCGTGAATTTAATGGCATTACCGGCTGGATGAATCTTCGAAGCTTTATTCATCAAGACGCGATTGGCGTCAAAAAATGAGCTTGGAATTTTACGAATCAAAGAGGCATCGAGCAGAGCTTGTCTATCATCAACATGGCTGTTGGTCAGGACCGCAAGATCTTTTAATACATCTTGCTGATCGGAATCGGACAGAGTGTCAAAAACCATTCGTTTATAGCCATGGTTAAATGAGGAGCGACCGGCGGGGCTTATGCCACCAAAACCTACGACGACCGGTAAATGAGACACTGCATTGCTCCCCAAAATGACACAAAAAATATCAGGAAATTGTAACTTGCAGGTCAGGTTCTGGCTAGACGCATAAACGGCAAATGTAAAAAAATGTTAACGACAATGCTTGGTAAGAATTTTGAGGTTACACTCATATCAAATTTAGGAGGAATTTGATGAAAGGTTCAATACTCTCGATAGCGGTATGCTGTGCTTTGGTTGGGTGTCAAACGATCGACCCCTATACTCAGCAGACTAAAACAGCCAATGCGACCAGTGGTGCGGGTATCGGTGCAGCGGCAGGCGCTGTACTTGGCGCGATTGTATCTAAAGGAAATCGAGCGGAGGGGGCACTCATTGGTGCGGCTCTGGGCGGTGCTGTTGGTTCTGGGATTGGTTACTACATGGATCAGCAAGAGATGTTGCTGCGTCAGGAGCTTGAAGGGACTGGAGTGCGCGTTGAACGTGTCGGTGATGAGATTCGCCTTGTCATGCCGAGTAATATTACTTTCGCGGTGGATAGTGATCGTTTCGATAACGCGTTTTACCCCGTTCTTGATTCAGTGGCTAAGGTGCTGGCGAAATTTGAAAAGACACGCATCAATGTGGATGGTTACACCGACTCGACGGGGTCGTTTGAATACAATCAGATGCTCTCTGAAAGACGTGCTACAGCCGTTTCTAACTACTTAAGACAGGTGGGTGTTGATGCTCTGCGTGTCGCTACTCGAGGTTTTGGTGAGCGCTATCCACTGGCTTCCAATGATACAGAGCAGGGTCGTGCACAGAATCGACGCGTTGAAATTTGGATACGTGGAGCAGAGGTGTAAACTTAAGAGGTAGTCAGTATAAGGGCTGGTGCTCCGTTGAGCACCAGGTTTTAAAAGGTTACTTAGCGCCAGTCACTTCATTGAACGTTTTCATCTGATCAGAGCTGGCCTCCTGCTGATACTTTATTTTCCACTCTGCATAGGGTTCGCCGTAGACAATCTCTCGTGCTGCTTCGTAATCGATGCCCTCACCACGCTCTTCAGCTGCAGCAACGTACCATTTAGACAGGCAGTTACGGCAGAATGACGCTAGGTTCATCAGATCGATGTTCTGAACCTCTTTATGATTGTCTAAATGATCTAATAGGCGGCGAAATACGGCTGCTTCGATTTCGGTTTTAGTCTGTTGTTCCATTTTTGTTCCTTACTGCATATGTTGATCGAGCTCTTTACAAATCTCACGGGTGAGTTGCTCACACATCTCTGGATCAGTAATAGGCTGATTGTCGGCATTGGTTAAATAGAAGAAGTCCTCAACGCGTTCGGCAATGTTGGCGATCTTTGCGTTGTGAACATTGATCTCAAATTGCGCAAAAATACGTCCGATTCGAGACAGTAGACCAGGTCGATCCGCCGTGAAGACCTCAAGAACAGTCTGTTTTAGATTCGGATCGGTGTGCACCGATGCGCTGGTTTTAATCGGGAAAAGCTTAAGTTGTCTTGGTACTCTGCGATGAATGATGTCTGGGAAATCGGCCGGATCATCGAGTTCATCAACCAGTTGCTGTTGAATCTCTTTTTGGTAGTCCGGGTTGTCGTTCAATGGCTGATTATTCTCATCCAACACCATATAAATGCTGAGCGTGTAACCATTATTGGTCGCCATAATTCGAGCATCTTGAACACTGAGGTTTTGTTGGTCCAAGGACGCAACGGTTGCAGCAAACAAGTTGGTCGTGTCTTCAGCAAACACGAAGATTTCAGTTGCGCCTTCATGTGTACGATAACTGTGCTGATGCAGTGTGACGACCGGCATAGGCTGATTGCCATGCTCTAGAATAGCTTGCGTATGTCGTGCGACGGCTTGACTATCTATTCGTAAGAAGTAGTCGTCTCCAAAGTGTTGCCAAAGATTGTTGACGCGATCCTCTCTGGCACCTAGGCGCTTAAGGGATTGCATCGCTTCAAATTGCGTTTGTTCGATCAACTCCTCTTTACCAACAGGGTTCTCTAATCCACGCCGCAATGCACGCCTGGTCTCCGCGTAAAGTTGACGCAGTAGCGTCGCTCGCCAGCTGTTCCAGAGCTCATTATTTGTCGCATTGATGTCAGCTACCGTCATGACATAGAGATAATCGAGGTGCGTCACATCGCCAACAATACTCGCAAACTCATGAATGACTTCTGGGTCCGACAGATCACGTCGTTGCGCCGTCATCGACATGATGAGGTGTTTTTCCACCAGCCATGCGACCAGAGCGCTATCCCATTTACCCAGATGGTGTCGTTTACAGAACTCAAGTGCATCAACTGCTCCCAACTCTGAGTGATCACCTCCGCGACCTTTGGCAATGTCGTGGTACAAACCCGCGGCATATAGGAGCTCGATTTTTGGCAGATTGTTAACGACCCGATGCGCGACAGGGAAGGTCTCGCGGAACTCCGTGTGTCGGAATTGGCGCATCATCTGAATCACTTTGAGCGTGTGTGCATCGACCGTATAGATATGAAAAAGGTCGTGTTGCATCTGGCCAACGATATTGCCGAACTCGGGTAGATAGAGGCCTAAGATGCCATAGCGATTCATCCGCTTCAGTTCAGTTGAGACTCGCTCTGGTGAACGCAGCAGTTCCATAAATAGGCTGGTGTTTCTGAGATCGGACCGGAAGTCATCATCGATCAGATGTCTGTGATCTCGAAGCAGTCTAATGGTCGAGGCTCGAACCCCTTTGATTTCTGGATTATGTGCCATCAAAACAAACAGCTCCATGATGGCAAAAGGGTTCTGTTCAAATACCTTGTTATGCGCCACGGCTAGGAAGTTATCGCGTACGATAAATCGTGAGTTCAGCTTATGAATCTGCTGTTCTACATCCGCTCTTAAAATCACTTCGTCGAAGTATTGAAGCAGCATGCCGTTGAACTCTGACATCGCTTTAACAACCCGGTAGTAGCGACTCATGAACTGTTCAACCGCTAACGAACTCTCGTCATCGGAGTATCCAAAGTACTCGGCAAGGGTGCGCTGATGATCAAATAGGAGTCTGTCTTCACGACGCTTAGAATGCATATGCAGTGCATAGCGAACGGTCCAAAGGTAGAGCTCACCCTTGTTGAGGGTTTCAAGTTCTGACTCAGTTAAAAAGCCATGGCTTACAAGGTCTCGGATATAGGTGGCACCGAAGTGTCTCTTGGCGACCCAGCCAATGGTTTGAAGGTCGCGCAGACCACCCGGGGAGTTTTTGATGTTGGGTTCTAGATTGTACTCAGTGTTGTTGGTGCCTTGGTGCCGATCAGTCTGTTCTTTCATTTTCGCTTTGAAAAATTCAGAGTCGGTCCAAGCATCATCTTGAGTAACGCGCTCAAACATTTTCAACTGAAGTGAAGGGTCACCTGTCAGTGGTCTGGATTCAATCAGGTTCGTTGCGATAGTGATGTCATTACGACACTCCTGATAGCACTCTTCGATGGTGCGAACGCTAGAGCCAATATCTAAGTTGATATCCCAAAGAAGCGTCAAGAAACCGCTAATGGACTCTTCGAAACTTTCGGCGGTAATGTCATCAATTAAAAGAAGTATGTCGACATCGGAGTGAGGGTGAAGCTCTCCACGACCATATCCACCAACCGCTATGAGAGATGCTTTTGATTCGTCAGGCCAATCGAAATGTTGCCAGGCTACTCTTAATATCTGGTCGATCACCCATGCGCGACCGTAGATCAGCTTGCGGATATCCTCTTTCGCTTTGAAGCTCTCATGCATCGTTTCTGTGGCATGTTTAACGGCGCTTTTCAGTGCTTTGGTTAAGTTTTCCTCATCGATCTCTCGTTCGAGTCGTTTTATGTCTAAAAACTTCTCGATGCCATTGATCGGGGTGGGTGTGAGCTTAATCGCATGGCTCATCAAACTTACCCTTTCTCTTCATTGCGTAATGTGAGAATTTCATGACCATCAGCAGTGACCAAAATGGTGTGTTCATATTGAGCGGAAAGGCGTCGGTCGGCCGTTTCGACTGTCCAGCCATCGCGCTTATTAAGCTTAACTTGACGTTTGCCAGCATTAATCATCGGTTCTATGGTTAGGCACATGCCCTCTTCAAGCGTCTCACCTGTGCCAGCTTTGCCGTAGTGAAGAACTTGAGGTTCTTCATGGAATTCTGCGCCGATTCCATGGCCGCAATACTCTCGAACAACCGAGTAGTGATGTGCTTCGGCATGTTTCTGAATGATTGCACCGATATCGCCAAGTTTAACCCCTGGTTTTACAAGCTCAATTCCAAGATTCATACACTCTTGAGTAATTTCGCACAGGCGCTTTGCATGCGGCGCGACCTCCCCTACAAAGAACATTTTACTGGTGTCACCATGGTATCCGTCTTTGATGACTGTTATGTCGATGTTAACGATATCGCCGTTCTTCAGTGCTTTGTCGTTGGGAATGCCGTGGCAAACAATGGAGTTGACGGATGTGCAGATCGATTTAGGAAACCCGTGATAGTTCAAAGGCGCCGGAATAGCGTGCTGCACATCAACAATGTAGTTGTGACAAATTTGGTCAATCTCATTGGTAGTGATGCCCGGTTTTACATGCTCTTCGATCATTTCAAGAACCTCGGCGGCTAATCGTCCAGCCACTCGCATCTTTTCGATTTCTTCAGTGGTTTTGATCTTGATTGTCATCGGTGAGTCCTTATTAAATCGGTGGTTTGCGCTTCACAGAGGTGAAGGTGTTTTAATGCCCCTTATTGTACAGGAGGTACTGGTTGGGTCTAGATGGGTGTTGTGTAAAATTGCTTCTAATTCGTTGGTCATTATGGTATAAACTGCGCTCCCAAAAATCGTGCTTCGGCACTAAAACTAAAACACACACACTTCGTCACGTTTATCTGGGTGCCCTAAGGGGTTGATAAATGGGGGGTGTGGAGGTTTAAACCCATAGAGGAAATACCAAATGGCACAAGTAAATATGCGCGATCTGCTGAAAGCAGGTGTTCACTTCGGTCACCAGACTCGTTACTGGAATCCAAAAATGTCGAAGTTTATCTTCGGTGCGCGTAACAAAATTCATATCATCAACCTTGAGCACACTCTGCCCGCTATGAACAACGCGCTAGACGTTGTTAAAAACATGGCGTCTAACAAAAACAAAATTCTTTTTGTTGGTACTAAACGTGCAGCCGCTAAGGTTGTTAAAGAAGAAGCATCACGTGCTGGCATGCCTTACGTAAATCACCGTTGGTTGGGTGGTATGCTAACTAACTACAAGACAATTCGTCAGTCGATTCGTCGCTTACGTGATCTTGAAGCTCAAGCACAAGATGGCACGTTCGAAAAATTGACTAAGAAAGAAGCACTCATGCGTAGCCGTGAAATGGCTAAACTTGAACTGTCTATCGGTGGTATCAAGGATATGGGCGGTCTTCCAGATGCTCTATTTGTCATCGACGTAGATCACGAGCGCATTGCCATCAACGAAGCTAACAAGCTAGGTATCCCAGTTATCGGCGTTGTTGATACAAACAGCAACCCAGACGGTGTTGATTACGTTATTCCAGGTAACGATGACGCACTTCGTGCTATTCAGATCTACGCTCAGTCTGTTGCAGACGCTTGCCTAGAGGGTTCTGATGCAACAGGTGGTGCTGCAAGCGAATTCGTTGAAGTTGAAGAGCAAGCGGCTGAGTAATTCAGTCTTAGGTTTGTAACCTTTAACTAACATACTTTTAAAAGGGGGAGCCAAGCTCCCCTTTTTTAGATTTATCTAACTAATTTCTTAAATGAGGATTGCAAAATGGCAAATATCTCTGCGGCAATGGTAAAAGAGCTGCGTGATCGTACTGGCCTAGGCATGATGGAGTGTAAAAAAGCACTTGCTGAAGCTGGTGGTGATGTTGATAAAGCGATTGAAGATCTACGTAAATCTTCTGGTCTAAAGGCTGCTAAGAAAGCGGGTCGTACTGCTGCTGATGGTGTTGTTGTGGTTCGTGTTGCTGACGACAACAGCTACGGTGTGATCGTAGAAGTTAACTCTGAAACAGACTTTGTTGCACGTGACGAAGGCTTCCTTGGTTTTGTTAGCCAAGTGGCTGACAAAGCGTTTGCTGATAAGCAGACTGATGTTGCAACGTTAATGGCGGGTGATCTTGAGTCCGCTCGTGAAGCGCTGGTTCAGAAGATTGGCGAGAACATTACTGTTCGTCGTATTGCGCTTGTTGAAGGTGCAGTCGTTGCAGGATACGTTCACAGCAATAACCGTATCGCTTGTCTTGTATCTCTTGCAGGTGGTGACTCTGAAGTGGCTCGTGACGTTGCAATGCACGTTTCTGCGTCTAACCCACGTGTGTGTAAGCCTGAAGATATGCCACAGGAAGAGCTTGATCGCGAGAAAGAGATCATCATGGCTCAGCCTGACATGGACGGTAAGCCACAAGAGATCAAAGAGAAAATGGCGATCGGCCGTGTTAAGAAGTTTCTTTCTGAAAACAGCCTTGTTGAACAGGCGTTCGTTAAGAACCCTGAAACAACTGTCGGCAAACTTATCAAAGATGCTGGTACTGACATCAACGGTTTCACCCGTTTAGAAGTTGG
>Ga0102951_1000075_pt1 | contig 30977 bp, 27 predicted proteins | sample SalPonA_B_H2O_MG_FD_78507 | JGI IMG/M metagenome (GOLD analysis project Ga0102951, IMG submission 78507) | Water microbial communities from South San Francisco under conditions of wetland restoration - Salt Pond MetaG R2A_B_H2O_MG | ecosystem: Environmental > Aquatic > Non-marine Saline and...
AATCCAAAGACCAGAGAAAATCATCTAAATCTGCTCAAGAAAAACTTACGCTAAATGAATTCACATATAGATTGCTTATCTTGATTAAGCTTTGTTGCCTAACCCTAACAAGCGCCCACACGCATTACTTGATCTGTTTGTTAAAGAGCGTGCTTGTATCTAGGAGCCTTGCGTTTCCGCTGTCTCCCCAAGCGAGGCGCGTATATTACCGCGCCCCGATTTTAAGTCAAGCGACCGCAGGCGCTTTTTTGTAAATATTTTCCGAAATCTAATGACGGATGAATTAGCGATAAAACAGATGATGTTTTTTCTTACCAACTTTAACCAGGAAGTATCGGCCATAACGGCCATGTTCAGCGGCAAAGATTGCTTCAGCGTTCATTATATCGTCACTACCACAAGCTCGGTCATTGACGAAGACAGCATTACGGCCCAGCGCATCCTTTATCTGTTTGCCTGAGGGTGCAAGCCCTGCATCAGACAGTAGGGAGGTCAGTGGCTGCTCGGCCAGATTGGTTGGCAGTTCAGTTGATGGCAACCCGTCAAGCTTGAGCTGCTCAAAATCTGCTTCACTAAGCCAGCTGAGGTCACCCGAAAACAACGACTCAGTGATACGCTGAGCTGCCTCTAATGCTTCATCACCATGAATGAGACGAGTCATCTCTTCAGCAAGTATACGTTGCGCCTGCGGACGGCCAGAGGCAGCCTGGTCCTCCGCTTCGATCTCGGCAATCCGTGCCACTTCTATAAACGTGAAGTAACGCAGGAATTTGTACACATCGGCATCCGCCGTGGCCAACCAAAATTGATAGAAAGCGTAAGGTGACGTCTTGTTAGCATCCAGCCAGATGGTACCTGACTCCGTTTTGCCAAACTTTGTCCCATCAGCTTTGGTGACAAGCGGAAGCGTGATTCCGAATACCTGATTAGCGTTCATGCGGCGAGTCAAATCGATACCGCCAGTGATGTTGCCCCACTGATCTGATCCACCGATCTGCAACGTGCAAGCGTGAGAAAGGTTCAGCTGCTGGAAATCATATGACTGCAGGATCATATAGGTGAATTCAGTGAAAGAGATGCCTGACCCCTCTCGATCGATACGCTGTTTCACCGACTCTTTGGCGATCATCTGGTTAACCGAGAAGTGCTTACCCACGTCACGCAAGAACGCCAACACATCAACACCACGGGTCCAATCGAGGTTATTCACAACCTCTGCAGAGTTCTCACCGCAATCGAAATCGATAAACCGACTGACCTGCGCTTTAAGCTTTTCGACCCAATTCGCAACGGTGTCGTCGTCATTCAGTTTCCGCTCCTGTGCTTTAAAGCTTGGGTCGCCTATCAAACCGGTTGCACCACCCACAAGCGCCAGCGGTTTGTGTCCAAACTGCTGGAAGCGACGCAAAGTCAACAGTGGCACAAGACTACCAATATGCAGGCTATCTGCCGTAGGGTCGAAACCACAATAGAGGGTAACGGAGTTCTCATGCAGATGCTCCTGCAATTCAGCTTCGCTACTCATCTGGGAGATCAGGCCGCGGGCCTGTAACTCATCGATCAAGGATGCCTTTACTGTGGTCATGTTATCTACTCGGACCTGTGACAAATTTTTAGTGGGGCAGGATTTTACCCCTTAGACAGACCGCTTACAAACGACATACTTTGAAGCCAGGAACCAAAAAGGATAGGATCAGCATTGTAGATGCGGGAATAAACGGGAACTTATTTGTATTCTGTGGTCTAAGGCATTAGAAGCAGTTCATTAACCAGAGTAACACCTTTGTCAAAACAGATTTTTAAGAAAGTAAAACGCTTTCCCAAAGTGCACTTAGCGCTGGCGGGTACTCTCACAGCTGCAAGTGTTTTTATTGCAACAATATTGCCATCGCAGGACGTAGAGGCTACCCGCAGTCAGGTTCAGCTTATTTCACCAACTGAAACTGCCGCTGTTGTGGTTCCCGAGCCACTTCAGGTACCAGCTGAGCTTCCCCAAACTACAGCTACAGATGCGTTACAACCTGAAGTCATCAATAATGAGCCTGCAGCTGTTGTTGAAGTTGAGCCAGTCGCCCAAGAGCCGCAGGTCAACTGGAGTCAGTTTGAAGTTCGCTCCGGCGACAATCTCACCAAAATTTTCAAACGCGCCGGCCTGACCCCCCGAGACGTGTACCAGGTCAGTCAGAGCGATAATGAAAAGCTTTTAACGCGCATCCGTCCCGGACAGACCTTAGAGCTTGCTTTAAACGCATCAGGTGAGCTCGACCGCCTGCGTTTAGTAAAGAATAAGCTTGAGTCGGTTGTCTTTATCGCCAACGGAGAAGGTTTCGATTTAGAGACAATCGCTCGCACGCCTGAAATCCGAACGCAATTTGTCAGCGGCGACATCCAGAACTCACTCTACCTCGGCGCGCAGCGCGCTGGCCTGAGTGACGCAAAAATAATGGAGCTGGCACAGATATTCGGCTGGGATATCGACTTTGCACTCGATATTCGAAAAGGAGATCAGTTCAGGGTGCTATACGAAGAGAAGTATCTGGACGGCAAAAAAATTGGTGAAGGGAACATTCTGGCAGCAGAGTTTACTAACAATGGCGACACCTTTGCCGCTGTTCGATACACCGACTCTAATGGTGACACAAACTACTACACCCCAGACGGAAGAAGCATGCGCAAAGCCTTCTTGCGCTCACCCGTTGATTTTCGTCGTATCAGTTCGGGCTTTAAGCGCGAACGCTACCATCCGGTACTTGGAGTAAAACGCCCACACCGCGGCACAGACTACGCAGCGAAAACCGGCACACCAATAAAAGCGTCCGGCGACGGCAAAGTGATCTGGCGCGGTACTAAAGGCGGCTACGGCAAAACCATTATTCTCCAACACGGTGGCAACATCACCACGCTCTACGCTCACTTGAGTAAGTATAACGCTAAAGTGACATCAGGCAGTCGTGTCAAGCAAGGGCAAACGATTGGTTATGTCGGCATGACAGGCACAGCAACAGGACCGCATCTACACTATGAGTTCCGCGTCAATGGTGTTCACAAAAATCCCATGACGGTGAAACTTCCTGATGCTCAACCGATTGATAAGAAAGAGCTAGCACGCTTCAAGGCGGACACTTCTCAACTGATCGCCGAGCTTCAGATGAAAGCAGTTGAACAGCTAGCAGAGGCTGGTAGCGGCAGCAACAACGGTTGATGAACGACCTCTATCTCGGGCTGATGTCAGGCACCAGCGTCGATGCTTTGGACGTCGCCCTTTGCCGTTTCAAACCCGAGATAGAGATTGTAGCCACAGCTGATTACGCCTTCCCAATTGAACTACGTCAACGAATCAACCGAGCATGCCTGGATGAGCCGATCAAGCTTGACGAATTTCTGTTGTTAGAACGCGATTACAGCCAATTTGTCGCCTCGTCAGTCACTTCATTCTTAACAGAGCACACACTCGAACCAGATTCTATTAGAGCAATAGGCTTTCACGGTCAGACATTGCGACACCGGCCTGATATTGCTTGCAGCCTGCAGATGGGGAATCCCAATTTGCTGGCGGAGCGCAGCAGGATATGCGTTGTGGCAGATTTTCGCCGTCGTGACCTGGCGGCGGGAGGTGAAGGAGCACCGCTGGTTCCGGCGTTTCACAAATACCTGGTTGAGAGCCTCGATCGCCCCGTTGGTATCCTGAATCTAGGCGGCATAGCCAATCTCAGTCTGTTTAACGAATCAGGGGGCGTACTCGGTTTTGACACCGGTCCGGCCAACACGTTAATGGACCAATGGATAGAGATTCACAGAGGCGTTGGTTACGACGAGAGGGGGCAGTGGGCTGCAAGCGGCCACCTCAATGAACCGCTACTTAAAGCCATGCTTGCAGAGCCCTACTTTCAGCGCAGCGCTCCCAAAAGCACCGGCCGAGAGCTGTTTAACCTGACTTGGCTGAGGACTATTCTGGAGCAGCAGGAGCCCTTGTCACCCGCAGATGTGCAAAGGACCCTGCTAGAACTGACTGCGCAAAGCCTGACGCAATCCATAGAGCAACCACTCACTCAGCTCATTATTTGCGGTGGCGGTGCCGAGAACTCACTTCTGATGGAGCGTATCCGTCTACTGCTGCCTAATACCAAGGTGCATACAAGCGATGAACTCGGCTGGCCAGCCAGCCATATGGAAGCTGTAGCCTTTGCCTGGCTGGCCAAACGTCACTTGGAGTGTCAGGCGGGCAACCTACCTGAGGCGACAGGGGCAGTCGGCCCACGCATTCTGGGCGCACACTACCCTGCATAGTCAGATGGCTGCAGCAATGGCCTCACCGAGCTCTGTCGTGGTCGCACTACCTCCCATATCGGGGGTGCGTGGCCCATTCGCCAGTACCGTCTCGATAGTCTGGATTAGGCGATGAGCCGCCTCAACCTCACCGAGGTGCTCAAGCATCATCACACCACTCCAGATCATTCCCACAGGATTGGCAATGCCTTTGCCAAAAATATCGGGCGCAGATCCATGCACGGGCTCAAACAGAGAAGGGAAAATACGCTCAGGGTTAATATTTGCAGAGGGGGCAATACCGATAGTACCCGTGCATGCCGGACCCAGATCCGACAAAATATCACCAAAGAGGTTCGACGCCACGACCACATCGAAACGCTGGGGGTTCATCACAAACTGCGCCGCCAGAATATCAATATGGTACTTATCCGTCGTTACCTCAGGATAGTGCTTTGCCATCTGTTCAAAACGTTTGTCCCACCAGGGCATGGAGATCGCAATACCGTTTGACTTGGTCGCCGACGTAACATGCTTACGTGAACGTTGCTGCGCCAACTCAAATGCATATTTCAGGATACGATCGGTCCCCCGACGCGTAAACACAGACTCCTGCAGTACAGTCTCATTGTCTGTTCCCTCAGCAATAACTCCGCCGACAGCAGAGTACTCACCCTCAGAATTCTCACGCACGACGTAAAAGTCGATATCACCCACTTTACGATTGGCAAGGGGTGAAGGCACACCGGGCATCAACTTTACCGGTCGCAGGCAGACATACTGATCGAACTGGCGACGAAATTGGATCAGAGAGTCCCAGAGAGAGATGTGATCAGGCACCTTATCAGGCCAACCCACAGCACCAAAGTAAATAGCGTCATAATTGCCGAGAATATCTTTCCAGTTCTCAGGCATCATACGACCATGCTCCAGATAATAGTCGCAGGAGGCGAAATCAAAATGGTCCCAGACTAGCTTGAAGCCATATTTAGCTGACACAGCATCCAATGCGCGGATACCCTCGGGCATCACCTCCTGACCAATACCATCACCGGCCAGCACTGCAATTCGGTAAGTGTTCATGAAACTCCCAAAAATAATATGCAATCAAGAGGCGTTAATAGTCTGCGGTTTAAGTCAGGGGTTCAAGCGATTTCAGTACTTTTCGTTTACAGGCTTGAGAGGTCATTAAGGGTGCGTCGCAGAGTGGAAAGTGTTAACGGCTTGGACAGTACAGCCGAGGCCCCTACCTGTTTTAAGCGGCTTATCTCTTCACCCACCGTTGCAGCCGTTGCACCAATAACCACACCTTTAAAGCCCCGCGCTCTGAGCTCTTCGGTGAGCCCAAACCCATCGAGATTTGGCATGAAAATATCGGTAATAACAAGATCGACGTCACCGTTTTGAGAAAACAAATCGAGTGCTTTTTCACCGTCATCGGCGACAATTACGTTTGCGCCCGCTTTGCGAAGAATTGTAGCGGTTAATAATTGGATGGTTGGATTATCCTCTGCCAACAACACATTACAGCCATCAATCTCAAACGCTCGGGAAGCTTCCTCTGACTCGACAAGACTCGCGTTATTAATAGCCAAACGCATTGTCAGAGCGAATCCCGCACCACCCTGCCGGCTGTCGAAGTACTCCACACTCCCATCAAGGGTTTCCGCCAGACTTTTAGCGATATTCAACCCCAGACCTGAGCCCTCCCGCATCTCATTGACACGGTAAAAGGACTCAAACAGACGATCACGATGCTCTGTCGGAACACCTGTGCCGTCGTCTTCGACTTTTAACTGCATCACCGCCAGCCCATTTTCGAGTTTGCGCTGATAGAGCCCGACCCAAACGTTCGAAGCTCCGCTGTGGATCGCTACGTTACGTAGTAGGATTGTCAGAATCTGACGCATGGCTTGAACATTGAAATCGAATTGGCGATCAGTGATCTCATGTGTCCAGGTGTGTAAAACCACCCCTTTGGCACCCAACTCTAACTCCAGCGACATAGCCGTCTGTCGTACCACCCTGGCGGGTGAGGCTGTCTCCTGAGTCGTTTTGCGCAACTCGCCGGGCTGGGCAACGGTACGCAGGTCTTCCAGCACCTGCAACAGCTGGGCAGAGCTCGAGCGTAAAGGGTCAGCATATTCGCCTAACTGCGCTCTGGGCGTTGCTTCAAGCATCATGTTGATCGCCGATGCGGGCGTTCTCAATTCGTGTCCAATAACTGCGAACATGCGGGCTTGGCGCTCACCCATTTTGCGCAGTTCCTCCTGCGATGCCTCCGCAACAGCCAATGCATTTTCGGTCCTGCGCAGAGCCTCTTGCTGTATTGTAATATCCACCATAGAGCCGAGCATAATCGGGTCGCCGAGACTGTTTTCGGATCGGCGAGCACGCACCACGCAATACTTAGCCAACTCGGGTTCACCTCGCAAACGCAGGGACACCTCAGCATTCACCTCAGTCGCACCAGACCTCATCATCTCTACCAGCTCGTTCAGCTCTTCAAAGCTATCATCAGTTAAATGTTCCTGATGCAGATCCCGGCTGTGCTCCTCGGGAACCCGGGTGGGTATATTCAGATAGGCGCGGCCACTCTCATTTATCCAAACGACATCGGTTTTAAGGTTGATCTCAAATATGGCAATATCAGTTGCCGAGACTACGGCCGCAAGCCGCCGCTCATAGGCGGCTAGTTTGTCCAGTTGCATCCTCTCTGATGTTACATCCCAGCTCATTACAAAACGTCGGCGCTCACCCCCAATATGTCGCTCTGAGCCATAGTGCACGCGTAACCAGATACTATTGCTAGCTTCGGAGTCGAGGGGTATGCGATAGTCAAAAACTCCTATGCACTCAGGGTCAGCAAGACGCAGCTTTGCGACTTCGAAATCCTGAGGCAGCATCGCTAAGCGCATACGATCGATCATGCCACCGGCAAGTTCGGAAAACTCCTCCTGCAACTCCCCAACGACTAACTGCCCGTCGAGTGTATCCATATTTACATCATAGATGCTGAGCGAGATCGCACGCTCAGCCTCACTGCGCAGCAGCAAAGCGTGCTCCAGCGCATTATTCAGGTTGACCTCGTCAGTGACCGTCTGGACCACCAATAAAAAAGTTGCCCGCCCGTTCAGGTTATACTCTTCACTCACCCACAGGCGACCCCAATAGGCAAACTCGCCCGTTTCGGGATCGACAAATTTTAACGTCTCTTTCGCATTTCGCCGCTTAAGAAGCTCAAGGCCCGCTTCGCGAAAATCGGGCGCCAGGATGGAATTGAGCGTGGCCGTCAATTCGAATAAGGGGCGAGCCTCAAATGGCATACCACCACCGACGTTATGAGCAACCAGTGTTTGTGAGTCAACTTCAACCACATAGCTACCTGATAGCTGCAATCCAGCGGCTAATGAGCGATCCAGACGCAAAGTACGATCTGATTCTCGTTTCAATCGCTCGAGCAGCGTCGCCAATCCGAGCAGCCCTAACACATACAGCGTGAGGGTAATACTGACCTCTTCAGCCGATAGCCCACCGAGTCTTGAGTTTTCATTGTGAAGAACAAGGTCACTTGGCAGTGTGAGAAACTCTATCAAGACAACGATAGATAGCGGCAAAATAAAGTGTCGAAGAGGTATAACAAGCAAGAGTGCCGCAGCAACCGCAAACAGCACGTGATCCATATATAAAGATGGTCTCGACAACTCTCCAAGCAAAAGCAGCACAGCCGATATTGGAACAACCAGATAACGTCGATCGATCGCAAGAACTCGCTGATCTGAGACAGCATAGCAGGCGGCAAAAGCCAGCCCGAGAGGAATGAAGGCGGACAACATCCAGCCAGTCCAGACCCGGAGGAAAGGTTCCGTATCGAGCCAAGCAATCAGGACGGCTTGCAAAAAAGTTGTGAGGCAGACAACTCCAAAGAGCAGGCCGGCAAAGGCCAATAGCTTTCGGTAATCCACATGCAAGTCGAAAGACATTAAGCGCCGCAGCAATACAGCAGCACCGGCCACCTGAACTACCTCAAGAGCGTCAGTGAGGAAATAGCTAAGCTCAAATTGCCAGCCCAGACTGGCGATGGAACCCAGCTGGTATGCCGCCCACAACAGCAACAGATATATGATTTGTCTGTGCCAAGCCGTAGCTAACCATTGGTTACAGGCAAAGAAGAGCGCATAAAGGGCATTGCACAACCAGAGCCAAGAGTAATCATGCACGACATCGTAAAGTGCAACTACGTTGTAGTAGTAAAGCAAAGGCGCTAATCCGAGACTGAGCGCTACACCCGGCAACCCTTTCAAAAAGCCGAAACTCAAGTCAAACACAATCGATAAAGCCTCTTTTAGTCGCACTATATTTAGCTGCACTGTGCCTGATCGCAATATGCCTCGCATTTTGCGTTTTATTTTGCGACATTACCGGCAGTGAGATGCACTAACCCCAACATCAGTCAGAAAAAAATGATCACAGGAACTTATTGAGACTTGCTGCACAGTTTGTGCCAAGTTTATAAAGGAGGATTTACTTCGGGGTATGTCTAAGAAAGTAGCGGGCCGTCTGAGCGACGGCCGTGAATCAAATTGAGAATGAGGAGCCGCAACCACAGGTCGTTGATGCGTTGGGGTTTTTCACCATAAATTGGGACCCCTGAAGCCCCTCTTTATAATCAACTTCGGCACCGGCAAGATACTGATAGGACATGGGATCTACCACCAGCGTGACGCCCGAGTTTTCGACAACCGTATCGTCTTCAGCCACATCCTCATCGAAGGTAAAACCGTATGAGAAGCCCGCACAACCGCCGCCCGTAATGAAAACCCGTAGCTTTAAGTTATCGTTCTGTTCCTCTTCGATGAGGGTTCGTACTTTGCTCGCCGCAGAGTCAGTGAAGGTCAGATCAGCAGACACTATTTGCTATCCTCGTTAACAACAGTTGTTCGGATTCTTACAAAACCTAGTAAAATAGTCAAGAATTATGGCATCAGGCCCACAAGCCCGAGGCCTGACTTCTCATCCAGACCGAACATGATATTCATCACTTGTACAGCCTGACCCGAAGCCCCTTTTACGAGGTTATCGATGACTGAGAGCACCACCAGGGTGTCGTCATCTTGCGGACGGTGAACTGAAATTCGGCACATATTCGATCCTTTAACTGAACGAGTCTCCGGATGCGCACCCGCAGGCATCACGTCAACAAAGGGTTCGTTGGCGTAACGCTCTTCAAATAACTGCTGCAGGCCCGAGTCAACCGGGTCTTTCAAAACGGAGTAGAGCGTCGCGTGTATACCGCGGATCATCGGCGTAAGGTGAGGTACGAAAGTGAGGCCCACAGGTCGTCCGGCCGCTAGGGTTAGCCCCTGCCGAATCTCGGGTAGATGGCGATGCCCCGGCACACCATAGGCCTTAAAGCTTTCGCTTGACTCACACAGCAGTGAACCCACACTAGCGCCTCGACCTGCACCGCTGACTCCTGATTTACAATCCGCAATCAGCCTGCGTTGATCTACCAGACCTTTCTCTAACAGCGGTAGAAAGCCTAGCTGGGTGGCCGTAGGGTAACACCCCGCACAAGCGACTAGCTGCGCCTCTTTAATCGCTTCGCGATTCAATTCTGGCAATCCATATACAGCTGTCTCTACCAGTTCCGGACAGGTGTGATCGAGCTTGTACCACTTCTCCCAAAGCGCCACATCTTTGATGCGGAAGTCTGCGCCCAGGTCGATGATTCGCACACCGCGCGCCACGAGCTCAGGCGCCATCGACATGGCAACGCCGTGTGGAGTCGCGAAAAATACAACGTCACAGGCTGCCAGCTTTTCAACATCCGGGACAGTGAAAGCCAAATCATAATGACCACGTAGATTTGGGAACATATCAGCAACCTGGATTCCCTCCTCCGAACGGGAGGTGATTACCTCGACTTTAACCTCGGGATGATTGGCCAGAATTCTGAGTAGTTCTACGCCGGTGTAACCAGTGCCGCCTACGATACCAACTTTGATCACTTTGAACTCTCCAGGTTGTGAAAACTAAAGGGGCTGTATGATACGCTTGCTCAGGTTATAACTCCAATCAGCCAATCCGAGCAACGCGAGTTCAAGCATGCAGAATAGCACCCTTCAGATACAACGCTTCAAACAGCTGCCAATGCTGACGCTTATGGGGCTGGCGACGGGCATCGTGACAGCCGTGTTGATCGCAATATTTAACTGGCTCATTGAGTTACCAGGGCTAACATTTAACCTAGCAGGTTTGGCAGAGAATCTAACTGAATTACCCATTTTTTGGCGCTTCAGTTTACCGATCATCGGATCAGTACTGCTCTGGCTTATCTGGAGCCGCCAGGAGTCACACTACCGCAGAGTGGGTATTACTCACCTGCACGAGCATCTCTCCTACAAACATACTGCGCTCCCTTTGCCCAATCTTTTGAATCAGCTTATTGGTGCAGCACTCACCCTTGGCACCGGTCATCCCGTAGGACGGGAGGGTCCCGCCGTGCACCTAGGCGCAGCCATCAGCTCACTGCTTGGTGACCGGTTTGATATGCCAGCCAGCCAACAGCGATTGTTGATCGGCTGTGGTGCAGCCGCCGCCATTTCAGCGCTGTTCGGATTGCCGTTGGCAGGAATTCTATTCGCCATGGAAGTTGTACTACTGGAATACACGATCACAGGTTTTATCGCGGTGATCGTGGCGGCCGTCAGCGCTGATCGTCTGACACAAACCCTGTTTAACGAGGCGGTTCATCCCACCGCACTGCTGGCGGAGCCAGTTAACTTCTCGCAGGAAATTCCACTGCTACTGCTGCTGACACTAGCCGTGGGTCTGTTGGCGTTTATGTTTCAAGAGCTGCAGTGTCGAACAGCAAAACTTCGCGGCAATCTACTACGGCGTATGCTGATTGCCGGCGTTCTAGTCGGTTCAGTTGCAAGCTTTTTCCCACAGATTCTTCTGCCGGTACACCTCAGCACACTCGGTGCCATTAATGAACTATTCTCGCTGCCGCAGATGCTAATCTTCCTGGCATGCTATCTGTTGTTGACGCCCCTTATTCTTGGCCTTGGGATCCCCGGTGGGGTCATTGGACCTGCATTGGCAGCAGGCGGAATGTTGGGTGCCATATTGGCCAGCCTCGGACCCGCGCTACAGATTCAAACCGAGGTAAGCAACTACGCACTTATTGGTATGGCCGCTATGATGTCTGCGATTATCCATGCGCCTCTCGCTGCGCTTGTAGCTGTATTTGAGTGGAGTAGTAGTAGCCACATACTGACGGCCGCTATGCTGGTGATTGCTGGAAGCGAATTATTGATGAGAGGCGTATTCCATCGCCCTTCGATCTTTGAACGTATGTTGACGCTGCAGGGCCAGAGTCGCAATACACGTGCTTATCGTCGGATTCTTATGAGCGTCGGCGTTACAGATGTCATGAGCACCCATTTCTCAATCGCAACAGACGAGCTTACAGACGAGGAAGAGCAACTACTTGCCAGTCGAAACACTTGGCTGCTGAGGCATGTTGATGGGCAATTAGAGTTGGCCAGAGGCTGGGCACCACCGGAGCATGACGCTGAGGAGGCCCTATCAGCAGTTCAGTTACCCTTGAACGGACCTGGACAGTGGCACCCGGTAGCTCAGATAAAAGAACGCGCCAACTTACTACAGGCACTGGACCTGATGCAGGAGCAAGAGACAAGCCTGCTTGTGGTTACACAGCGCGGAAATCCGGTCGGCGTATTGAGCCACGCCGCCGTTCAAGCTCAGTTCGCTGCACATGAAGATTAGTAGCACAATCATCTCTGCTGTGGATAATGGGCGCTAAATTTTGAAGTTAGAGTGACAGGTACCGACCGATGTCTAAGTCTGAACAGTTATTTGCAGCCGCACAAAAGCATATTCCGGGTGGCGTCAATTCACCAGTACGCGCGTTCAAAGGTGTGGGTGGTACCCCCGTTTTCATTAAGCGCGCGATGGGCGCATACATCTTCGACGAGGATGATAAACAGTATATCGACTACATCGGTTCCTGGGGCCCGATGCTGTTTGGCCATAACTATCCACCCGTGATTGAAGCGGTGCGCGAAGCACTCAACTACGGTCTCTCATTTGGAGCGCCTACAGCAATCGAAACCGAGATGGCTGATCTGATCTGCAACACCGTACCCTCGATGGATATGGTGCGCATGGTCAGCTCGGGGACGGAAGCAACCATGAGCGCTATTCGTCTGGCTCGCGGCTACACGGGCCGCGACAAAATTGTCAAATTCGAGGGTTGTTACCACGGTCATTCGGACTCACTGCTGGTTAAAGCGGGCTCAGGCGCTCTTACTTTGGGCGAACCGAACTCACCGGGAGTGCCTGCAGCTCTGGCGGAACACACCATCACTCTGAACTTTAACGATATCGACAGTGTTAAACAGGCGTTTGCCGAGGTGGGTGAGCAAGTCGCCTGCATTATTGTTGAACCTATTGCAGGCAATATGAACTGCATCCCACCGGTACCGGGTTTCCTCGAGGGGCTTCGCGAGGTGTGTGATCAGTATGGAGCGGTACTCATTTTTGATGAGGTGATGACTGGCTTTCGCGTCGCGCGAGGCGGCGCTCAGGAGCTCTACGGCGTCCACGCAGACCTTATCACACTGGGCAAAATCATTGGTGGCGGTATGCCGGTCGGCGCTTTCGGCGGCAAACGCGCCATTATGGAACACATTGCACCGCTTGGTCCTGTCTACCAGGCGGGAACACTATCCGGCAACCCGCTAGCCATGCGTGCCGGTATCGCCATGCTGACAGCGATGCAACGTGAAGGACTCTATGAAGAGCTGAGCGCGAAAACTGAGTATCTGACCGAAGGCATCAAAGCAGTTGCAGCGAAACGAGGTATATCGATGGCGACTGCAGCAGTGGGGGGCATGTTTGGACTCTTCTTTACCGACAAGGAGTCAGTCAATAGCTTCGCGGAAGCGACAGCATGCGACCTTGATGCGTTTAAGAAGTTCTTCCACCTGATGCTGGAGGAGGGTGTCTACCTGGCACCCTCCGCGTACGAAGCGGGCTTTCTTTCCGCCGCGCATACTGAGGCTGATTTGGACTCAACTATTGCCGCTGCCGATCGAGCCTTCGCAAAGCTGTAAATATCATGCTGACACTTAGCCAGATACTTTTCGCTCTTCTCTGCTTTGCGGTTGCGTGGATCGCCAAGAAAAGGGCAGAGCGCCCCATCGACAGTGCCGCAGAATACCTCGTCGTATCACTGAGCCTCTTGGCCGGCGGCATCGCCGCCTTGGGTGAGCTAATCCTCGATCCGGCGGGGAGCGATTCGGGCACACTGCAGCGCATGCTAACTAACCTTGCGGTCTACACCGGTGCGCCGATGCTGGTGACAGCGCTGCTCGCCCTAGCTCGCGACTACCCGATCAGCCGGCCCGCTTGGGGGCGCTGGCTCCTCGGCCTGATAGCCCTATTCGAGTTCTGCCGTCGAATGAGTTACGGCGAACAGTACACGCTTGTTCTGGCGCTATCTCTTATCGCCGCTCTGATCATCAGCCTAATCTGGTTTAAGATCGTCGCTGTGAGATCGCTAATGGCACTCACAACGCTCCTCTTTGGGGCGTCAGTAGGCGCCTATTACGAGTTCAGTCTGGCAAGCGCACTGCTGCTCTCTAGCGGCAGTATTTTACTGCTGGGGATCGCACTGTTACGACTACCGGCCAACAACAGGGCAACCGAGGACTAGAAGCGCTCAGCTTCGGCCTCGGCCTGTGCTGCACCAGCATAATCGCCTGCCTGGGTTCTGATCAGCGCCAACTCACGCCACAGCTTGCTCTTATAATCTGGCAATCCGGCCGCCAGCGCTATACCGCGAAGTGCAACCTGTTCGGCCTGTAGATATTCCCCTTTTTGGCGCTTAACAGTAGCCAATTGCAGATAGATCTGCGGGTCTCTGGGGGATATTCTCAGGGCGCGCTCGACCTGCGACTCTGCGCCGGCAAAATCACCTCGTCCGGCAGCCTGCTGCGCGTCACCGAGCAGGGCAACGACAGCGGTATTTGATCCTTGTTGAACTTTCGGAAGGGTCTCACTTGGGGCAGCTGGGGCGACAGGTACTGGTTGCTGAGATTGGCTACTCGGCGTAAAACTTGGCGCATCATAGATCGGTGCCACACTCACACTGTCCGTCTGATCAACTGGCATCAGGGTGCCAGCCGGCGGAGGTGCGGCGGGCATAAGACTGCGTTCTTCAACTGGGGTCACGTAAGGGGACGGACTAGCGCAGCCGGCCAATACCAGTACACCCATCAACAGCGTCAGTGCTCGTGGCGATAAGTTACGTCTCATTTCAACTTCCTGTTCCTCGGACCCTATTATTTACCGAAACCAGCCCTTAAACCAATCCAAAAGATCGCCACCTGATTGTGACTCTGATCGAAGCTGGCCACTGCAGGTTAACTTTTGAGTTGGCGCAGTGCCGCGTACGAATGGCACTGACCGAGCGCCGGAACATTGCGGATCGGTCAACAGATTACGCTGAGGATCGACCCAGGCATAGTCAACCGTATCAGGTTTGAGCGCAATATAAGGCTGAGGTGTCTCCAGCCGCATCAACTCCGTCCAGACTCTCAAGGCACCACCTGAACCTGTGAAAGGTAAGGCACTGTTGTCGTCACGCCCTACCCAGACAACCGCTAATCGATTACCGGTGAATCCCGCAAACCAGCTGTCCCGTTGCTGATCAGACGTGCCGGTTTTCCCCGAGACATTCAGGTTAGAGGGTAACTGCTGGTAGAGCGACCGTGCTGTACCTTCCCTGGCTACCGCCTGCAGAGCATAGTGCAACAGATGTACGGCTCCGGCATCGCTGATCTGCTCTAACTTGAAAGGGTATCGGGAAAGCTCCCGATTATTGGCGTCGGTCACCCGGCGAATGGCGCGCAGTGGCATGCGAAAACCGTTAGCTGCTATTGTCTGATAGATCTGCGCCACCTCGACTGGTGAAAGGGCAAGGGCTCCCAAAAACAGCGACGGGAAGGGGTCTATCGCTCTCTCCACACCCAGTCGCTGAAGCGTATCGATCACCTTTTCAACACCCAGATCGAGGCCCAAATGAGCGGTAGAGAGGTTATATGAGCGCGACAGAGCCTCATACAGCGGTACCTCACCTTTGGGCTTCCCATCGAAGTTCTCCGGTTCCCAGAAAGAGCCATCAGGTTGCTCAAGCCTCAGGCTGCGGTCCTGCAGTGAGCTCGTCAGCGTGTAGCCGGACTCCAAAGCACTAAGGTAGAGTGCAGGCTTAACCAGCGATCCGATCGGACGAAACGCATCTAACGCACGATTAAAACCGGCAAAGCGAGCATTACGGTCACCCACTAGTGCCAGCACCTCACCGGTCTGAGGATCGGTTACAACCACACTGCCCTGAAGTTTATCTGCTTTGGCGCCATACCGTTGCTGCAACGCATCGAGTTGGGTCTGTAGTGCCTGTGCGGCGTGGTTATGAACGATTGGATCGAGGCCAGTAAAGACCCGCACTCCTTCAGAGTTGAGATCCTCCTCGCGGTACTCGCGGCGCAGTTGACGTTTAACGATATCAAGATAGGCGGGATAAGCGCCCTTGTGACGACTACCCTTCTCTACCACCTCGAGCGGCTGTGCAACCGCACTGTTATAGACACCCGCTGAAATATACCCCTGATCCTGCAACAGTTTTAATACCAGATCTCGACGAGCAAGCGCTCGTTCGGCATGTCGGCGTGGATCGTAGAATGAGGGCCCTTTGATCAACCCCGCCATCAGCGCCAGCTGATGAGTATCAAGCTCTTCTAGGGGGCGACCAAAATAGAACATAGCCCCCTGAGCGAAACCGTGAATTGCACGCGCACCATCCTGACCTAAATAAACCTCGTTAATATAAGCTTCGAGAATCTCCTCTTTGGAGTAGTGCAACTCCAGCAAGATGGCCATAGGCAGCTCAAGTAATTTGCGGGCCAGACTGCGCTCAGACGTCAGATAAAAGTTTTTAATTAATTGTTGCGTCAGAGTACTACCACCCTGCACGAATCGGCCAGCACGCACATTGACCCACATAGCCCGCGCTATGCCTTTGAACGAAATTCCAAAGTGCTGATAAAAATCACGATCTTCCACGGCAACCAGCGCTTCGGGTAGCAGCGGGGGCACATCCTCAAGACGCACAAGCTCGCGGTCCTCATTATCACCGGGGTAGATCCCACCAATGAGAATCGGCTCTAATCGCGCCAGCGCCAGAGAGCCTCCGTTTCTGTCTGAGATAGAACTCAGCGTGCTACCGTCGAAACGTAGCGTCATCAATCGGGATGGCTCACTCCCTTCAGGGAAGTCGAAGCCGCGGGTGAACAGTTCCACACGCCCTCTTCCCCAGACTGCTGAACCGGGGCGATCTGCGCGCTGCACCAATTTATAACCGAGCCCTTGCAGCTCCGCCTTGAAGGCCTCTTGCGAGATCGGCAAACCGGGATACAACTCTAGAGGACGGGCGTACACTTTGGCTGGAATCGCCCAGCGCTTGCCTTCAAACTTCTCTCGTAATTGAGCATCAAGGTAGATAAGTCCCACTGAACCCAACACCAGACAAACCAGTGAGAGCTTCAGCAGGAACAGAACAAGAGCGCGAAACCAGTTAGATTTTGGACGATTTCCTCTCGCTGGTGCTTTTTTTCTCTTTTTCGTCATCTTCTAAGTATAATCTGTTGCCCAATTCTCAGCGTGCGAACCTGATGGAATCGATACTGGTTAATAATCTGCTCAAACCTGAATGCTTCCCGCACGATGTCAGCGAGCTGCGTGTCATCGAAACCCATATCGCCTGGCTGATCACTACCGGGGAGTATGTCTACAAGATTAAAAAGCCGGTCAACTTTGGCTTTCTCGATTTCTCAACACTCGAGCAACGTCGCTACTACTGTGAAGAGGAGTTGCGCCTAAACCAGCGCATGTCGTCCGATCTCTATCTTGAAGTGGTGGCTATCAGCGGCAGCGAGACCGCGCCACGCTTGGCTGATGCAGAGCACCCAATTGAGTATGCCGTCAAACTGAAACAGTTTGAAAGTGGCCACCTGCTATCAGAACTTCTAGAGCGCGATCAATTCAATCCCGCCTGGTTAGAACAACTCGCGGATAAGATAGCTGATTTTCACCAACGTGCACCCATTGTATCGCCAGACTCTATCTGGGGCGAGGCGACGAGCATCGGACAGCTGGCAGAGGATAACTACCAGCAGATTAATCCTAGCTTGCTAACGCAATCAGACAGAACCGAAATCAAGAGACTCGCACAACATTCAAGAGAACGTTTCGCTAAATTGGAGCATCTCTTCAGATCTCGCAAGCTCGAAGGTTTTGTCCGCGAGTGCCATGGCGATCTGCATCTGGGCAACATAACCCTAAGCGATAACCGGTTAGTCGTCTTCGACTGCATTGAATTTAACCTGGAATTTCGCTGGATCGACAGGATGGCAGATCTCGCTTTTCTGTTGATGGATCTAGAAGCGAGGGGGCATCAGCGCTGGGCTAATCGATGCCTCAATCGGTATATCGAGAAGAGCGGCGATTACGCCGGTTTTCTGTTGCTGCCGCACTACAAATCTTTCCGCTCGATGGTGCGCGCAAAAGTTGCCATGCTCGGGGAGCAACCGAATCTAGAGGAGTTCCGTCGTTACTTAGAGCTGACAGCACGCTACGCAGAACCCGCTAAACCCCTGTTAATACTGATGCATGGTTTCAGCGGCGTGGGCAAGTCCAGAGTCGCTGCACAGCTGGCCGAGGAGATCAATGCAATAGAGGTCCGCTCAGCCGTTGAGCGCCGTCGCATCTATCATGAGCTCTCCCGACGTGGCGAGGAGATTGAACTCTACGGTGCCGACATGGACATGCGGACATTTCATCGGATGTCAGAGATCACCGAGGTGTTAATGCAGGCAGGACAGACAGTTATACTGGATGCCACGTTTTTAAAGCAGCGCTTGCGCCGTCATTTCGAGTCTCTGGCTGAGCGTTACAGCTACCCCATACGCATCATAGACTGCGTGGCGCCCGAGCAGGTTATCCGGGAACGATTGACCGAGCGCTTAGAGAGAGACCAGGAGTCGACAGACGCAGATATCAGCACATTCGAGAAACAGCTTAGCCTGTGTGATCCGCTCAGTGAAGAGGAACAGACTATCAGTTTACGTGCCGACACCACGAATCCTGGGGCGATCGAAACCTTAGTCACTGAACTTCAGTCTCAGTCGTTGATCATTAAAGCGTTGAATTGAAGCCGGCCATCCTCCGATACCTTGCGCTCAATATTGATCTCATACACTCGGCTAAGCAGTTCTGGCTGCAAGATGTCCTGATTTCCTGAAGCTACAGCCTGCCCCCGCTCAAGCAGAGTAAAACGGTCCCCGAACTGTGCAGCGATATCAAGGTCATGCAACACCATCACCATTGCATGTCGCTCTGATTTTAACCTTTGACAGTACTGCATAACTGCATTCTGATGACGCAAATCCAATGCTGTGAGCGGCTCATCCATCAATATGACGCCGGCGTCGGGAGAGCGTTGCATCAATACGCGAGCAATTTGAGTGCGTTGTGCCTCGCCGCGCGAGAGAGTGGGGTAACGTCGCTCCAGCAGCCCTCTGAGATCCAAAGCCGTCACGACCTCTTCAAACCGATGCTGCGCCTGATTCTCATCTAACTGCAGTGGGTGCAGCCCCATGCGTACAACCTGTTCAACCGTGAAATCAAAATCCAGGGTCTGACGTTGAGTCAGCACAGCTATACGTGACGCGCGCGACTCTGCACTTATCTGCTGCAGATCGATACCATCTATCTCAATTTGGGCACCGGGCAGCTTGATAAGACAAGACAACGCACTGAGCAGACTCGATTTCCCTGACCCATTAGAGCCCAAAATGACATGGATCTCACCAGACTCGGCTATAAATTCATCCACAGCAATACGCTGCTCCAAACGAATGTGACTCGCTTTAAGCATGACCCGCCTCGGTGTAACGAAGGTGAAGTAGTAACAAGAAGAAAGGCCCCCCAGCCAAGGCTGTAAGAATACCGACAGGGAGCTCCGATGGAGAGATTAGATGCCGCGATAAAGCATCAGCCAGAACCATTAACAGGGCGCCCACAAGCGCTGATTGCGGTAGCAACAGACGATTATCAGGTCCACTCCAGATTCGAACAAGATGCGGTACCATCAGTCCAACAAACCCGATTAAGCCAGCGAATGCAACGACAACGCCAACCCCAATGCTGGCACAAAGAATCAACAGCCACCGCGTCGCGGCAATATCCACGCCCAATAACTGCGCCTCTTGCGCACCGAGCAGCCAGAGATTGAGTTTGCCAGCCTGGCGCTGAAGTAGCAGCAGAACGAAGACCAGCACCACACAAAGGGTAAGCACCTGCCACCAAGTGGCCTCGGTAAAACGCCCCATCAGCCAGAAGCTGGCATCACGCAAGGCTGATGCATCAGCCACATATTTAAGCGCACCAATAAATGCACCGGCGATCGCATTGATCGCCAGTCCGATCAGAAGCAGGGCCGTCATCGAAATTCCACGATAGCGGCTTGCCATGCGCATAACTAGAAGCGTTGCCAAAACACCACCTGAAAAGCTTGCCAACGGCAGACCCAGAGTAGCCAACAGACTGTGCGACGCCAGCATCGTTCCTCCGAGGACCACCACAGCCACTGTCGCCAATGCGGCACCCGCGGATACACCGATCAGCGACGGGTCCGCCAACGGATTGCGAAACAGTGTTTGTGTCGCGGCGCCCGTCACCGCCAGCAGTGCGCCACAGAGTGCCGCCAACAAGACGCGCGGCATTCGCAGTTGCCACAATACGGCTGCATCTGTTGAATCGGCGACCAGGAGTTGGCTGAACTGCAGATCAACCGGGCCAACGCTAAGTCCGACCAGCATGAGCAACAACAGCGCAAGGCTTCCGGGTAAAAGAACACTACGGTTAGACACCCGCAGGCCCTCGCGCTACTCTGTGGCTTAATATTAACCGCACCCTCAGGGGGCATTTGGAGCGACAGTGGAACACCAACTTTGCCAACTGCATGAACTTGAAAACCCCGGCGCAAAAGCCTTTGAAATCGGGGAGACCTCGATCTTTATTGTGCGTCAAGACGATCAGGCCTACGCCTATATCAATAGCTGCCCTCACCGTGGCATCCGCCTTGAGTGGCAACCTGATCAATTTCTTGATACCGAGAAGCAGTATATCCAGTGCTCGACTCATGGTGCGCTCTTCACCCTAGACACGGGAAAATGCATTGTTGGGCCCTGTAATGGACAGAGTCTGCAACCGATAGAGTGCCGCATCGATCAGGGCCAAGTTCTGGTAACTCACGCCGACTGACGCCGGATAAATTGTCCCATACGCTCTAGGGCCTCACGAATACGATCCTGAGAGGTGGTGTAGGCGAAGCGTACATAACGTTGCGCTTCGTTATTACCAAAATCGGCGCCAGGTGTTGCCACTACCTGAGCCTCTTCTAGTAGGCGCCAGCACCAGGCAAAGCTGTCATCAGTCAACTCACTGGCGTCGGCATAGATGTAAAATGCACCAGCTGGAGTCAGTGGGACCTTAAAACCGAGCTCTTTTAACCCGGATAACAACAGGTCTCGACGCGCCTGCAACTCTTCACGGCGCGCTTCAAAGAGTTCAATCGCCTCCGGCTCAAACGCAGCCAGGGCTGCATGCTGCGCCAGCGTTGGGGCTGAAATAAAGAGATTCTGCGCCATCTTCTCCATCTCAGCGATCGCCTCCTTCGAGCTCACGAGCCACCCCAAACGCCAACCTGTCATACCAAAATACTTAGAGAAGGAGTTAATTACGATCGCATTGGAATCCAGACTCACGGCTGTTGGCGTTTCGGCCCCATAGGTCAGGCCGTGGTAGATCTCATCCACTATTAGTTTACCGCCCCGTGCTCTGACAACTGCGGCAATTTCCTCCAACTCAGCGGGATCTATCACCGCTCCTGTAGGATTTGCCGGTGAAGCAATGAGCACACCGGCCGTGCTCCTATCCCAATGCTGCTCAACCAACTCTGCGCTGAGCTGGTAATTTTGTCTGTGATCTACTGGCACCAGTTTTGCTCGCGCCTCGACTAATCGTAAAAACTGTCGATTGCAGGGATAAGCTGGGTCAGCCATCAGAAAATTACTTCCCTGTTCAGCCACAAGCGCAAAAGCAAGCATCAACCCCGCCGATGCCCCCGACGTTACCAGCACTTGATCCGCTGAGATAAGCTGGCCATAGCGCTGGTGATGAAACTGAGCAATCGCCTCACGCAGTGGTTGTATGCCGCCTGCTGCCGTATAGCTAAGCGGCACCTCACCTAGAGCCAGTCTGGCGCGCTCAATTACACTGGGCGCTGCACCAAAATCAGGCTCCCCCGCCCCCATATGAACAACATCCTGCCCCTGCGCAGCGAGCTCACTCGCTCGCTTAAGTAAGTCCATCACTTTGAAAGAATCGATCTCTTGCGCGCGTCTGGTCCAGCCGTTTGGCATCACTAATCTCCTGTAATTGCGCGCATTATAACCAGCAATGGTGCCGGATTCTTCCTCTCAATAGACTGAGGTTTTTGCCCACGGGATTGTAACTACTTTTCCTACACCCTATTAAGGACTAGCCTAAAAGGAAGGCTTCTGATAACTTCACCGCCTTCTATTAATGCATCCACAGTTATTTAGGCGGCGGTCATACCGCGCAGCTAACAGAGATGAGGCAGTCAATATGCCAACTAGTGCCGACAAGAAATTTTCAAATATCGCTCCTTACGAGATAAACGACGCCGAGGAGTACATGAACGAAGCGCAGCGGGATCACTTTCGTGAAATCCTGCTCGAGTGGAAGCGCCAGCTGATGGAAGAGGTCGACATGACCATTAGCCATCTCAAAGAGGAGGCGACAAATTTTGCTGACCCGAGCGACAGAGCGAGTCAGGAAGAGGAGTTCAGTCTGGAGCTGCGCACCCGTGACCGCGAGCGTAAATTGATCCGTAAAATCGAAAAAGCGCTTGAGCGTCTCGAGGAGGATGACTACGGTTTCTGCGACGATTGCGGTGTGGAGATCGGTATTCGCCGACTCGAAGCGCGCCCTACTGCAACACAGTGCATTGATTGTAAGACACTGGCAGAGATCAAAGAGAAACAGGTCGGCGGCTAATAGCTAATGGGTGGCGCACTATGCGTCATCCAGACTTCTCTTCGCGACATGAGTTATCGCGGACGTTTCGCCCCCTCCCCAACGGGCCCCCTCCACGCGGGCTCAATTCTTACAGCTGTTGCAAGCTATCTGGATGCGAAAGCTAGTCAAGGTACTTGGTTAGTTCGCATTGAAGATCTGGATCCACCCCGCACTCAAGCAGGTGCCGAACAGGCGATACTGCAAGCGCTCGAAGCTTACGCTCTAGAGTGGGATGAGGCAGTGCTGCGCCAGAGCGAGCGGCTTTCGATCTATCAGGATTTCACTGAGCAGTTATTAGCGAATCAAAGCGCCTATTACTGTAGTTGCAGTCGTTCAGAACTCAAACGCCGAGGTGCGCTGCAACATTATGACGGGCACTGTCTACAACACCCTCCAATAACAGTCGAACAGAGAGCGATCAGGGCAAAAGGTGGCTTGAGTGTAGGTTTCACAGATCTGATACAGGGATCACAGGATGCTGAAGAGGTTAGCGACTTCATTATAGTTCGACGTGATGGTCTCTTTGCTTACCAACTGGCGGTTGTTGTCGATGACCATCTGCAACAGATTAATCAGATAGTTCGCGGTAAAGATCTTCTCTTAGAAACACCAAAACAGCAGATCCTAATGCAACGATTAAAATTTTCTCAGGTAAAAAATTACGCTCATCTACCTCTGGTGCTAGCCAAAGATGGTCAAAAATTGAGTAAACAAACCTTTGCCAAACCCGTTGCAATGGATATCGACAACATTAGAAACACCTTAATTAGAACCCTCTTTTTACTTGGACTTAAACCACCTAGTGAATTGATTTATAACGATTTATCAGACATTTACACCTGGGCAATTACGCACTGGAACATCAACAAAGTCCCAAAAGATATAAATTTATAACATTTTACTTAGTAGACTTTGGTTGAAATAGTGAAGAAAAACTCAAGAAAGTGTTGAAACTGGCTCAGCTGTCACATATATTCTCTCCACAGAACAACAACAACACGCGGCATTTGTGACATCCAAATAAAAATAACAAGGATGAAGCCTAAGCCACACTGCTCCGAATAAAAATAATAATGGAGCCTTGACGGTTGCGAAGACTGCACAGTGAAAAACAATAATAAGCACTTGCCCTACAGCAGCTTCGCAACCCGTCCCCCACCAAACAATGTTTCGTATCAGTCATAATTTTCCTCTTCATTCACTAAGCACCATACTAAACAGTAAGGTCTGCTGTTATCATTGCGCACTACTAACAACAACCCTACTGAAGTCACCGCCACGCTAATGGAATCCTTTTTACTCCTCCTACTTGGTTTGGGCCTGATTGGCGCTTTCTATTACACCGCCAGAGGTTCAAAGCCCGCAGCAGCACCCGCGAGCAAAACAGAGACACTACCTATGCAAGAGACCGCGGAACTGCCTTTGGGAGAGCGTCGGGAGATTCCTGAGTCCGTTCATCAGATTCCGCGCCACGCGCTTGATGATAACGCCATGAGAGTCGTCTATCGCCTGCTTGACGCTGGTTACGAAGGCTACCTGGTAGGCGGTTGCGTGCGAGACTTGCTGGCCGGTAAAGAGCCAAAAGATTTTGATGTTGCGACCTCCGCCACTCCAGAGCAAGCGGAACCACTGTTTAACAGAGCCCGGTTAATCGGTAGACGTTTTAAACTGCTGCACGTTCGCTTCGGTCGAGAAGTTATAGAGGTTGCTACGTTCCGTGCCGGTCACGACACCGATCAGAACTCAGGCGAACATGGCCGACAGGCAGCCTCGGGTATCATTCTGCGTGACAACGTATATGGCAGCATCGAAGATGATGCGTTACGCCGCGACTTCTCCATCAACGCACTCTATTACAACGTCAGCGACCACAGCATACTCGATTTTGCCAATGGCTATCCCGACCTTATAGCGAAACGTATCCGGATCATCGGCGATCCTAATGAGCGCTACCGAGAGGATCCTGTACGTATGCTCCGCGCGGCACGCTTTGCCGCCAAGCTCGGTTTCGAGATCGAAGAGAAGACAGCAACACCAATTCATTCACTTGCACCAATGATTGGCAAGGTCGCTCCAGCCCGCATGTTTGATGAGGTGCTGAAGTTATTACAGACAGGTCATGGTGTTGCCACGCTGCGTCAACTGATTCGCTTCGATATGTTTAAGTACCTGTTACCCGGCACAGACCGTATGCTCGCATCCGACAAGTATCAGGTGGAAGCGCTGGTCAACAACGCATTACGCAATACCGATCGCCGCCTCGCTCAGGGTAAAAACGTCAACCCCGCCTTTTTATTCGCTGCCATGCTCTGGTACCCGCTGGTTGAGCGCATGGAAAAGCTGGCGAAACAGTCCGACCTCCCCCCTTTACAGAGATTACACGAGGCGGCTAATCAAGTACTGGCTGAACAGATTAAAGCGACGGCTATTCCACGACGTTTCTCCACCATGATCCGTGAAATCTGGGAGTTGCAGCACCGTTTACCACGTAAGGATCGTGCTGAGCAGATTATGGAGAATCCACGTTTCCGCGCTGGCTACGACCTACTTGTGTTGCGTGAGGAGAGTGGTGAGGATCTAGGCGGACTTGGCAGTTGGTGGACTGAATATCAACGCGGTGTTAAGCCTGCACCCCAGCAGCGTCAAGAGCCCCGCGAGGAGCGCCAGGATGACCGCAAGCGCGCGCCGCGTCGTCGTAGACGCCGTTCATCAGCACCACGACAGGATAGCAATCATTGATTCGACGCTGCTTTGTAGGACTGGGAAGCAACCTCGAAGAGCCAGTACGCCAGGTTAGCGATGCTCTCGAAGAGCTAAAGTTGATCCCGATGACACGATTAGTTAACCACTCCCAGCTCTATCGCTCTGATCCGGTTGGCCCGCCAGGGCAGCCTGACTATATCAATGCAGTCGCACAGCTTGAGACTGAGCTAACGCCGATTGAGATGCTAGATCAACTACAGGCGATAGAGCAGCTTCACCATCGACGTCGGCTGATCCACTGGGGACCCCGTACTCTGGATCTGGATATACTCTTGATTGACTCCGAGACAATCGACATAGAGCGACTTAAGGTGCCACACCCGCACATGTGTGAACGTGAGTTTGTACTCTATCCACTAGCTGAGATCGCACCGGACCTCTGTTTACCGAACGGTGAGGCACTGGCCAACCTATTAATAAAATGCCCTATGGGCAGTTTACAGCCAGTCGTCTTATAATTAACGTTGAAATCGAGCTTGAGAGACTAGCCCCATGAGCAGCGTAACTCTGCATACCCTGAATCAGTACAAACTGAAAGGCGAGAAATTCGCGATGTTGACGGCCTATGATGCCAGCTTCGCGCACCTCGTCAGCAGCGCTGGCGTAGAGGTCATTCTGGTTGGCGATTCCCTTGGTATGGTCCTGCAGGGCCAGAGTAGTACAGTCCCAGTCACACTCGATGATATGGTCTACCACACTCAGAGTGTTGCCCGCGGTAATCAGGGTGCAATGATCATGAGCGATATGCCATTTATGGGGTGCGCGACGCTCGATAGCGCCATGAATAATGCCGCAGCGCTTATGCGTGCCGGCGCACAGATGATCAAACTAGAGGGCGGACGTTGGTTAGCGCCAATCGTTACTAAGCTTACCGAGCAGGGCGTGCCTGTTTGTGCTCACCTTGGTCTGACGCCCCAATCGGTGAATATGCTCGGCGGTTACAAGGTACAAGGGCGTGAGCAGGGCGCAGCTTTGCAAATGCTAGAAGACGCTCGCGTGCTGGAAGAGGCAGGTGCCGCCTGCCTGTTATTGGAGTGCGTGCCCAGTTTGCTGGCCGAAGAGATTACCGAAAACTCGAAAGTACCGGTAATTGGTATTGGCGCCGGACCACACACGGATGCACAGGTGCTGGTGCTGCACGATATGCTAGGTATTACACCCGGTAAGCGACCTAAATTTGTGAAAAATTTCATGCCCGGTGCAGAGAGCGTCACTCAGGCGGTGGAGCACTACGTCGCTGACGTCAAAAGTGGCAAATTTCCATCAGCTGAACATAGTTTCGAATAAGATGAAAACAGTTACCCGTATTGCTGATTTACGTGCAGCCATTGCCGCGGCGCGTGCTGATGGCCACCGTATCGGTTTCGTGCCCACTATGGGAAACCTGCATCAGGGGCACCTCAATCTGCTAAGCACCGCAAAGCAGGAAGGTGGCTATATCGTAGCCTCTATTTTCGTGAATCCTCTGCAGTTCAACGCAAAAGATGATCTGGAACGCTACCCTCGCACTCTAGAGGAGGACCAACAGAGCCTTATTCAGTATGGTTGCGACTTGCTGTTCGCGCCTGATGAGTCTGAGGTTTATCCAGAGGGTCGCGAAAATCAGACCTTTATTGAGGTTCCCGGGGTCTCGGATATGTACTGTGGCGCAAGCCGCCCCGGACACTTCCGCGGTGTAACGACGATCGTCAATAAGCTGTTTAACCTGGTACAGCCCGACATTGCGGTATTTGGTAAGAAAGATTTCCAGCAACTGCACATCATTCAGCGCATGGTTAATGATCTATCCATGCCCGTTCAGCTGCTGGGGGTAGAGACAGCCAGGGAAGAGAGCGGGCTCGCGTTGAGCTCCAGAAATGGCTATCTCACTGCTGACGAGCGCCAGCGGGCACCTGCCCTCTATCACCAGCTCGGCACCATTCACGACGCTATCGTGGGGGGGAGTGATGACTTCGATGGACTGATTGCCCAGGCCAATGAGTCACTGGAGCGTGAGGGCTTTCGACCGGACTACATCCATGTGGTGCGTCGCCGAGACCTTCAAGCCGCCACCCCCGCCGATAACGAACTGGTAATATTAGCAGCGGCCTTTCTTGGCCATGCCCGTCTGATTGATAACCTGGAGGTCGATCGCTAGGTGTTTCCAGCGATCGCCCCTTTACCGAGCCCCTCAAACGCACGCACCTCCACCTGATGGCCCGGCAAGCGCTGAGCTGTCTTTCGAGCCATATGCTGAGCTATCTGCTCCACTGTCGACTCGGTATCGATCATGTACACGCGATCACTGCGCAGCGATAGTTCAAAATCACCCTGCGGTGCTGCGTAGCTAAAGTAACTGATACCCGCCTCTTCGCGCTGAAGATGCGACACTGTACCTATGTAGATGTCGCGAAAGTGCTCAGCCCACTGACGCTCTTGCTCTTCACTGCGTTCACCATCAACTAGTACCTGAATGCGCGAGCGATGACCATGTGCAATACGCTGGCAGTTGCCCTGATGCTTCTGCAGCCCGTGCGAGTAGTGATAGAAAGCCCCATCAATCGACTCTGGATAGAGCGTTAATCTGAGCCCCTGAACCTCGTCGGGAAAGAGTGCTTTGAGACGCGATTCACACCATTTGGCGACGTTCTCAGGCGTAATCGACTCTAGATCAAGAAGTGCAAACGCCTGATCAGGCCCAGCACAACGAAAAGGCACTCCTTGGTGATCGCTCCAGAGCACTTCGGTGCGCCCAGCAGACTGATTCACCTTCACGCCCGGCATGCCGGTCGCTACCGCCAACGCATGATCTATACCCTCATCAAACCACTGTTTTACGCGTTTTTTAACAATACCGAAGTCGCAAATCATGCCCTCGTCATTCAACGATCCATCCAGCTCCAAACGAACTACCCAGGACTCGCCCAGGAGTCCACGCGCTGCGTCTAGGTAGGAGAAATCAACATGAGTCAGGTCATCTACAAAGAGTTTCACGGCACACCTCAAAAGTTACTAAGGGATATTTTACCCCAACCCAGTGATGACGCGCATCCGCTGCAACACTTGGGTATACTACGCAGACAAATTCTTTTTGGGCTTCAGCATGCGTCTCGACAAATACCTCTCACAGGCAACGGGTTTCTCTCGCAAAGAGGTGAAACGGATGCTCCATGCCGACGAAGTACAGATCAACGGTGAGTTTGAGCGCAACCCTGCTCGCAAGATCGCCGAGAATGATGAAGTACTGCTTGACGGTTATCCAGTCGATGCGCCACGTTCGCGCTACCTAATGCTGAATAAGCCATTGGGCTATGTATGTTCCAACGATGATGGTAGTCACCCATCCGTTCTGGGGCTGATCGAGTTGCCTCGCGCCGACGAGATGACCATCGCTGGCCGGTTGGATGTTGATACTACCGGTCTGGTATTGATCAGCAGTGACGGTCAGTGGTGCCACCGCATAACCTCGCCCAGACATAAATTAGGGAAAATCTACGAGGCCAGCCTGGCGGAGCCGATTGATGAGAGCTACATCGAGCGATTCGAACGCGGCATTCTGCTCAACGGCGAGAAAGAGCTCACCAAACCGGCCAAACTTGAGATTCTCTCCGAGAATAGCGCCCGAGTCGAACTTTACGAAGGACGTTATCATCAGGTGAAACGCATGTTCGCAGCGCTGGGAAATCGAGTGGAGACACTCCACAGAGAGTCTATAGGCCCTATTAAGCTCGATGAGGAGCTCTACGAAGGCGAATGGCGCGAGTTAGATGAGGCAGAGGTCGCCAGTATCTTTAATGGTTAACTTTGAGTCTCTGATCAATCAACAGATCTGCCTCAGTGACGCTGGCCTGCTGGTTGTTGATGAAAATATCAACCCTCGCGAGCTGCGCCCAAAATCCGGCTGGATAGCGCTAACCAACCGCTACGATCAGCATGTACAGTTACAGAAAGAGGGCTGGAGTTGTTCATTCTCTGACTTCCTGTGGCCAGATAACTTCACAGCCAGACGCGTCATCTTTCGGATCTCTAAGGAGAAGGCTGTTGTCAATCATCTGATCAATCTGGCGGCTGCCCACCTGCAACCCGAGGACCGAATAATACTTCTCGGAGATAAGTCAGAGGGGATTAAGAGCTATGCCAAAAATGCGCAGAAACGACTCGGTGCAGAGCGTATCGAAAAAAAGCTCGGTGGCGATAGCTGGATGGTGGAACTCAGTGTTGGCAATGCACAGGGTGCAGCGCTCGACGATCAGGACTACAACGTGCTGAGAGAAGTTGCGACGGTAGGCGAGCACCGTCTCTTCTCCAAGCCCGGCGTCTATGGCTGGCAGAAGATCGACAAAGGGAGCCAGCAACTCATAGAGCGGTTACCGGCGATGTTGAATAAGGCGCTCCCGCTCGACGACCTCAGCGTCCTAGACCTCGGCAGTGGCTCGGGCTATTTATCGCTGGCGGCCTGTGGACCTCATACTCAAATCACCGCAACGGATAACAACGCTGCAGCCGACCAAGCGACTCTCCATACACTGACTCAGGCCGGAATGCGGGCCCATTTTCAAGCCAGCAATGCCGGTGACACGTTGGCTATACAGTTTGATCTGATATTATGTAATCCGCCTTTTCACAGCGGGTTTGGCATAGACTACGACCTAACCGATCGTTTCTGTAAAAATGCCGCCAGGCTCATGAAGCGCGATGCGAAAGCGTGTTTTGTCGTGAACCAGCATGTTCCGCTCAAACGTATCGCCTCGAAGTATTTTGAATCAGTAGAACTCGACCTCGATAGCGGCAGTTTCTGTACGTACCTACTAACCCAACCGAAGATATGAAAGCGATATATGGCAGTCGATTACCTTAAGCAAAGTTATTACTTTTTCCGTTCCAACCTCAGCAGCCTGCTTAGCATACAGCTCCCATTCATTGCCGGATTGATGTTGATTCAGCGATCGCTGGTTGGAGATCTGGAGGATGGCTCTAACCTGCAGGATCAGCTGTTCATGCTGACGGCTATGGACCTGCTCTTTGTGCCGATCTATCTGGGTGCCAGCATCTTCTACATGCAATCGATTGTTGATAAGCAACCGATATCGGCACTGCAGGCTTGGGCTCTGGGGCTGAAGAACTGGGGCCGTCTCTTTTTTACTTTCCTTCTGAGTGCGATAGCGATATCACTCGGCCTCATGCTGTTGGTTATTCCCGGTCTCTACATCGCCGTGCGCCTTGGCATTGCCAACCAGATCTGCCTGTTGGAGGGCCGCGGTCCGATGGATGCACTGAAGATGAGCTGGGCCGGCACAGCCGATCTGTTCTGGACCCTTGCTAAAGGTCTGGCCATTATTTATGGCTTCCTATTTGTTGCGGAACTGATGGTGGCGCCAATCGCAGAGGGGTCATTGCTCTTCGGCATGCTGCTCTCAGTGCTGCTCGACTTCCTCAACGTGTTTGGCGCAATTTACTCCTTCCGCATCTACCGTGCCTGGCGTGATCGCGAGCCGCTAGAGGAGTAGCGAACAAAACTACGCAGTTCTAAAAGACACTGACCCAGATACCGGACAGAAAAAAGGGAGCTCTAGGCTCCCTTCTCTGAATTCGTCTACTGATTAATTATCAACAGACTCATCCTCTTCCATGTCTTTCATCGACAGCTTGATACGGCCGCGCATATCCACGTCCAGCACCTTCACTTTCACGATATCATCCATGTTGATGTAGTCGGT
>Ga0102951_1000080_pt1 | contig 29902 bp, 20 predicted proteins | sample SalPonA_B_H2O_MG_FD_78507 | JGI IMG/M metagenome (GOLD analysis project Ga0102951, IMG submission 78507) | Water microbial communities from South San Francisco under conditions of wetland restoration - Salt Pond MetaG R2A_B_H2O_MG | ecosystem: Environmental > Aquatic > Non-marine Saline and...
AGTTGGGTAATTAAACAAGCCTGTCTGACGCTAAGCAAACTCATACATGATTTTCAGATCGAGCTGACGATGTCGGTCAATATCTCTGGCATTCAACTACAGGAGAGTCGTTTTATTGAACGACTCAAACAGGCTTGTAATGACAGTCTCATACCTCGACAACTGCTCATTGTAGAAGTGACTGAAACCGCCTTTATGGCGAACCAAACTGAAGCGAACCAAATGCTATCCGATATACGTGCAGCGGGTTTCGGTGTATCGATTGACGATTTTGGTACAGGGTACGCCAGTTTGGATTACATCCAGCGTTTCAAACCCACGGAGATCAAGATAGATCGCGTCTTCATCCAAAAAATGCTGACCGATGATCACTGCCTGAATATCGTGCGTTTTACTTTAAATTTGGCGGAGAGTATGAACCTCGAGGTCGTTGCAGAAGGAGTGGAAACACAAGAACAACTTGATGCGCTCAACAACATGGGCAAGGTCATAGCCCAGGGTTATCTGCTTGAACGCCCACTGCCCGAATCGCAACTGCTGGAAACGCTGCAATCCTCTAGATAACGCCTTTAGAAAAGATACCACCCGTATAGCTTGGGGCTGCAATACTCAAAGTGCCCTCACAGATAAGAGGCTTGAAGACACTTTGGCAATTCAGCCGCGCTAAGCGACGCGAGCCGGACGTCGACGTACTCGCCTAGCACCAATCAAGGCACCTCGTCGATCGGGTGCGCGTGGATGCGGGGGTTCATCCTCGTGCATTCTACGCCGAAGATAATCGAGTATGATCGGACTGGTGTCACCGATCATCGTGTTGATGCCCTGTGTACCGAAAAGGCGATTAAACTCAAGTATGTAGGGATGATTATCCACCATAGCGATATCGAAACCGGCATGATCAATACCCAAGGCCCTAGCTATACGCGTCACCAACTCTGTCGCCGCAGTCGGAATAGGTCCGGCCATCGCCTGCCCTCCCCGCGCGACATTGTTGTGGAATCCGTCAGGCGACTGCAGACGCCAGTATCCCCCTGCAATCTGATCACCAATCCAGACAATTCTTAAGTCGCGATCGATTGGCAGATACTCCTGTGCATAAATGACATCGGCAACTTTCAAGTAACGCTGCCAATCAGCGAAATTTTCAATCAAAAACACCCCTTCGCCCATGCTGGACCTCACCAGTTTTGCAACAAACGGAAGGCCCATAGAGTCCCAAACCTCCTGAGCCTGATGCTCGGTATTTGCGCGAATCAATGTCCAGGGTGTATGAGTGGGTGCCACCAACTCAAACGCGCGGGACATCTCTATTTTGTTATGGCCAATCAGATAGGTTGGCAGCGACGGGAATATTCGCTTTCTAAGCGCAAAGCTGAGCACATTCACTTGCCAGTATTGAGGGTACAAGACCCAGTCAGCCTCGATTAACTCTTGGCGCTTATCGAACAGTTGCTCGCTTTTCAAACTGCTGTGGGGCGGAAAGTTTAGGGTACGCAGAGGATCGCAAGAGATCAGACGCATTTAGTGTGACTTGGTTGCCTTAGACGGCGCGATTCTACTCTTAATCAGTCGCGTCGCAAGTAGTTGATCATTAGTAACGCCAGACAGAAGATGAACCCTTTTCATGACGAAAAGCGCCTAACTCCAGGACTGTCTTTACCAAATCTCTCTTTTGTTTACTACGCTTTAAATTCAGCTCTCATTGAGCCGAACACAATCTTTGACCGCCAGGGAATCGGCCTGAGAGGAATTTTTTATGCTGGATACGAACGCCGAGGAACTGTCAGTTGAACTGAATCGGGATATATTTCTGCGCAATCTCCTGCGCGAACTGAGCGGGACACTCGAAGATTTAGTTGGTCTGGAAGAGGCGTCTGGCTACATAAGCCTTGTTGGGCAGAAAATAGGTGACTGGCTCAACACAGAGTATCGGCGTGAGTTTCAAACTCAACGTTTGCCTGTTGATAAGATAGCGCGGGCCCTGGTTGATCTGAAAGCCCGCATTGAAGGTGGCTTTGAGCTAGCCTCCCTTGACGATCAAAAGATCGTTCTGACTAACACGACCTGCCCATTCGGTGACAAAGTAATCGGTCGTAAGTCACTCTGTATGATGACCTCTACCGTCTTTGGCACGATTACCGCCGAGAATAACGGTTACGCCAAAGTTGTTCTCAACAAGACGATTGCAGCGGGCGATGGCAGCTGTGAAGTCGTGGTCTATCTCTCACCTCCTACAAATGGCGACGCTCTGCGCGGCATCGAATACTACGAGGGTTAACAGAGAGTGGTCCTTGGCTCGTTAAAAAAGCTCATAGACAGTATTCCCGACATCTTCCTACTCGTCGATCTGGAAGGGCGTATACTCGTGGCAAATCGTGCTACCCAACGTCAGTTTAACCTGATCGCCAGCGGTGAGGATGAGATTGAACTGACTATGTTCCTAGACAACTCCTTAAAGGAGTTGCGCCAAATTCTAGCCCACGCGAGTCGGAGCACTAGCCCGACACTGGCGCCCCTCAAATGGAAGCAGCTACGAGAAAATCTTCAGCTTAAAACCTTTGCATCCAGATTCGAATCCCAGGCCATTCCCGAGCTGGGAAGAATGGTAGCACTGCATTGTAATTGGCAGGCAAAAGGCACGGGGCAGTTCTCGTTACTCAACCGTGAGCTGGAGAATAATCGTCGAACGCTCGTAAAGCTCATTGAGAGCAAGCGCACCATCGAGTACGAGCATCAGCGCTCGCATGTGACGCTGCAGAGCATCGCGGATGCCGTTGTTGCGACAGACCGTCTCGGATTTATCGAGGTTTTCAACGATGCTGCTGTCAAGGTGACTGAGGTACCCGAGGAAGCCGCGAAGAATATGCACATATCTGAGATCCTGGGCCTGATAGAGGGCCCTTACGAGACTGAGGTTCAGACGCCACTCGAGGCCTGCCTGCAGAGTGGTGAGACCAGCTTGGTACACGAATCCCGGGCGCGCGTACAACATAATGACCGGGAGTTTATTCTCTCAGCCTCTGCTTCACCCATTAAAATGGAGGGTGGTCGTATCGTGGGGGCCGTGATGGTGTTTCGCGATATTTCAGAGAGTCATCGCACCCAAAAACGGATCAAATTTTTGGCCGAACATGATCTGCTGACAGGTGTCGCCAACAGGCATCAATTTAACGCAGCGCTCGCACAGACATTGGAGCAAACCACTCGCGAGAACCCGTGCTCTCTGGTGTTTTTTGACATGGATCTTTTCAAAATCGTGAACGACACGGCTGGACATCAGGCCGGAGACCAGCTCCTTAAGGATATAGTGCGTATTGTTCGCTCTCGACTGCGTAATACCGATCTGTTTGCACGCGTTGGTGGAGACGAATTTACCCTGCTACTCCCTAACACGCAGCACGAGAACGCAGTCGCTGTAACCAATCAGATACTGCAACTGGTGAAACGCTTCGTCTTTCGCTGGAATCAGCACGCCTTCGATGTCACGCTGAGTGCAGGTCTTACAACCATCGAGCACGGCGACATAGATAGTTCCGAGGCAATACGCCAAGCTGATCTAGCATGTTATGTAGCTAAACGCGCTGGCGGCAATCAACTCCACTGTTTTGCGCCGGATGACAGCGCGGGTCGTAGTAATCTGAGTGAATACAACCTGTTAAGTGAGATTCGCAGAGCGCTCGATAGAAATGACCTATCTCTCAACTTCCAGCCACTGGTCGATATACACAATCATCAGATTGCCTTTCACGAAGTGCTCTTACGCATGCGTGACTCCCGGCACCAGCCTATTTCACCTGCTGAATTTATCCCGCTGGCCGAGCGCAACGGTCTGATGGGAGATATTGACCTTTGGGTCATTACCAATGCCTTCAAGGCGATTCATGATCACCGTCAAATTGGTCAGAACCTAAAGCTCAGTATCAACCTATCCGGGAGATCCATCGGTAATCAGGAGTTACTTGCCCGAATTCGTGAGCTCATATCAACCTATGAGATCCCCAAGCACAGTGCCATTTTTGAGATCACTGAAACTGCCGCCATAGAGAACATTGATACCGCCATCGCCTTCGTAGAGGAGATTCGCGAACTCGGTTGCCTCTTCTCTCTGGATGACTTTGGTGCTGGATTCAGCTCATTTAAGTATCTGCGCAGTCTGCCGGTAGAGTTTGTGAAGATCGATGGTAGTTTTATCGTCAATATCCTCGACGATAAAGCCAATGAGGGGATGGTCAGAGCCATTCATCAAATTGCGCATTCACTCGGAAAGATGACCGTTGCGGAGTATGTCGAAGATCTGGAGGTAATTGAGTTGCTTCGCGACATTGGTATCGACTACGCCCAGGGTTTCTATTGGGGCAAGCCCAGTGCTGAGCCGCAATTCGAGCTGTGTGACCAACAACCGTCAGAGCCCACCGGGGCAGTAGAAGCTCAGAAACTCAAGGTTGAAGCGAGCTAAATCTCAGCCTAAGTCGCTGCGCCAGACACTTTCAACTGCAGAAAATGCAGCTTGCACACCCGCTTCTGTTCGACGCTCCTTGCGACATATGAAGCCAAGCTCGGCCTCTACAGATACTTGATCAGCAATAACAACGCCCTCAAGATGCGCGGCTTCTAGCGCCAAACTCTCGCGTGCCAGACTAAGACCAACGCCAGAGCGAACCAAATCAGCCATTGAGGGCTCCAGATCGACCTGAGCAACGATATTCGGCCTTACTCCCGCAGTGCTGAAGCGTGCGGTCAAAAATCGATTGTGCGCTGAGTCCTCGGGCGTCCAGACCCAGGGAAGGCTGGCCAGTTCGTGCCAACCTCTCCCCGCCACCAAGCTTTGCCAACCCGGGGGTGCGATCACCCGATAGCGAAACTGCGTTAGCGAAAGCACTTCAAATTGCGCCTGATACTCGGGCAGACCCGGATGTCCTAGAGTGTAGGCCACGTCTAACGTCCCCTGCTCAAGTAAGCGCGAGATCCTGCCAGACATTCCGTGAGTCAGATCAAAGCGTAAAACAGGGTGCTGAGATGCCAACAACTTCAGCACCCGGCCAAGCCGCAGGAATCCGGGATCAATGATCGAGCCCAACTTAAGATGTCCGCCTAGGGCTGACTTAAGCGTGCTAGCCGAGGCGGAGAACTCGGCCGCCGCGCGCACTGCTCGCTCGGCCGCCGGTAGCAGCTTGAGTCCCTCCTCTGTGAGTTGCATCCCACGGGATCCGCGTTGCAGTAACTGCACGCCGAGTTCGGCCTGCAATTTCTTCAATTGGTGACTCAACGCCGGCTGAGTTAGACAGAGGCGTTGTGACGCCTTTGTCAGATTCCCCTCCTGTGCAACCACAAGGAAGGTATTGAGACTATTCAGATCCATAGATATTAAAATCTCTAATAACAGATTGAAGAATAATTGATTGGATCTGCATTTTACAGTGAGTTACAAAGGAAACTCTTATAACGCCGGACTGTCACGGCTGTATATGCGACAAATATGACTTAATGGGGTCTGACCCCTTTAGAGGAGTGACGATGAGAGATTTGGGCCAATTCGATTATGTAATCGCGGGTGGCGGCGCTGCCGGATGTGTTTTGGCAAATCGCTTGTCCGAGGATCCAAATGTCAGTGTGCTTCTATTAGAAGCGGGCAATGATGAGAAGTGGATCTGGACACGTATCCCGGTGGGTTACCTCTACTGTATCAACAACCCGCGTACCGATTGGTGCTATAAAACGGTACCAGAAAAGGGACTCAATGGTCGCTCTATCATCTATGCCCGCGGCAAAGGTTTGGGCGGGAGTACGTTGATCAATGCCATGCTCTATCTCAGAGGTCAGGCGCGTGACTATAACGAGTGGGCGGCACTAAGCGGCGATAGTAGCTGGAACTGGGAGAGCGTGAAACCGGTATTCAAATCGGTCGAAGATAGTTGGCGCGGTGCCAACGAAAACCATGGTTCAGGCGGCGAGTGGCGAGTCGAACAGCAACGGCTCAGCTGGGAGATCCTCGACCATTTTGAAAGTGCTGCGAATCAGGCCGGTATCGACACTAATCCAGACTTCAATACGGGTAATAACCTGGGCGTCAGCAAATTTGAAGTTAACCAGAAACGTGGCTGGCGTTGGTCAAGTGTGCGTGGTTTTCTTGACCCAGTGCGCTCACGTCCCAATTTAACCATCCAGACTGGCGCTTTATCAGACAAACTGATTTTGGATGGAAAGAGAGTCACCGGCATAGAGTGTTTGATTAAAGGTGAACGCTGTAAAGCGAGCGCCAGGGTGGAGACCATTCTGTCGGCGGGTGCCATTGGTTCGCCCGCCATCCTTCAGCGAAGCGGGATCGCAGATCCTGCTTTTCTGGCCTCCAAAGGTATTGAGGTTAAGCATGCGCTTCCTGGCGTAGGCATGAATCTGCAAGACCATCTGCAGCTACGTACTGTGTTTAAAGTCAAAGGGATTAAGACGCTCAACCAGACAGCCAACTCACTTTGGGGCCAAGCGATGATGGCGCTGGAGTTTGCGCTCTTCCAAACGGGTCCTTTAACAATGGCACCCAGTCAGCTTGGGATGTTTGCGCACTCCGACGACAAGGTTGAGACTCCGGATATTGAGTACCATGTGCAGCCCTTATCCCTCGATAAGTTTGGTGATCCGCTACATAAGTTTCCAGCCTTTACGGCCAGTGTCTGTAACCTGCGCCCCTCCTCTCGTGGCAGCGTAAAGATCAGTGATACTGACCCAATCAGTGCACCGGAAATTGCCCCCAACTATCTCTCCACAGAGCATGACCGCGAGGTAGCTGCCAATAGCCTCAGACTAACGCGTAAGATTGTGCAGCAGCAGGCTCTGCAACAGTTTGAACCGGAGGAGTTTGTACCCGGCACCCAGTACCAGAGCGATGAAGAACTGGCGCACGCAGCAGGCGACGTAGGCACGACTATTTTTCACCCCGTTGGCACGTGTAAGATGGGTCAGACAGACGACCCAATGGCGGTTGTTGATAGCCGACTACGTATAATCGGTCTTCACGGAGTGCGTGTGGTCGACGCATCAATTATGCCGACTATCACCTCAGGCAATACCAGCTCACCGACGATTATGATCGCAGCCAAGGGTTCCGCAATGATACTGGAGGATCACAAAGCAGCGGTCACTGCCTGAGTCGATCTCAGGCCGTGTTTGATCCAGCAGCGGAAGAGCAACTCAGCTCTGCGCTGCTGCAGAGCAGTTTAAAGTCATCAAAGGGTACGGGTTTGGAGTAGAGATAACCTTGAGCCACACGGCAACCCAGCCTGCGTAGTGTCTCAGCTTGCTCCTGCGTCTCCACACCCTCCGCGACCACATTGAAACCATAACCCTCTGCCAAGAGCATAATTGCACGAATGGAGGGTTCCGTTCCCTCAGACACCAGTAATCTGTCGACGAAAGATTTGTCGATCTTGATGGTATTCACGGGAAGTTCATTTGAGTAAGAGAGAGAGCTCATACCGGTACCGAAATCGTCTAATGCAACGGTGTAACCCAACCAGTTAATCAGTCGCAGCGCCTCTTTGATACGGGCGATATTGATGCTGGTCTGCGCCTCTATTAGCTCAATCTCAAGGTGAGGTACCTGCTGCAGATCCAGACTCTTAGCTACCGTGGCAAGGGTAGCCTGAACATTGGCGTCAAAAATATCATCGGCGCTGAGATTGAATGACAGAGGTATCATGTAGCCCTCAGCTCTCAGCTTTTTCGCCATCAACGCCGTCTCTTCAATTACAAAGGTGGCAAACTGACTGCGAAGATTACTGTGTCCAATAACATCCATGAACAGACCCGGAGCGAGCAAACCATCCTGCGGGTGATTCCAACGGATCAGGGTTTCAGCACCCACTATCACTCGCTCGTCCATGTCTATCTTGGGTTGCAGGTAGAGTTCGAACTCATGTTGATGCAGAGCACGACTGATTTCAGAGGCGTAGTCGTCAAGTTTATCTGATCGCTCCATGAGACTCTGATCATAGCGCAGCACGGGAATTCGCATTTTTTTCGCAGAGGCCACGAGTTGAGAGACAGCTGTTCTGAGGCTCTCGAAGCTATCAACGTCTGTTGGATAACTCAGCTGCACTTCCGTTGGCTCAAGAGTAAACTGAAAATCCCCGACCCACTGCACTTCGTTAACACTCTGGCGAAATTGTTCGAAAACCTGTAGCTGCTCCTCTGGAGCAATCAGAATAATTGTTCCGTCGTTTAAGCGTGCAAGATACTGATCCTCCCCCATACCCGATGTAAGCTTTCGCCCCAGCTCGGAGAGTAACTGATTAAGCAGCTTAAGCGTTGTATTTGAGGCAATGTTCGAGAGGTTGCGCAGATGCATCCCTACGATTTTCATATCGCGCTCGGTTGAGAAAAACGCCCCATTCTCCATCAACTCGCGCAGTGCGTAGTCATTAGCCAAGCCGGTCGCCTGATCTGTAGTGGCGAGTTTGTAGACCCGGCGGTTAGCGGATTCGACATAGCGCCAAATAAAGTAGGCGACACCGACAGCACCCCATATTGCTAACCAGAAGACAATCAAAGAGAATAGTCCAAGGTGTTGAGCTACCTCTGCTAGCGCATCCTCTCTGCTAGTGCTAACCCGCCCCAACACCACACGGACAACCCCTAGTCCCGGCAGCTCAACATCATGTGGCATAAAGATGAAAGTGCCATCGATTGCTTCAGCCTCAAAGAAGAGGGGAGTGGTATCACTGTGAAACACCCTTTCATGCCGATCTCCGATGAGGGCCTCTGTTTCGGCTATCGGTAGTTGCAGTTGGCTGCGGGCAGAGGTCAAGATCTGCTGTGCTAAACCCGGCTCAATGTTCTTGTAAGAGTGCAGCCATCCCTGTGAATCTCCCACCAGCAGGAACATGGGCTCATCAAAATGATACAGGGCTGCCAGCAGCTGCTGACTCGTCATTCGAGTAGACAGCTCTCCTTCGGAAGGTGGCAAAGCTTCGAGTTTGTGCTCCACCTCCTCCAAAACAATCTCAGTCACGTCGTGGAGTGCTTTAATTTCAAAATGCAGAGCACCGTCTCGAGCAGCCTGAAAGGCTTCGAATGCGTAGAGCGTGGCGAGTAGCACCGCTATGGCACCGAATCCAAGTGCAGACTTGTTTCTCAGCGAGCGAAAGTCGAGTTTCTCTAACGGATTCGCTGCATCATCGGCAACGGCATCGGCGGAGCTGTTCAGCCCGATCAGAGAGTACATAAAACACCAGCCCGACAGAGCGGCGATCAGGTTGGCAGCGCCGAAAAAAAGACAAAACCACGCCATGACATCTCGATCAAGCAGATCGAGACCGGCGGGGCTTATCAATACTAAAATCGCCCCTCCTACCCCACGCAAGGAGCGATCGATCGTATTCATATTCGAACAAAACAGCACAGACATCTCCAAACAGGACCTACAGTGCTGAGGTCTCTTTATCCAAGGACAATTTTGCTACTTTTTCCTAGCGGTGCGCAAACTTTAACCGCTTTGCGGAAAACAGCTCAGAAAAACTAGAATGCAAAGTCCTCAACTAGCAGATAGCCAATCGCTTTGTAATCGTTAATCTGTGCTGGCCCAGAGGCAGATACATCAACGTATTCAGGAAACTCGTCCGGCTTTATATCACGCCAACTCGCATAGGTCCCGCAAACATGAACATCAACGCCTTGCGTACCTAAATCGAGGACGCCTTGATGAAGGCTTGCAAACTTACCCCTGTTCTTGGTTAATAATGCAAACTGCTCATTACCGTGGCTTACAACGGCCACATCAACGCCCGGAAATCTCTCCCGCAGTTGCTCAATAGCACTGAGGAGCTGCGGCTGTATCTGTTGCCAGCTACTCTGACTTGGCGCCAGAATCTCGAATACAACGCCCGCCGGAGGCTCCTTCAACGACAGTACCTGCTGCAGCGATTCAGCTTTGAGCGGCATTGCCAGCAACAACAGCAGCGCTACATATAAAACTCTCATACTTATATCCCCCTGTCAGTTAGGATATGTTCAGTTTAGGTGGATATTGAGCGTATACCCACAGGATCCTTGAACAAAAGAGAGATAAATGAAATATCTGGAAGACCTCTATGTTGGTGAACGATTCCTCAGCGACACTTACCAACTCACTGAAGAGAATATTATCGCTTTTGCCGAGCACTTTGATCCGCAGCCTTTTCACCTCGATCATGAACAAGCTAAAGAGACATTCTTTGAGGGCCTTGCCGCCAGTGGCTGGCACACAGGCGCAGTCACCATGCGACTGATGGCGCAGACATTGCCGTTAGCAACCGGTGTTATAGGGGGTGGAGTCGATTTACGCTGGCTGTCACCGGCGAGACCTGGCGATCTCTTACATATCGAAATTGAAATTAGAGCATTGACCGAATCTCGCTCCAAGCCCGACAGAGGAACAGCATCCATTTTTGTTGAGACCAAAAACCAGCACGGCGAGGTGCGACAGACGATCGAGACGCGTCTACTCGTATTTAAGCGTCCGGGATAAATAGAATGTCGGCCTGCTGAATCGCAACCAATCAAAACCCTTGCTAGCGGTTTGTAGTCTAGACTCAAACTAACCTAACAGGTTATTGAGGCGATGAAAGCGGATAGTCGATCTGAAAGCGCAATTTTTGTTCTAGATAATTCTCCCAGCTTGCTGGCGCTCTATAAAGCAGAGTTGGAGGAGTTAGATGAGCAGGTTGAGATCTTCCGAGAGGGTAGTACCGCCCTTCAATATGCTCGGAAAAAGCCTCCCAAACTGATCATTCTGGGCGCCCAACTGGTCGATACCAATTGCATAGATCTATTGACTCATTGGCGAAATGAAAAAATCTTTATCAATACGCCGTTCATCGTTATTTCGTCATCAGAGTCTGTAGAGTTTCGCGACCAGTGTTTCCAGCTTGGGGTTGCCGATTTTATTCCGCGCAAAGCCAATCAAGAGTATCTGATTGCCCACGTAAAAACCGTGCTAGAGCGCATTGAAGGAGAGCGCCAAGAGGTCTTGCTAGAGACAACGCAGGTTCGCGTGCTGGTTGCCGAGGATAGTCTTCCCATTCAGTCACTCTATCGCCTTCTATTGAGTGAGATGGGTGCCCAGGCACAGCTCTGCTCCGATGGACAGGAGGCTCTCGACTACCTTCATCAGAATTCAACCGAGGTTGACCTGCTGATTACCGATCTTGAAATGCCGCGTCTGTCAGGCCATGAGCTGTTGCAGGCGGTACGTACTGACCGGCGCTTTGATACACTCCCGATTATCGTTGTGACTCAATTTAATGCGCTAGAGACAGCCGTTAACCTGCTGCGAAGCGGTGCTACAGATTACATCCACAAACCCTTCCGGCCTGAGGAACTTCAAGCCCGCATCAACACCCACTTGCACAACAGCCGCCTATTACGACAGCAAAAAGTGTTGACTCATCAATTGCGCGAGCTCAACGACTCACTCGAGCTCAAAGTACAAGAGCGCACGCTGGAGCTTGATGAAGCGAATAAAGAGATGATACTCAAGCTCGCTCTGGTCTGCGACTTGAAAGATGAAGACACGGGGAACCACATCCACCGTGTCCGTCTCTATTGCCAAGAACTGGCACGCGCAGCAGGCATTCCTGAAGAGGAGTCAGAGCACTTTGGCTACTCAAGCATGCTGCATGATGTTGGCAAAGTCGGAATCCCTGATAGGATTTTGAAAAAACCCGGTCCTCTGAACGAAGAGGAGTGGGCAATCATGCGCACCCACACCATTAAAGGTGCTGAACTTCTCGGCGATAAGCCCTTCTTTCGTGTAGCCCGTGAAATTGCTCAATATCATCATGAGCGAGTCGATGGTACCGGTTACCCAAGGGGTTTAGCTGGTGAGGAAATTCCCCTATCAGCGCGCATCGCGGCGGTTGTAGACGTGTATGACGCTCTGACCTCTAAGCGTTGTTACAAGGAGGCGTGGACAATTGAAGCGGCTCTGGAAGAGCTGCAACGCATGACCGCGGGACACCTGGACAAGAATCTGGTCAAACTGATGCAACAGCTGCAACGTGAGGGGAAATTGGACTACATTCGCCAGCATTACCCCTGAGGGATCTGAGCCTCTCGGTGCCGTTGGATGTAATCCAGAGCCTGACGCAACGCATCGGTACGTGAGTGTGTAAATTGCTCCAGTGGCAAATGCTCGCTAAGCCCAAGGTTTAACAACTTCTCTTTAGCCAGATCTGATCCAACCACCACGCCGACATGCTTACCCATATCCAGAGCTTCAACAATGACATTCTCGAGTGACAACGACATCGTGTCGTCAAGAAAGGTCACATCGCTAATGTCGAATATGACCGCGTCGTGTCGTTCAATGTATTTGCGCTCGCGCGCCAGCGCCTTGGAGACACCAAAAATCATTGCACCGGACAGATAGAAAAGAAGCAGACGTCCGTCAGCAGAGTTAAGTAACTCACGCTGCTCCACATCTAGAGGAATAGAGTCATCGACATCGGACATAGACTTGATATTCTCGGCCTCAGCTGCCGAGAGTTTCTGAATAATAATGACATTAGCCACGAAGACACCGACGCCAACTGCCACCATCAGGTCGACGAGAACGGTCAGAATCAGGACCGCATACATAATCAGCGTACTGTGTTTTGAAACCTTGTGAGCGCGGCGAATAAAGGACCAGTCAAGGATATCCAGTCCCACTTTTACTGCAATGCCGGCCAACACCGCCAGTGGAATGGTTTCGATCAGCGTTGCCAGGCCAAACACCGCAATGAAGAGCGCGACCACGCGGATCACTCCCGACAGCGCCGTTCGCCCGCCCGCCTGAATATTGACCACCGTTCCCATAGTGGCACCGGCACCGGGCAGACCACCAAAAAAGCCGGAAACGATATTCCCCAACCCCTGCCCCACCAACTCTTTATTGGAGTCGTGCTCAGTGCGAGTCAGGTTATCGGCAATAACCGATGTCAGCATTGAGTCTATACACCCCAACATTCCGAGCACCATGGCATCGACCAACATCACCCCAAGCTGTTCATGAGTAAAGTGCGGCATTACCAACGAGGGCAAAGAAGCATCAATTTCACCAATACGACGCACATCAATGTCGGCCATCAGATAGAGCGCGGAAAAGATCGAAATGCCAATCAGCGCAATCAACTGAGGTGGTACATATTTTTTTATGCGTGCTGGGGTTTTGAAGAGTACAGCGAGCGCAAGCACGAACAGCAAAAACTCAGCCGCACGAATATTCATCAGTAGCTCTGGAATCGCCAGCAGACTGCCAATCACTCCGCCAGGTGGTGCAGCCTGCCCAAGGGCCGGACCTAACTGCATCAGAATCAATATTACGCCAATCCCTGACATGAAGCCCGAGACGACCGAGTAAGGCATAAGCGTGATGTACTTACCCAGACGCATAAAGCCGAAAGCGATCTGGAAAAGGCCGGCCATAATAACAACAGTAAAAGCCATCGCTAGCCCATTATCGGGATTGGCCGCTATCATTGAGCTAACAACAGCGGTCATCACAACCGTCATGGGTCCGGTCGGTTCGGAAATGAGCGTGGACGTACCACCAAAAAGCGCGGCAAATAGACCAATCAAGATAGCACCGTAGAGGCCTGCCTCGGCACCAGCACCCGAGGCAACGCCGAAGGTGAGCGCTAACGGCAGTGATACGACGGCGGCAGTAACTCCTCCGAGTAGGTCGCCTCGGAGATTACTCAGATTTAGCCGATTCAGTGCCAGCATCTTGGATCTTACCCTCAATCAGTATCGTTTCAGATGCCGCCACGAATGTGCGCACGCACCCGGTCAAAGTAGAATTTTGCTAGTCGTTCATGGGTAGCGCTATCAAGCGCGGGCAGCTCAGAGGCTCTGGCATTGCGCTCTATTTGATCTCTACGAGTGACACCCGCGATCACTGTGGATATTTGCGGTTGATCTAAAATCCACCGCAACGCTACGTCAACAAGCGCCATACCGTCTGGTAACAACCCTTTGACCTCCTCGACCAGATCTACCCCTTTTTCAAAGGGGATTCCGTTAAACGTCTCGCCTACATGAAATGCAGCGCCGTCGCGATTGTAATGACGGTGGTCGCCCTCCTCAAACTGCTGCTGTTTGGACATTTTACCCGCTAACAGGCCACTCGCGAGCGGTAAGCGCACAATGATGCCAACATCAGCCTCAGCGGCAGCAGGCAAAAGTCGCTCCACTGCATCCTGACGGAAAAGATTAAACAAAACCTGTAGGCTGCTCAGCTTGGGATGTTGAAGCGCGAATAGGGCCTCGTCGATCATCTCAACACTAGCACCAAAGTGAGCGATGAGCCCCTCTTGTTGCAGATCTTCCATCCAAGTCAGGATCTCACCGTCAAACAGAACCTCAGAGGGGACACAGTGCAACTGAGCTAGATCGATCTGCTCAACTCCAAGGCGCTGGGCCGAACCTTGCAGGCTTTCGCGAATTGCCGCTTTGCTGTAACCATTGGGGTACAGATCAGAATTACGACCCACCTTGGTCGCGATTAGCGGGGGGTTTGTCTGGGCGGCCCGCCAACTACCGATGCGACTTTCAGACAGTCCTGCACCGTAAACATCAGCGGTATCGAAAAATGTAACGCCTTGTTGAACCGCCTGATCCAGAATCGCACTCGCTTCACTATCCTCCAGCGAACCAAAATCGTTGCCTAACTGCCAACAGCCGAGGCCAATCTCTGAAACCCTGAGACCTGATTTTCCCAAAGTGCGATATTTCATGATTTTCTATCCTCTCAAGCGGCGAGTTGTCAGACGCTCTTCTCTTCTGCTTTTTTCACGCGAATCTGATTGCCATTTACCAAAGAGTTGTTGAGATTTTTCATAGCCGCTTTGGCTTCGCCCGCTTTGGGCATCTCAACGAACCCGAAGCCTTTTGAGCCACCGGTCACTGGATCCATCACCAGATTGCAGTACTGTACGCTGCCATAGGCTTCAAACAGTTCAAGGAGTTCGGCTTCGGTTGTAGAGCGAGCGAGATTACGAACGAGTAACTTCATAAGATGGTCCTGTTGAACTGAGGTTAAAGTATAAGCCATTCGGCCGGCATCAGCCTTTACCTGCAGAGAGCGGGCGAATGATATCGCTGATCTGCGTTTGCATCCACTGATCTGATAAGTCGACGCTGCAAGGAGTATGCTGGTAACTGTCGCGTGCTTATGCAGCCGGCCGCTGAAGAGAATGCACCGGCATGAGGTACCAAATGCGCTTCTGTCCGCTCCTAAGTCATCTTAAAACATGCTATTTTTCAATATCCTAGCTCTGAAGTACCAGATGAGAGAATTTGATGTCAGCATCCGCCGACAGCGGTTTTATAGCGATCCACGGTAACCGACTCGAAGATCTTCGTCAGTCACTGATTACCTTTTTGCGTTCCGCACCGCTGGACCCTTTTGAAGAGGATGTGGTTCTGGTCCAGAGTAACGGCATCGCACAATGGTTGAAGCAATCAATCGCAGCCAACCCCGGCACGGATAACTCGGTGGGAGGACTCGGCATTGCGGCTGATCTGGATTTTAAGCTGCCAGCTGAGTTTATCTGGAGCGTCTATCGCTCAATTTTGCCGGAAGCGGAGGTACCCACAACCTCCCCCTTCGACAAACGCCCCCTCACCTGGCGACTGTTTGCGCTACTGCCAACCCTTGTCAATCAACCTATCTACGCGCCTCTCAAACGTTTTATTGAAGGCGATGAGCCTCTGGTACGCACCTTTCAACTCGCAGAAAAGCTGGCAGATCTATTTGATCAGTATCAGGTCTATCGCGCCGACTGGCTGGCGCTTTGGGAGAGCGGCAGTAATGCGCTTCTGAGCAGTCAGGGCGCTCAAACAAGCTTGCCAGATGAGGATCTTTGGCAGCCACAACTATGGCGCGCGATCTGCAATGATATCCAGATAGGTCTGGGTGGGGATGCAGCGAATACCAGCCGGTCGCGAGTCCACACGCGTTTTATGCAGCACGCCAGCAGCCTGAAGTACTTGGCGGCAGATGCGAAGCTAGCCAAACGTGTCTTTGTCTTCGGTGTCTCGTCACTTCCCCGACAGACGCTGGAAGCGCTGGCTGTGCTAAGCCGCTTCTCTCAAGTGATATTCTGTGTTTTAAATCCAAGCCAGTATCACTGGGCAGAGATAGTGAGCGATCGTGAGCTACTCACTGCAGAGCGTCGCCGAGGATTGATGAAACCCGAGTTCCAGCCAGGCTGTGCGTTGGAGACCCTGCAGGGCCAGGCTAACCCACTGCTGGCGGGTTGGGGGAAACAGGGTCGTGATTTTCTGCGGATGCTTGATGAGTTTGATGATACTGAGGCACGTTGCACCCGCTTCACTCTATACCGCAATCAGTTTGACCTCTTTTTTCCCCATTCAAGTGGTGCGCAACCAACACTGCTCAACCAGCTGCAGGATGATATTTTTTACCTTCGCAACCTCAACGAGATCGATACCCGAGTACTTCAACCTGAACAGGACCATTCAGTCCGGTTCCATCAAGCCCACAGCCCGCTGCGCGAGGTAGAGATACTGCACGATCAGCTTCTGGCTGCATTTAACTCGGACCCAGCTCTACAGCCAGCAGACGTTATGGTGATGGTACCGGATATAAATATCTACGCGCCCTACATCAAGGCTGTCTTTAGCCAACAGGCCAAGGGGGCGGAGCAGCATATTCCCTTTAACATTGCGGACCTCGGGCAGCGCGGCCAAAACCCGCTAATCAGCGCATTGGATATCCTGCTGTCTTTGCCACAGGCGCGCTGCAGCGTCAGTGAGGTGATGGGGCTACTGGAGGCGCCTGCATTGCGAAGTCGCTTTGGTATAGATGAAACTGATCTTGAGCTGATTGCACACTGGATAGAGCATACCCATATTCGCTGGGGCCTGGATGCCGAACAGCGTAAGCGTTCAGATAATCCGGCTATTGGAGTCCGAAACACCTGGCTAGCGGGCATCCGGTCGATGCTTGTCGGCTTTAGTCTTGGCCAGCAGGAGTGCTGGATGGGCGTGCAGGGTTACAACGATATCTCTGGCAGTGAAATCGCCATCGTCGGTAATCTCGCCAACCTCATTGAGGCCCTACAGCATCTGACAGAGAGGCTTGGACAGGTGCAAACAGCAGAGCTGTGGATCCTGGGTGTACAACAACTGTTAAGAGACTTTTTCGCTGCTGATGATCCTGCAGACGAACTTCTGCTCGATCGCATCAGCCAACAGCTCCGGCGCTGGCAGGATGAACTAGAAATTGCCGATGCCCTGCAACAGGAGATACCGCTATTAGTCGTGCGTGAGCGGATAATCTCATCATTGGATGAGACCAACCTACGCCAACGATTCCTCGCCGGGAGCGTCAATTTCTCTACCCTAATGCCGATGCGCTCGATCCCGTTTAAAATGATCTGCCTATTAGGCATGAGCGATGGAGACTATCCGCGAAGCCGCACGCCTATGGACTTCGACCTGATGGCACGCGAGTATCGCCCGGGCGACCGATCACGCCGCAATGACGATCGCTATCTATTCCTTGAAGCGCTGCTTTCAGCCCGTCAGCGGCTCTACTTGAGCTGGGTTGGCCGCAGTATTCTGGACGACTCCGAGCGCCCCGCATCAGTGTTGATAGAGCAGTTACAGGACTACATTAATCAGCGCTGGGTGAGCCCTGTGAGCGAGACCCGTTGTAGCGAGCTTCTCAGCATGCAACATCCACTGCAGCCTTTCAGTGCAGCTTACTACCCTGAGGAGAACGGCCCCAATAGTCTGACGGAGGTCCTGGATTCAGGTAGATTGTTCACCTACAACGGCAGTTGGAGAGAGGCACTCAACCAATCAACTGCGGCACCACACGTAAGTAAGCACACACTAGCTTACCGCCAACCTAAAGAGCCTATCAATCTCCGGGCGCTAGCAAACTTTCTTAAAAATCCGATTGCTTACTTCTACAACCACCGACTCAATGTCTGGTTTGCTGACCTTGAGGAGTCCGACACAGACCATGAGATCTTCCAATTCAGTCCGCTGCAAAAAACGATACTGGAGTCACAACTTATTCAGCAGGCAGTACAAAGAAGCCAAGACCGGAGCCAATTTGACCAGCGTCTGGCCGCTCAGCTCGAACGTCTTAGCAACAGCGGCGCGCTTGGAATTGCCAGTGTGGAGAAGCATTTAAGCGCAGGCATCAGTGCCGATATGCCCGATCTTTTTGAGCGTTACGCGAACCTGCTAGAGGAGTGGCCAGATGTCGTACCCGATCACGAATTCCGTCTTCTGTTTGAGACTGAGGTGGGCGCCGTTGAAATCATCGACCGCATCGGCGAGCTGCGTCGCAACCCGGCAGGCGACTATGCGCGCATACTGATATCCAGATCTAAATTATTGAACAGCCAGAACAAAAAACGCATACGCTATGAGAAACTGCTGACAGACTGGGTCGTGCATCTCGCTGGACAGATCGAGGGTGAGGGCTTCTGCAGCTTTATCTTAAGCAAAGAGGAGAACTGCTGTATTGAACTCCCCCCTGTGGAGCCTGAGCGCGCCCGAACGCTCTTTGATGCAATCCTCACAACATGGATGCGGGGCCAGACCTACCCGCTGCCTGCACTTCCTGAGATCGCCTATGAGGTTCTGGATGCAGCAGAAAAAGGTGAGCCAGAGAAAGTGCGCGAGAGAGCTGAGGCTCAGTATCAGAAAACGGTAGAGGAGTACGATAAAGGTTATCTGGTTCGCGCCTACCCCCATTTTGAATCACTCTTGGAGAGTGACCAATTTGACCCACTGATACACCAAATCTACGAGCCCCTCCGCCAAGTGCATCTGAGCAAAACACTAGGGGTAGATGAATGAGTGAACGTAAAACCCTGCAGCCCCTAACACTACCTTTGCGGGGCAGCCACCTGATTGAAGCCAGCGCAGGTACGGGTAAGACTTTCACTATTACTCTGCTGTACGTACGACTGGTACTGGGGCAGGCTGACGCCAGCAGCCCAGACCTCAAGGCTGGCCTGCTACCGCAAAACCTACTCGTAGTCACCTTCACCGAAGCCGCCACTAAAGAGCTACGTGAACGAATCCGTAAACGACTGACCGAAGCTGCTGAAGTGTTTGCTGGTAACACGACGCGCACTAATGACAACGCCACACTTTTTGAACTGCGACAACAGTACTCGGCGGAGCAGTTACCGACGCTGCGAGCCAGACTCCTACTGGCAGCAGAATGGATGGACGAGGCAGCCATCTCTACGATTCATGGTTGGTGCTACCAGATGCTACAGGAGCACGCGTTTGATAGTGGTAACCTCTTTAATCAGACACTGGTTACCAGTATCAAAGAGCTGCAAATCAATGCCCTGCGAGACTACTACCGCACAGAGGTCTATCCCCTGGGTAGCGCATCAGCTGGACGCTATCTGAATCTCTACCCTAACCCCGAAGCCCTGTTTAAGAAGGTCAGAGCCATTCAAGGTGGGCTAGACAGTGACCGCCTCTCACTGGGTGAGTTGCTGGAGCGTTTTGAGTCCGAATTCGATACAGAGTTGCTGCGTCTCAAGTCCCTTTCCTGGACAGCGTGGCGCGAAGAGATCGGTGATCTGCTTGAGGCTTTGAAGACAGAGTACAGCCTACATGGTGGCAGTAAAAACGCGATACTAAAAAGCTGGGAGGCTTTGACGGAGTGGGCCGCGAGTAACGAGCCTTTCCCAGCAGGATTTGATAAGGCGGCAGGTTTTCAAAATCAACGACCAGAGCGATTAGCAGAGTTAATAAAAGCTCCTCAAACTGCGATCGATCACCCCTGCTTCGAAGCGATCGAATCACTATGGCAATTGTATTTTAAGCTCAACAACATAAGTGAGCCCTTACTTAAACATGCGGCTGACTGGCTCCACCGACGGGTGAGTGCGCAGATGCGCAAACGGGCAGAGCTCGGGTTTAACGACCTCCTTGATAACCTCCATAGTGCTCTGCACGGTCCAAGAGGCGATCATCTTGCACGACAGATTCGCCACCAATTTCCTGCCGCGTTGATCGATGAGTTTCAGGATACCGACCAGACCCAGTATGCGATCTTCGATCGCATTTATCAGGTCGCCTCTAACGATCAAAACAGCTGTTTTGTAATGATTGGCGATCCCAAGCAGGCAATCTACCGTTTTCGCGGCGCCGATATATTTACCTATCTCGGTGCGCGTCAGAGTGTTGCACGTCGCATACACACATTGGGACGAAACTATCGCTCCCACACCGATGTGGTGGCGGCAGTGAACAAACTCTTTCTGCACGCAGACACCTTGCCAGATGGAGCCTTTCTTTTCGGTGCCGGTGAGGCGTCAAATCTTCCTTTCGAACGTATGGAAGCTAACGGCACGAGAGCGAGTTTTGTTCACCAGAATGAACACCAGCCAGCCCTCTGTTTTTGGGCTCTGGACCCGCCAGAAGCAAAGAAAAAGGGGGAGTTCAAAACGCTCGGCGCAGCTGAGAGCCGCAAGCAACTCAGTGAAATATGTGCCAGTCAAATTGTCGATCTTTTAAGCAGTGAATGCTCCGGTTTTATCGACCAGGATGAACCCGGATTAATCCGAAGAGTACGTCCTAGCGACATTGCTATTCTGGTTAATAATCGAATAGAGGCTGAGGCTGTACGCAACGCACTGGCCCAGCGCCAGGTAAAAAGTGTCTACCTGTCGGATAGGAGCTCAGTACTCTTATCGAAGCAGGCGCAGGAGTTACTGCACTGGATTCGCGCTTTTGCTGAACCACGTCGCCTGGAACTCGTGCGTGCAGCACTGGCAACGCCTTCGCTTGCCCTCGAACACGCTCAACTTGAGGCCTTCAATTGCGATGAAATCGAGCTCGGAAAGGTGCTGGAGCAATTCGAGGGGTATCAGCTCAGCTGGCAGGTCAATGGTCTCTATGCGACGCTGCGTCGCTTCCTCAACGATTATAAGGTGCCGGCAAAACTCTTAGCTCGCCAAGATGAGCGCGCATTGACCGACCTTCTGCATCTTGCAGAGCTTCTGCAAGCGGCGAGCATGCAACTGGATGGTGAACATGCGCTCATTCGCTATTACGAGCAGATGCTACTGACCGCAGATGAGGAGAGTGAGCACCTGAATATGCGCTTAGAGAGTGATGCTAACCTTGTCCAGGTTGTCACCGTACATAAGTCTAAAGGGCTGGAGTATCCACTGGTCTTCCTCCCGTTCGGCACCAGCTTGCGCAGTGAACTCAAGAGTAAAGACCCGGTTCGCTTTCACAACAGTGAGCAGCAGTGGGTTACCAAGTTCAACCCCAGTGATGAGGAGCTTATCCAAGCAGACCGCGAGCGTCTGGCCGAGGATCTGCGCAAACTCTATGTCGCATTAACCCGCGCAAAATACGCCATGTGGATCGGCGCACCAGCCACAGAGAACTGGCATATCAGCGCGCTTGGATATGCCCTGGGTATGGCCCAGAAACCAAAATGCGAAATATCTCCTGCATTACGAGTGCTGGAGGATGGGCGACTCATTCGCCTGTGTGAGCCCAGGTCACATGAACAAGCCTACGCGGCTGGGGAGAGGACTGAGCTTGGCGAAGCTCTGAAAGCGACACAGAAACTTGAGCAAAACTGGTGGATCGCCAGTTACTCGAGGATTCAGTACGAGTCGAGAGCACTGGGAGACATTGATGACTCCAGTGCCGAAAAGCGTGCCGATGAGCACGATGTTGAACCACTAGCGGTCGAAGCGGGCTTGCAGCTTAACGGCTACCATGCGTTCATCAAAGGCGCGGGGCCGGGTGATTTCCTCCACTCTATCCTAGAGTGGTGCTGCGAACAGCACTTTAATCGGATTATTCATGACCCGCAGCGGTTACTTCAGGAGATCAGCCGTCGGTGCGAAACGAAAAACAGTCCTGACTATGACCCGCAATTGATCAATCGCTGGGTTCTGGATCTATTGAGCCAACCCTTTAGCCTACCCGACGGCAGCCGCTGTTCTCTGGCGCAGCTCAGCCGGGCTAAAGCGGAGATGGAGTTTTGGTTTGAGGTTAACTCACTGAAGATTGTCGAACTGGATGAGCTGATCAGCCAGCTCTCTCCCACCCAGCTTCAACGACCGGCAGCCAAAGACCTTGAGTTCAATGGCATGCTCAAAGGTTTTATAGATCTAACATTTGAACATCAGGGCCGGTATTACGTTCTTGATTACAAATCGACCTTTATTGGCCCAGACGACAGCGCCTACAACCTGGAGATGATGCAGCGCAAGACGCTTGAGAAACGCTATGACCTGCAGTACATGATTTATACACTGGCACTGCACCGTTACCTGAGAAGTCGCCTACCAGAATACGATTATGAGACTCACATTGGCGGCGCCTTGGTGATGTATCTTCGCGGAATCAATAGTGAATCAGCGGGGGTTTTGGCCGATCGCCCACCAAAAGAGCTAATTGAGCGAATGGATAGCCTCTTCCGTGGGGGAAGTCGTTGATGGAGAGAATGGTTTCTGTTTTACAACATTGGCTGGAGGCCGACTGGATTCGCGCCGTTGACCTACAGTTCGCGAAACAACTGCTCGCTCTAACCGACGTAAGAGAACCGCAGGAAGCCGATACACTGCTACTGCTCATGGTCCTCCTGAGTCATCAAGTCGGGCGAGGACATGTCTGTATTGAGTTGGATTCGCTCTGGGCAAATCCGGAGCAGCAGCTGGCGATTCCACCGCCAGACAAACGCTATGCACAGGCGCGCTTACCAGCTAAACGCGCAGCTGAAGAGTATATGCCCAGTCGGCTATTACAAAGCATTACGGCAAACGAAGCGATCGAATTGCTCAATCAGCACCAGCTAGCCAACGACGGCAGTGATGTATACCCGCTGGTGGTCAGCTCAGGGCGTTTATACATGCGTCGTTACTGGCTATACGAGGTTGAAATCGCATCGGCTATACGCCAACGCCTGACCCTGCGGCCCGGTATGAGTGACCCTGCATCGGAGACATCCGTCAGATTACGGCAAACGCTCAACAACCTTTTCGGCGTGGCGAAAACGCTCGATTACCAGCGCATCGCGTGCGCATTGGCAGCGCGCAGCCGCTTCAGCCTAATTACCGGCGGACCCGGCACCGGCAAAACAACGACCGTCATAAGGCTTCTCGCTCTACTACAATCACTCGCCAAGCTGGACCCTGTATGCGGTTCAGGGCGCTATCGCATTGAGTTGGCTGCGCCCACTGGAAAAGCGGCGGCAAGGCTCAATGAGTCAATCCGTTCTGCTATCGACAGCATCGAACCTCAACTAGCGGCAACAGGCTTAAGCGCGAGCGATCTGCCCAACCGGGTACGTACGCTTCACCGCCTACTAGGTTCGCGCAGATTGAGTCGGGAATTTCGTCACAATAGCGACAACCCACTACCCTTGGATGTACTGGTGATTGATGAAGCGTCAATGGTGGATGTTGGTATGCTCGCCGCCCTCGTGTCAGCACTACCGAGACATGCACAACTGATCCTGATCGGCGATCAGGATCAGCTTGCCTCGGTCGAGGCGGGATCGGTTCTAGGTGAACTCTCTGCCCGCTCCCGAGAGGGTCACTATCTTCCTCAGACGAACCAATGGCTGCATCAGGTAACCGGATCAAGTCTGCCCGAAGAGCTGACAGACCATCGTGGCCAGGCGCTGGATCAGGCTGTGGCCATGCTGCGACAGAGTTACCGATTCGATCTCAGTTCGGGTATTGGGCAACTCGCACAAGCGATCAACAACCCCGATGCCCTGACAGCGACGGTGCAAGGATGCATCTCAGGTGCCTACGATGACATAAACTTTTTAAAGCCGGCCAAGCTCGTTAAAGGGGAGCATAAGGAGGCGCTGCTGCAGCAGATAGAGGCCCAGGCAGTGCTTGCAAAGCATGGCTCAGAGTCAAAGCGGGTTGGGTATGCTGCCTATCTGCAACTGCTGGGGCATCAGAAACTGACCGAGACGACTCCGGCGGACGTGCGTAACCGTTTCGCGCAGCAACTCCTGCAAGCCTACGGACGCTTCCAGCTTTTGACACCCCTGCGGCAGGGGGATTTTGGCGTCACTGAGTTGAACAGGCGAATTCAACAGCATCTACACCATCTTGGACTGATCGATAGCGCTCAGGAATGGTATCAGGGGCGACCTGTTATGGTCAGCGCCAACGACTACAATATTGGCCTGATGAATGGGGATGTTGGTATCTGCTTGCATGTCGACGACCGTCCCCTGGTGGCCTTCATGCCGGCTGAGGCAGATGAGCCAATTCGCTGGATTCCACCTAGCCGGCTACCCGCCCATGAAACGGTATTCGCGATGACTGTCCATAAATCTCAGGGTTCTGAGTTCGAGCACTGTGCACTCGTCATACCGCCTCAAGACAGTTCTGTGTTAACGGCTGAACTGGTATACACCGCCGTCACGCGAGCACGTCGCTGGTTCACGCTCTTATCAAACCGGCCTGAAGCACTTTTACAGATTGCTCAGCGACGCACTGAACGTGCCAGTGGTTTAGGTATGCTCTTGTTTAACCAGACGGATGGAGAGCCACCTGACAAGACTGAGGTCACATCTATCAACGAGCAACTTGGGCTCTTCTAAGTGAGACGTTTGATCAGTCTGGCGATCTGTTGAAGCTTTGACTCGAGCGCGGCGAAGGCATCAAAGGCCTCCTGGCTTGAGGTAATCTGAACCCTGAGCTCCGCCGCCTCAAGCTGCTGTATTCGCATAAAATCTGACAGTTCGTTCAATAGAATCTGCTTTGAGGTAAGGCTGATGGGCTGTTTACAGTCCTCTGTCACCTCGGCAATACGACGACTCACACCGCGCACAAGCTGCTGCATCTGTAGCACTTTCTCTGCATCGGATGAGTTCATCTGCAGACTCCAATAACTGAATTAAAAGCCGGTATAACGTCCGGGTTTGTGGTTGACGGTCAAAACAAAATTGAGCACCACCGCCCCCATTACTGAAACCAGCAGTAGCCAGGGAGGGATTAACCACAAACCCGCAATTACAATGCTCACATCCAACGCCATCTGTGTCTTGCCGACTGCCAAGCCAAAACGGTCCTGCAAGTAGAGCGCCAGCACATTGAAACCGCCCATACTCGCTTTGTGACGAAAGACGATCAGCAACCCCATCCCAACCAGCAAACCGCCACCGACCGCTGCGAATACAGGCTCGATGGTATCGATCTGCAACCAAATCGGGATAAATTCCGCCATCGCCGAGACTAAGAACACTGCAAACACTGTCTTCAATGTAAAGCGCCAGCCCATACGCCTCACCGCCAGAACGTAGAAAGGCAGATTGATACAAAACAGCGTCAGACCAAAGTTAATCCCAGTTGAGTAGTGAATAAGTATTGCCAGACCCGTTGTCCCACCGGTCAAAAGCCCTGCTTGTTTGAGAAACAGAACCCCCAGAGCTACCGCAATAGCACCTGTAAATATCGCCTGAAGATCCTCGAAAAGGGAGTGTTTACTTGCTTGAGAGTTTTCTGACATATGTCTATCCACCTAGAAACAGCGCCAAGCCTATCACGGACGGAGGCAGTCGATAACCAAGTGAGTCAAACGAATCAAACTGAAGCAAAGCTGCCCAACATGAATCTGGGAGAGTTTTGCCTAAACCAAATGACTGAGGTGTATTGAGGTCGAGACTAGCGCTGCTGCAACAGCGCTTTAATCTCCTCCAACTCCGCTTTCAGGTCAGCGATCGTGGGTTCGTTAGCGGCCTCTGCTTCCTCGCGCATAATGCGTTCATGCTCTTCATTCATCACATTGACGACGATTCCGATCACCATATTGAGGAAGGCGAATGCCGTCAGGAAGATAAATGATAGATAGTAGATCCAGCTCAGCGGATAGACCGTCATGGTCTCGTACATCACATCAGTCCAGTCTTCAAAGGTCATCACACGGAACAGTGTCAGCATAGAGACGGCGACATCACCCCAGAGTATCGGATTAATCGCGTGGAACAGCGTCGCACCCACCGCGGCATAGACATAGAAGATGATAAACATCAGCAACAGCACATAACCCAGCTGTGGCAACGCTTTGACAAGGGAATTCAACAGCATGCGCAGCTCAGGAATGATCGATACCATTCGCAAAACTCGGAAGACGCGTACCAGCCGCGCGACCAGTGCAGTATCTGCCTGACTGATCGGCACCAAACTAATCGTGACGACCAGCGTGTCAAAGATATTCCAGGGGTCATGGAAAAAGCGGCGCTTATTCTCATGCGCCACAAAGCGCACACTCAGCTCCAGTAAAAAGAATATGGTCACAGCAATATCGAGCCAGTAAACAACCTGGTCTGCCAGTGGGCTTAACTGAAATGTTTTCGCGCCAACGAGCAGTGCCGAACCGATGATCACGGCGATAACGCTGAACTCAAAAATCTTATTGGAACGAATGCGAATAAAGGCATTAAGTAACTGGCTGGAACTACTCATACAAAGAACCGATCACCTAGAAATTTGGTGCGTAGATTATGCAATCCGGGCTTGAAGAACAACTGATTCTCAGTGCAGGCGCGGCGCTCGAGTACAAACTTGAGGCCGTTCAGACGGCGCTTCATGCCATCGACCTGCTTACTTTTTGAAAAGTGACTTACGCAGGGCCGGGCGAGTGTTATCAGCCTGATACTCCTTTGGAGTTGGCTTGGATGCCCTCTGCTTTTTATCAGCCGCACGCTCGCGCTTGGACGGATTACGGTTTTTCTCAGAGAGGTAACCACCCTCTACAAGCTTACCGTCCTCAAGCGTGGGGACAGGCTGAAGCTGCAACGGTTTACCAATCAGCTCTGAAATCGCCTTAAGAAATCGGCGCTCATCACCACCGACAAGCGAAATTGCATGCCCTTTAAGGCCAGCACGACCGGTACGACCTATACGGTGCACATAGGCCTCTGGCTGGTTAGGCAGGTCGAAATTGACCACCTGAGGCAGAGCCTCAATATGCAGGCCGCGGGCAGCTACATCAGTTGCCACCAGCACACGGATCTCTCCATCATTAAACCGCTGTAACGCTGCCAGGCGTTCGCGTTGCTTGCGATCGCCATGAATAGCGGCAGCACTGATGCCTTCAGCCAGAAGCGACTCAGTCAACGCATCCGCACCTGCTTTAGTGCGCGTAAATACAAGCGTCTGTTGCCAGTTACCCGCCTGAATTAGGAAGGCTAGAACATCGGCTTTATCGCCGCGCTCCACCGCATAAATACTCTGCTTTACCTGCTTACTGGCGGAATTGCGTGCAGTGATTGCCACACGCTTGGGCTCCCTGAGTATGCGCTCAGCCAACACCTCAACTGAATCATTGAGGGTTGCCGAGAAGAGCAGGGTTTGGCGTTGCTCCGGAATGAGGGCTAGCAGTTTGCGAATATCATCGATAAAACCCAGATCGAGCATACGGTCGGCTTCATCAAATACCAGAATCTCCACCTTAGCGAGCGAAATCACATCATGACGAATCAGGTCAAGCAGGCGACCCGGCGTCGCCACCAGAATATCGGCCCCGCGCTTGAGTTTGCGGATCTGGTTGTCGAAACGCACACCACCATAGATTGAGACAACCCGCATTTTAAGATTACGGCCGTACCCCAGAGTATCATCGGCTACCTGCACTGACAGCTCGCGCGTCGGTACTAGCACCAGTCCACGAATATTGCGGTATTCACCTTCAGCGTGGTTCTCACTCAAGCGCTGAATCATCGGCAGCGCAAAGCTGGCGGTTTTTCCAGTTCCAGTTTGCGCCTCAGCAATCAGGTCATGGCTCTCGAGAACTAGAGGTATAGCCTGCTGTTGCACCGGTGTAGGCTCGGCATAGTCGAGTGTACTCAGAGTTTCGAGCAGCTCTGCGCAAAGTCCAAGATCAGAAAAGCCTGCCATGCCGTACCTTTAGTGGATAAAAATAAGTTACATCAGTTTACCCACTCGGCATGAACGCAGCACGCGATTTTCTATGGCCTAGTGCATATCTGGGCGAGATCGAACCGACGGGCCCATGCGGGCACACTAGGACGCTACTAGCGGATAACCGGAGGTCAGATCTTGAGGCGACAAAATACAATCCCGCTGTTGCCCAGAGTGTATGATAAGCAAAATCTTTTATGAGACTCTCCAATGTCGCAAACCTCCCGCGCGGATAGTCGCGCCACAAAAGGTAAGCTCGGTGCCCTGCGCCCGGTGCTCGGGTTCATTGCGCCCTACAAGTGGCGCGTTTTGGGTGCGGCTATTGCTTTGATGTTTACTGCCGGCGTGACACTGTCGATTGGGCAAGGTATTCGTATACTGATCGATGGCGGATTTGCTTCAGACTCAGCAGAGGCACTGGCCGATTCAGTCGAGTTCTTCATGATGCTGATCCTGTTGCTGGCAGTAGGTACCTTTACCCGCTACTACCTAGTCTCTTGGATTGGAGAGCGCGTCACAGCTGATATGCGCAAGGCCGTGTTTAACCACATAATTTCGCTGCATCCAGGGTTCTTCGAGTCGACCTCAAGTGGTGAGATTCAATCGCGTATCACCACCGACACGACGCTTATTCAGACGGTGGTTGGCTCATCGGTCTCAGTCGCGTTGCGTAACGTTTTGATGTTTCTTGGCGGCATCATCTGGCTGTTTATCACCAATGTTAAGTTCACTCTCATACTGTTAGGCACAGTACCGCTGGTCGTCATACCGATTCTAATCTTTGGCCGTCGCGTGCGGCAGCTGTCACGCAGCACACAGGACAAGATCGCCGACGTCGGCAGCTATGTGAACGAATCGCTCTCTAACATAAAAACGGTACACGCCTTTAATCATCAGGCAGAGGATCGTCGGCGTTTCGGTGCTCACGTGGAGGATGCGTTCAACATCTCAGTTATTCGCATCAAACAGCGTGCCTGGCTGACGGTGGCAGTTATTGTGCTGGTCTTCGGGGGCATCTCGGTACTGTTGTGGATTGGTGGACAGGATGTTCAAGCTGGCACAATTAGCGGCGGTGAACTGGCTGCGTTCCTCTTCTATGCCATCATGGTAGCCACCGCGATGGCCTCAATCAGCGAAGTGATGGGCGATCTACAGCGCGCGGCCGGTGCGACTGAGCGGTTAATCGAACTGCTTAACGTCACTAACCTGATTACCACGCCCGCAAAGAGCAAAACGCTGCCAAATAGCGCACAGGCGGATATTAGTATTGAGCAGATCAGCTTCAGCTACCCCACTCGCCCAGACCATTTGGCGATCAACCAGCTATCCCTGCATATCGGACGGGGCGAGACGCTTGCTTTGGTTGGCGCCTCCGGCGCAGGTAAATCGACGATGATTGACCTGTTGCTAAGGTTCTACGACGTGCAGCAGGGCCGCATCGCCTTTGATGGTGTCGATATCCGCGATATCGATCCACTCGAGTTACGCCAGCACATCGGGCTGGTCCCTCAGATGCCAACGCTTTTCAGCGGCACAGTTCTGGACAATATTCGCTACGGCACTGCAAACGCTAGCGAAGCAGACGTCGTCGAAGCCGCCAAAGCTGCCTACGCTCACGAGTTCATCGAGCGGCTGCCGCAAGGCTACCAAAGCCAGGTAGGCGAAGCAGGAGTTCGGCTTTCGGGCGGTCAACGCCAGCGTCTTGCGATCGCTCGGGCGATTCTGAAAGATCCTCAGTTACTGCTGCTCGATGAAGCCACTAGCGCCTTGGATGCTGAGTCCGAACACATGGTACAGAAAGCACTCGAGAGCCTGACCAGAGAGCGCACTACGCTGGTGATAGCTCATCGACTGGCAACGGTTGTTAACGCCGATCGCATAGCCGTGTTAGATCAGGGGGAGCTGGTTGCTACTGGCACTCACGCCGAATTGATCGAGAGCAACTCGCTCTACAAGCGCTGGGCTGA
>Ga0102951_1000098_pt1 | contig 27664 bp, 30 predicted proteins | sample SalPonA_B_H2O_MG_FD_78507 | JGI IMG/M metagenome (GOLD analysis project Ga0102951, IMG submission 78507) | Water microbial communities from South San Francisco under conditions of wetland restoration - Salt Pond MetaG R2A_B_H2O_MG | ecosystem: Environmental > Aquatic > Non-marine Saline and...
AGAGCTTCTCCAGCATGACGAGCTTTATAAGTCTTAGTAATATTATTAGTTTTTACTTGCCAGTTACCAAAAGCTTCTTCTACTGATTCTTTAGACAATTCTACTTCTTCATTTTTCTTTTTAGCACGTAGCATTGCTAAATCATGACCATCGATCTTACCATTTTTATTATGATCGATTTTCTTTTGCTTAGGAGAAAGTTCTTCTGATTTAGTCTTAATTACGTCTTGGCCTTTTTCGTCATGTCGGACAGCTTTAGTTCTTTTCATGACTGTTCTAACTTTGCCATCTGGTCCAGTTACATTTACTGGCTTTTTAGTAGCAGACAACGTAGTTTCTTCTAGGTCAACTTCTTCCATTTTCATGACATAAGCTTGATCGTAAGCATCGTCGCCTTCTTGGTCAGCTCGACGTTTTTGTCTTGGCTTTTGTATGTCACCTGAATGTTGATGAGGTTCAGCCACAGGATGGTCGATAACTTCTACTTCATGCTGATCTTTGAAACGCTTTTCCTCTTCAGGCTTAGGCTCTGCGACTTCAGCAATGTAGCTTTTAAAAGACTTCATTAATCTTCTCCTGATAAAATATTTTGTTTTATTTATCCGTTTATATTATTCGCTGTTTCTACTGGACCTTCACCATCTTCCTGATCCGCATCTGCCTCGGCGTCTGGATCAGGATATTCGTCCTTTTCAGCTTCTATTTGTTTCTTCATCTCTTTCATGTCTTCTTCAGACATCATAAGAACATTCTTAATTACCCATTCTCTTGAGTAGTAAGTACCAACGTGCTCTTCAACTTCGCGTAGAGTAGAAAGTCTTTCACGTATAATTTCTGCTTCTTTCAATTCTTGGAAATAGTTATCTTGAATGAAGTCGTAACGTAGGTCGTTTCTAATTTCAGCAAATTCTTCGGGTGACATAATACCTTTAAGAATAAGTTGCTTTTCTAGAACCTGAGTGAATACATTAGAAAAACGTGCTCTTAGTCTTTGAATGAATTTGCTAAATTTCAATTCATCACGAGTAATTTCTGATACTCGACCAAATGAGTACATTGTTTCTGGTTCTAAACGAGAAAGAGGTACACGTAATGCTTTAAAGAGTTTACGTTGGAAGTATTGTAGATTATCATCATTTGATAGACCTGCTGCACTACCACCGGCTAGAGTATCAACCTCGGTAGAACGTTCGCCACCACGACGTGGGAACCAAAAATCTTCGGTCATTGTCATCATCTTACGAGCATCTGTAATTTCGCCGGTAGCTGAATTATACTGAAGCTTATTCTTATGACGAGTCATCATATCTCTTAGATATTGTTCTGCCTTAGACTTAGGCAAGTTACCAACGTCAATATAGAAAATTCTTCTTTCAGGAGCTCGAGTAAGAGTGTAGATGATTGTTGCATCTTCCAACATTCTTAATTGGTTGAGAGGCTTGATTGCAGGGTGTAGGTATGAAAGAACTAATGAGTTGTTCTCATTCATCAAGCCTGAAGTAATTCTTGCGATTGAATCTTTCGCGATTTTAAATCCAGTAGTACCAGTAGTTGTTGAAGATGAACCCCTTGCATCGCCTACAAAACCAGATTCAGAATACATGTAGTATTCGTTTTTAATCTTTTTAATTGGTATACCAGAATGTGGATCCTTACCTTTCTTATCGATTTCACGAATAAGTTTAAGTTTGCGAGGATCTACATAACGTAATTCTTGGATGCCTTCTTTAATATTTTCATTATCAATAATGATATGATAATTTAGACGGCCATCGACATAAAACTTACTAAAGATATCGTATCCATTATTTGTAAAATCGAACAAAGAAAGAATTTCATCAAACTCTTCAGTAATAACTTCTTTAACTTTATCCGGTAAATCTACATCATCTAATACGATTTCTACTACTTTATCATCAGTATCAACATTAATAGCTTCATTAACAACTTCATCAATTGCTTGTGTAATTTCTGGCTGTTGTGCTATTGTTCTATAACGAGTGACTAGTTCAGATTCAGTCTTAGCCGAATCTTCCATGTCTAGGATAGTACTATAGAAACCACCTACGGCATTATCTACCGTAATGGCACCATCGTCATTTTGCGGAGACACGAAAGAGACTGGCTGGTTGCCAGTCTCGTCATCTTCGCGTTTTATTTCGAATCCAAAAATCTTCACAAATTATTCCTTCATTTTATATTAGGTGGTTGAGATGCCAGTAGCGCCTTCAACTCTCCATAGATCGTATTCGAATGTTACAGAGAACTCTTCGATTTGGTCAGTGGCGCTCCAATCCATCGCGATACCGTCGATAGAAATAGGATGCATACCCTCAAAGATGTAAGTACGTAGTGGACTACCATCTTTACTAAACTGGGTAATTTGACCAGTTGATTTGTACTGCTGTGGTAAAGCTCTTGTATTAGAGTCATGCGAATTAATGAAATTCGACCATGCTTCTAGAGCATTACGAACGGCAAAGTCTTCATCGTTAATAACAGTTACAGTCCAAGGTGCAAAAGTTCTATCGCCAGCATATTTAACTTGGCGGCCAAAGTATGGGACAATAAATTGCCCCAATGTTGACTCTGGAATACCAGCTGAACGTACCATGAAAGGTACTTTAATATCAGCTTCCGGCGCTACCGGGTTGGTAATCTGAACTTGGAATAGCGTAGGACGTGCACCGCCACCGACGAGTTCTGATTTGAACTGGTTGATATTGAATGCCATTTTTTCTATTCTCCTCTTTAAAATCTATTTATTAAGCGATCTGACCAACGATTTCGTCAAACTCTACACCGGTACGAGTCGCTACAAATGTTAGTTCAATAACATTGATTGAGCGAGCAGGCTTGATGAAGATGCTTGCACGGAACTTGTTCTGATCAATGATTTCAGGAGTATTCACAGTGGCGTCAGAAATTACTCTAAAGTCAATAATACCGCGACGGCCTTGGATATCACGTAGGAAAGGCTCTACGATATTTCTGAACTGAGTCTGTGTAAACTCGTCGTTAAGTTCGAACAAGAAGCTTTCAGCTGCAGAAGCAATAGATTTTTCGACTGCAATGAATAGACGACGCACGTTCAAACGATCAAATGCGCTAGTTAGACCTAAACCAGTCTTATCGCCAAATAGGAGAATACCTTGACCAGCTTGTGACATAACAGGGTTGATGTCTGCACTGTAAAGTTGATCTCTCTGTGCTTTATTAGGATTGTATGCTAGTTTAACAACATTCTTAATTACACCTTTTCTGAAACCAGCTGGTGATTCCCAAGGCTCAACTCGTGAAGCTAGACCAGCCATGTCACCATTTAGAGGTACCCAACGATATACGTCATTGTACTTGTCGTAACGATATTTGTAACCACTATCCATGAACCAGTAAGAAGAATTCTGAATCTTGTTACGGTACGCAATAGCGTTATTCATCTTAGCATTTGTTTTGAGTTCGTCAACAACTGCTTCTTTAGATGGTGATAGGAATGCTACACAATCTTTTCTTGATTCACATAGATTAGAAACGATGTAGTTAGCTCTGTTACCAGCATCATCACCTTTACCTTGAAGAATGAATGATACATCGATTTCATTTGCATTTACTAGAGTATCGTATGCAAAACCTAGAGCAGCAAGAGTTGCGTTAGATTCAGTTTGTGCATCTGAGCCGCCTGCAAATACTTCGTATACAGACTTAGCAGTACTAGCATCACCGATAGGAGCAGTGTTTGCTATATTTACCCAAGAAGAGAAATTGTTAATAACGTCTTTAAAGTAATTGGTAGTACCTTGTGGTAATTTAGCGCCCGGAGTAGTTGAAATATTTTCAAACTTCTCAACGATTGTACCAGCTGCGCCACTAATTGAACCAGCAGTATCAATTACTGCAACGTGGATATTACCGGCAGCAGGAGCTTTACCAAAAATACCAGCATTACGCCAACGGTTAGTAATTGCTAGTGCGCTTAGATCTGTTTCTTTTAGAGTGTAACGATTAGCAAAACCAATGTTGTACTCGTTAGCAACAAGAATTTCAGTGTTTGCTTCATCAACAATTTCGGTTTCTGACCATGCAGAAATAGTTATTTCTTGATAGCCTACAGAATCGTTACCAACAACCAATACATCACCGACAGCCAATTCAGCTAATTTTTCATCAGGCTGAGTTTCGAATTTAACTGCATTTGCGTTAAATGCAATAGTTTGACTGATTGAAGTATTAGAAACAGCATTAGATGGAATACGTCCACCAGTTTGACCTACTAGATAATTAGATGAATAGCCGGTGCTAGTAACCCATGCAACTTCAATTGAGTTGCCTAGTTCACCTGGATATTTTGCTTCAAAAGCGCCGTAGAATGAGTTAACTACATCTACTTGACCACTAATATCATTGTTTGCTTCATCTACAGTTCCGTCTGGAAATACGACAAGATCTGTTGCAGTAGCGGTAGCTGAACCATTATCAGCACGAACAACGTATAGTGCGTTTGAGTACGCCAAAAAGTCTGCTGCAGTAAAGAAAGTCTCATAGTTGTCGTCGGTAGGCTTACCAAAACGATTAACTAGTTGATCTTCTGAAGTAATTAGAATAGGTTCATTTACAGGACCCCATCTGAAAACCCCAGCCATTGCTGCAGGAGGTGTGGCTACCGCTGGTACAGCGGCTGTGGCGTCCACTTCACGAACAATTACGGAAGGACTTACGGAAAAAGCCATATTTTTCTCCTTTATATTTTAGAAACGCGTTTCGCTTAATCTTATTGTAGTTGCTGTTTCTATTTATTAAAAAGAACATTTTAATAGAGAGCCCAGTTTTGGCGTTCAATATCTAGTTCAAGGCCTTCGTCATCCACGTCCGAGCCGTCATCAATAAAACCAAAAGGAAGCATTTCTTCTTCAATTTGTTCTTCTGTTTTTTCTCTTAATTTCATCAATGTATTAATATCAGTCATATCCTTAAAGTAACCTTGATCAGTTAACCAAGCAAATATGACTAAATTCATTACTAGGTCGTCATGTGACCCAGATTCGGCTTCGTATGAGTTTCCCTTTTTAGAAAATCTGGATAATTCTTGAATAGTATCGTAATCATTAATTATCAATTGATTTTGTTCTATTAGCATTTTGAGAATAGAACATCCAACAGATTTTACACTTTTGGTAGTCCTTATACCAGTATCAACGTTCTTACCGAAACCTGCTGAAATGCGTTTACCACTTCTTCCGGCGCTTTCTGTTGAAAGTAAATTTTCATACCCATAATCCATTAGTAGAGTATCGGAAACTTGCTCGCCGATATCGTTAATCTCTACAAGGACTGAGGCTTCGTTGTAGAGTCTACCCATTCTATATATAATTGACGCAAAATCTATAGGCGTCATCATATTGTCTCTAAATGTAGCAACTTGTTTATATGGCATATTTGTAATATCAATAATAGTAAAAGTAGAATAGTCTAAACCTTTACCACGAGAGACGTCAACAGTCATAGCATACGCATGACCTTCTTTAGGTTGTTCGTATTGATTGATATTGTTCTGTTGTACTAAAGGTCTAGCAGGATACAACTCTTTTAATTTACCACCATCAATAAGTGTACCAGAACTTCCAAGGAATCCGCACTCGTATTCTTGAACGAATTTTTGTTCATCATGATCTAAAGCAGAGAGAGTTTCTTGTCTCCAATTTTCATCACGGCCGGGTACATCATACCACATAACCTTAACAAATTCGTAACCATTTGTACCTTCTTCAGCACCTTTACAAGTTTTCCAAAAGTGATTTAATCCGTTAGGTGTAGAAGTCATCAGAAGCTTTGTAGATTCACCGGATGAAATAGTTGGGTACACTGAAGCGAAGAATTCATCGTATCCCTCAATGAACGCCACCTCATCTAGATACAGGAAGTTAACAGATTTACCACGAATTGCACTTGAAGATGTAGTACCGGCCAATACTTGGCAACCATTCTCTAGTGCAATATTACCTTTGTTCCATTCCTCCACGCCCTGCTGGAGCCATTTTGGAAGAGCTTCATAGGCCAACTTAACCCTAGCAAGAACCTCTCTGGAGGCATCTCCTTTGTTTGCAAGGATAGCTACGGTTTTAAATTCATTAAAAAGTATGTAGTGTAGGATAACCGCAACTGCTGTTGTAGTTTTACCTGACTGACGAGCAGTCAATACGGCAACACGTCTGTTATTAAAAATCTTATTACAAATTTCCTTTTGGTAATCATACATTTTAAAAGGTATGAGACCACGGTCTACATGTACAATTTTAATGTATGTTAATGCAAAGTACTCAGGATCTTGTGCACATTTCATGTACTCCTTTATAAGATCAGGAGTCCATTCAATATCTTCGGCAACTTTCTTTAAATTGGGGTTACCTAAATATCCATCACTCATTACTCTCACCTTTAATCATTTTCAATAAATCAGCGGTTGAAACAATTAAATTATTATTCGTAACATTCGTTTGTGCAGCTTCTTTTGGACCTAATAATTCTTCGCGCGCAAATTTCTTTTTAGTAGAAATATCTGCTAGATCTTTGTTAGCTTCAAGTAACGTTTTCATTAATGTAGAAACAACTTCAAACGCACGAGGCTGCTCAGATTGTTTTGCAATCTCAAGAATCTCATCCATAGCGTCATAGCCAGTGTGTATAATATCTTTAATATTTTGACGAACTTCTTCAAGATCTTTAATGTTCTCGTCGTCATCTACTTCAGAAATTACAGCAGGCGGTTTGGCCTCTTCTTTAACTACAGGAAGATTTTCTTCTGGAAGTTCATGAACTAATTGTTCTTCTTGTTTCACTTCAGAAAATGGTCTAACACCAAGAACTTCTGAAATCTTATCATTACTCATTATGCATCCTCAATTACGGTGATAATTCCCCAGTCATCAGTGTATTCAATTTGATCGTAAGGTATTGAAGCAACTTCAGGTTGCGTAACAGTTACAGTTGGAACATCTCCATATCCAGCACCGGGATTAGTAACAGTAACAGATTGTATTTGTCCGTCGTCATCTAAGACAGGAGTTCCCGTCGCGGTTATAGCAAGTGGAGCGTCAATTGTAACAGTAGGACTAATATAGAATTTACCGCCATCCACAACATTTACACCTGTTAATGTACCATTGGTAATTACAGCAGTTGCAGAAGCTTGCCAATCGGCAGGATTACCATCTGGAGCCGAGATAGTAACAGCAGGAGCAATAGTATATCCAGTTCCTGATTCTGTTATTTGAATATCAGTTACTTCGCCATCAGTTACAGTAGCGGTTGCTGTTGCTCGCACATAATCAAAATTACCAACATATTCAGAGCCTGTCGATGGAGAAGTTGGAACTGTATATGTTGTTCCAGTTGTTAAACCAGAAATATTGTTATCAATTACTACGTTATCAACTGCACCAATAAAGCTAGGTGTAGAGTTTCTTTGACCAACTATGAAATCTATACCGCCACCAAATAAGAAACCTGCCGGTGTAGATATGGCGCTTGTTATATTACCATTTACAAGCCACTGAGCAGAACCACTATAATCTTCTAATCGACAATGATTCCACTGATTAGGAAGAAGAGCTCCAGTAGCCGAACGAAGTTCAGGCGCATTTAGAGACGGCCTATAGACAATTGCACCAGTAGGCTCAGTTTCTATACGCAACGATTGACCACTAAAATGGAAAATATTCAATGTTTGCGAGCTAAACGTTTCTGGGTAAATCCAAAATTCTATAGCAAATCCAGTTCCCGCAGTAATAAAGTTAGTAGTCGTCGTATGTAATGTTTCTGATGATGTGAAATCATTAGTATAGTAAGCATCATTACCAAATTTAAAACCAACTAAAGATTTTGGAATAGGATTAGCAATAGTAACCGAAGCTGAATCGTAGAATGTTCCAGGATTGCTAATATTGATAGAGAAAATGCTACCATTAAAGCCTACCGCGGTGGCTTCTGCATTCGTCACTGGAGCATCTGGAGAGCTCACCACGATATTTGGTACAGACGTGTAATATCCTCCACCTTCATTTATTAAAAATGAATCTATGAGCGTATTAGACAATACTGGTGTAATATCGGCTGGTAAAGTACTAGGATCTGATACTGTAATAGCAGCATTAGTATTATATCCAGCACCATTATTAATAACTTTAAAATTTGTTACTATACCGTTATTAATATCTGCTGTTACAACAGCACTCATTGCTTCATAATCGATCGGATTACCATTTGCATCTAAACCAGGACGAACAGTAACTCGTTCTTCAGGTAACGAATCAGATGCGGTGTCAGTCATCAAACTAGCTTCAACAAACTTAATAACTTTCTTTTCTCTTTCAGGTCCAAAGTACCAACCTTTCAAAGTGAATGAAAGAGTGTAAAGAATTGTAGGACGTTCGGTGTAGTCACCTTCGTATAATTCATCATTAGATACTGAATTAAGAACGACCGGAATATCCAACGGCTCAACATCAGGCAGCATCCTTGCTGTTACAGTCCAATCAGGCGTAAAAAATGGAAGAATTTGTTCTAGAATTTTAACAGCATCTTCAGAATATTTTGTCATAATATACAATGAAAAGTCAATATTATATGGTGTAGGTGAATAGATAAAAGATCTAGAACCACCATTTTCTGGCTTTTCAGGTTTTAACATTTTACGAGTAGTTGCTACTTTACGTGTAGGATCGTAAAACATGTTTGTAATTTCGAACGACATGCGTGGCAAACTAATAGCAGGTTTAGTACTATTCAATAAATCAGGATCTTGTTGCACACGTGATAAAATCTTCTGGAATGGAGCATATGAAAGTGGCACAATCATTGACTGTGTTTCAGATCCATCAGTGGTAGTTCTTTCAATCTTTAATTGATTAAAAAGAGTACCAAATAATGCAACGTATTTTCTCGTTGTTTGATTGTAAAAATAGTTTGCTATTGCCATGTCTTATTAATCCGGAATTGTAATATTTTCGCTAAATGGATCTATTTCTGAGAAGTCAAGAATATCATCTGCTTCTTTTTCAAAGAATACGTTATCAGCAATTGGATCAGTGTTAGCCAATTCTGTTAGTGTATTAACATTAGCCGATGTAGTATCAATGTCTGCAAAGTATCCATCAATTTCAGGTCGACCAGTATCGAAACGCTGACCGGAGTATTCAATTAATTCACAACGCATATCATAAACTTGTAGAGCGCCAGTTTGATAGAAAATACTTTCATGCTCTACATGCTTGATTTCGTAAATCTTTTCATTGAGTGGGAACCAAATTAAATCACCTTCGTAAGGTCTAATTCTACTTTGAGCATCTTTAGTAACGTGTCTTTCGAACGTTCTAATAGCTGTTGTGAATGTAACTTGGTCTCTAATTTGTAAACCAAACTTAGATAGGAAATCGCCCTCGCCTTCGAATCCATCTACATTCTTAACATAAGTTTCAAAGAAGTAAACCTCGTCATACATAGGCATATCATCTTCGTTAAGAATCTTGTCTTCGCCTTGTAATGTTTGAGACCTAGCAATGTAGATTACATCAATACCATATATTTGAATTGACTCAATGACTAGATCGTCAATTAAGTTCTGTTCATATACATTATCATAATTTCGAAAGTACGAGTTTGTTGCCATCGTTTATCACCCAATGAAATTATATGTTAGTGGCTGTAGGCTACTGATTGCTTCTTCTTCCATACGTTCACGATCTTGACGTGCTTCAGCCAAAATCTGTTCGCCACTAAAACTAACACCGCCGATAAGCTGCATGTTATTAAATTTAGTTAGGTTTAGACCCCATTGTTCACGCACAAGAACAGCCGCATAGTTTTGTAACCAGCGATCTTGCCAAACATCAGAGTAAGCATTTGGATCAATTATATCATAAGCTTCAATAACAATATACTCTCCAGCCACTAATTTACTCTTAGTCCCATCAATGTATAATCTGTTAATATGCTTATTGTATCTAATTAAAGGACGACCTACTAACCATTCTTGTAAGAATTCAATATGAGACATTGTCATGTAATAGTTCTGAATGCTATATCCTGTAATATCAGACATATTGTTAAGCACAAATTGGTATTGCACGTTAAACATGCCGGTACCAGTCGACATTGAAGTACTTATATCAAATACCTTTGAGATACCCAACAATTGCTGAGGCAATGTAATATAACCGTTCTCAATATCTTGTTCGGTAAGCTGGTGTTTAATGTAGACTAATTGGCTACCATTATAATGGTAATCACGCCAAAATGAAATAGCCTCATCAACACGATCTTCAATTTGTTCTTCAGACACGTTAATTTGAATTACAGGTGCACCAATTTTTCTAAGGATATAATCTTTAAAATCTTCTCTTGATTGTGGAAGTGCCATGTGATTCTCCTTACGCTAATTGTGCTTTTATGATTACATTAATGTAACCTGTGTTAGGGAAGGTCTCCACTTGGCCATTAGTATAGGTAACTTCAAATTCTGCTTTATGAACACCAACAGTTGCGGTATCGCCCGGTTCCCATTTATAAGCTGCAATACCTCTAATGGCACTAACGACAAAGCCGGCACCATGATCTACAACAACATTGCCGTTTTCATCAACCATATTGAATGCAACAGTTTGCACATTAGCCAATGATTTTGCTTTACCAGCTGAGTCTGTTAAAACGGCTTCGATAGTTGGCGCAGTGTCGTTTTGTTTGATATAAAAACTTGCCGACATGTATTTTCTCCAAATCTTTTTAGTATTATTTATTAAAAGAAAGACTGCTTATCAAGGCTGCAATATTCTTACACCATTAGCGCCAGATTGAACAATTTTCATATCGTTGGATTGAACTAGTATTTCCATACTGTTCGTATAATCATTTGTAAGAGTAACTATGTTTGCACCAGTTTTATTAATTGAAATAGTGGGTGCATTAATACCAGTTGCTTCTACACTAAAGCTTATAGAAATATCAGAAGATTGAATATCTTGTACAACTACAAATGAACCTTTAAAATTAAAATCTAAAGCTTGATCTAATTGTCCTTTAACAATTACTTCACCAGCCGCAGATTGAGTAAATTCTAAATTATTTCTATATTCAGATTCACCAAAAATTTGTACACCAAAATCTGCAGTTGCGCTTCCAGTAAAACCAAAGCTAACATCTGCAGTACCTTCAACAATGGGTAAAGCCGCACCAGCTAGAACAGAAAATGGAATTGTTCCAGATGCTTGACCTTTAACGATTACTTGTCCAGCGGTTACAAGAGAAAGATCAAAATTACCTTGAGCTTCCCCTCCTGTAATAACAGAACCACCACCAAAGAAATCGTAATCTAATGTAGTAGAAAACGTTCCGTTTGCGGACATGGAATATTATCCGTTATTATGCACCACCGGCAGTGATAGTGAATGAAGTAATATTGATTTGCTGACCCAGACCAATGTTGGTATTATCTAGCTGTAGATCGCCACCACCTGCAGTTTCAGAAACAGTACCTTGCATATGGCAAGCGGTGCCTGAATTGTTATGAATACGGAAGTGACCAGCTACACCTGAAGCATCAGCAGAAAGATCTTGCCAAGTACCAGATAGTGTAATAGTACCATTAGAAGGAGCTGCAAACCATTCAGCAGGTAATACCATAGTTGCTAGAACTACACCAGTATTTGCAGATGCGCAGTCATCAGGAACAGGACCAGAAGAAATGGTCAAAATAGGATTAGCGCCAACTGTATCTTCAATAGCTTGAAGTGTGGCGTTTCGAGTGTCGATTGATAATTGGAAAGCCATCGTGTGTCTCCTTGGGATTGATGGGATTTATTTGTAAATATTTATAAAAAACAGTTGACAGCTTTCCAGATGTTGGTATAATAGGGTTATGCCCTTAAAAATAATAGTTAATGTCTTCTTTCAATATCATCCTCAGATAATTCCAATCCCATCCATACTTCAATGACTTTGATTGGTTTATCCCCAACATTAATTGCCTTATGCCATGTTAATTTAGGAATGTCGATACTTTCACCTGTACTATATATCTTAGATGTTCTGTATCCATCAGCAAACTCAAGATCCATTTTAAGCTCACCATCTACGATATGCCAATGTTCAGATCTTTGGAAATGTCTTTGATCAGACAATGATTTACCAACGTCAATTGATAATTCTTTTACTTTCCAATGGCCATTTTTATCCAATTCACGATATTTACCCCAAGCTCTTTCAGTTGTTGGTTTATCCCAATTAGATAGAATCCATGATGAACTATTCTTTTTATTTTCGCCACCAACACCAAAAACAAATTCAACATTATCATAAACCATTTCAGGAATATTATCCTTAGTGCGATCACCACCATTTGCAAAAATGATTTCTGAATTAGGAGGGAAATTTTCTTTTACATGTTTAATAGCATCAATTGCTGAATCATCACTATCGTCAAAACCAAAAGTATATCCTACACATTTAATATTTTCAATAATAGCTTTACGTTCTTCGAAGGGCATGAATGGTCGTCCCTTTTTACGAGTTAACCATTCATTACTATTTATGCCGACACACAAAATGTCTCCGAGCTCACGGGCTGCTTTAAAATATTCGATATGTCCGGAATGAAGAGGATCGAATCCACCTGTTACAATAACTACTTTCATTATATACCTTTCATCATATAGTTCCAAGCAAAGTTGGTTTGTTCTGGTGCTTTAAGCATTCTCTTATTATTTACAAATCCTGGATGCACCCACCAGTCTTCGTAATTATTATGCTCGTCTACTGCAACATCAGGAACGTAAAGAACATAACCAATTTTACTTAACACTTCTCGAGTTTTATCACGGAGATCATTACCCCACCAACAAGCATTATGTTGTATTTGAATAATAGTAAATTCGTAATCGTGGTAAGGAATAGCTTCTATAGCTTTTTCAGTTGCACCTTCGGCATTAATACGGAGGAAATCAACATTATTCTCTAAACAATTTTGCTTAAACAAATAGTGGTAATTAATAGAAGCTGCATCATCTAGAACTATAGTGCTCTTTCTTTTGCGAGAATATTCAGCACACATTCTTTCTGAATTATCAATTGAGATACCTTTCCAATCAAAGTCTTTCTCGAGCAATAATGTATTATTGAATAACTCGGGATGGCCAGAACCAATTTCAATAAAAGTACCTTCTCGTTTACCATTTAAGAAAGATAATACAAACATATCTTGAAAATGACGAGAGTAATTTCTTTCTACTTTTTCAAGTCCTTCGAACGGAAATTTGTAATCTTCTTTCTGGTCCTTTGTATAAGCTAAAGTACTAGGGTAGCCAATTTTATTTAATAGCTTACTAATTTCTTCGTTTACTTTTGGCGAAATCTTTTCTTTATATTTAAGATCGAATAGGATATTCTTAGAATCATCACGACCATCAGTTTTCCATTTAGAATGACCATACAAAAATTTAAGCTCATCTATGCCAGGAAACTCTAGGTCATTGTCTAATTGTACTTCGTCTGGTTTATAATAATCTACACCAATTTTAGAATACATTAATGCATCACGCCATTCACTTCTTTCTATACAATGTTTGGCGAGAAAATAATAACCTTCTGGTCTTTCAGGTAAGATAGTTAGTGCCATTTTAAGCATGCCACTTACGGTATGAGCACGATCACCATTGCGCTCCATTAGTTTAGCGCCAAGAATAATAGACTTATATTGAAGCCATTTTTCTTCAAATGTTTTGCCTTCACAAAAGTCTGCAGCTCGTAAATACCAGCCAAACCCTGCTGCCCCTTGTAACAGTTTATCATATTCACGGGCTAGGGCATACATTTTAAATGGATTAGAATAGTCTAAAACAACGTCATTCAACGCTTTCATATTTGTAAATTTCATTTTATACCTTACCTAGTCAAGAAATCAAAGAACACTTTTTGCGGCATTCTTAATATATATGACGCGTTATCTTGCCATCCAAATGAGATAAGAATATCATTACCATGCATTGCGGCGCCGGTAACAAATTCAATATTGTAATCTTCGCTTCTTACATGATCGTAATATGTACCAAGAAAGTGAAATTCTCGTGAAGCATGAATTAGATTCCAATCATTATCCCATACAACTACTCGGTGCGCATAGTTGCCATCTTTGCGCATAAAAGGATCTTTTAATAGATTGGTTTCATGACAAAAAGCTATACGTTGATTATCATTAATACGTAAAACTTGCGAGCCACCTCTTAAATCTTTACCCATTTCAACAATTTTCTTAGGATCATTTACAACATCAGTAGTAACTCTATTTTCAATGTCATAATGAATAAGCTGTGTTGGGTTAGTCCACTTTACAAAATGGTATGGCATATCTAAAACAGGCATCCAGTTCTTTTCACAGTAACTAGAATCATCACCCGGCGCAGGAATAGGATTACGAGAAATTTCTTTCCATTGACCATCTACAAAATCAATTTCAGCCATTTCCATTCGGCCTTTACCTTTGTCGTCATAACAATCGCGACGTACACCGCAAAGGTACATTTTATCTTCCCAAGAAAATAGACGAGCATCCTCAAGACCGATAAAATTCCAGGTTGGCTCAGTGTCAAAAGTCATGTGAACACGTTGCGCGCTTTTTAAATTTAGATTATGATCTAATTCACACATAACATTATGGGTGCGTAATGTAACATCATTTTCAGGATGTACGTATACTAAAGGACCCCATTGATGTGGAAAACGTTTACCTTCGGAATGGTAGAGTGTGTAGTTCACGTGGCGTACATTAACAAAGATTTTGCCTTTATGAACAAAAATCGAGGGGTTCATAATACCTGACTCGTTTCCAAGTACTTCCTTAGGAAGAATTAAAGGATGTAATGAACCACCTCGTTTTAAGGCATAGGTGGCCAAACCACCCATGTGTAGATCATGCATAACAACTCCATTATAAAAAACAAAAGACTTATTATATATTAATTCCAGTTAGGAGTATAAGTCTTCATTATATTTTTTTCAAGTTTCTTGGCAAGCACGTTATCTATCATTTTAACATCTGACGGAGATAAGCTTGCTTCGATCCAACCGACTACATGCTCTTTAGTCACTGAATCAAGAGCAATAAACTCAGAAGAGGTAACCTCAGCAACTGAGAATTTAGATTTTCCCAAGTATGTTGCAGTGTTACCAACTTCATCGGTTGCAATTTTTTTCCAGTGAACATATACAATTGAATCAGGCATTAATTCGCCATCAGGACCTGTTAGGTCTTGAGTACCAAGTTTTAATATTTGATATGTATAATTCACGATATGTTCCTTAGATTAGTTATGCTTGAGGAGCAGTGTTTGCTTCTTCTTCAGCAGGAGCCCAAGGCAATTCAGACGAAGATTTCTCAATAGTAAGAGAAGCATTAATCATATTCGTAATTTGTTGGTCAATATGCGCTTTGTAGTTTGCGTCAGAATTTACTACATTTTGAATCCAGCTAATAACATCAGCTTCTTGTAAAGATTCAAAAGCAGTAAATGAACCTGCAGGAACATTAGCAGCAGTAAAAGGGGTTGCTCCTGAGAAGTGTCCTTCATTACCATTTTCATCGGTACCAACAACTTTCCAGAAAGTTTGTACTACAGCATTAGGAAGGGTTGCACCCTCAGAGTTTACTTCATCACGAACCTTAAGGCTGGTGACAGACCAAGTGTAAGTTAGTGCCATTATTTTTCTCCGTTAGATTAAGTTCGGTAATCTTATTTATTAAAACGGGTTTCGCTACTAAACCCCTATAGATTCTATTTATACATCTGTATCGTCATGTTTTGAGAGCAACTTTGTATCTCGCTTTTCTTCACTCATGTAAACCTCTATATAAAATAAGATCAACAGGTAAGCAAACCCTCATATTAGAATAATCTGGATTTACTTGATGATAGGTAAAACTTGGAAATATTTTAAACTCTCCTGATTTTGGTGCATATACCTTTTGTTTAAATAAAACATTAAATGCAGGATCATATCCACGATTTGCATTTGTTCTAGGATCCGAAAAGATAATTTCACCACCTAACTCATTTGCGCCAGCTAGTACATAGAATACAGCTGATAAATGAGAACCTCGATGATTATGAATAGGCATACTATATGGATTATTATTTGTTATCCATGAACGCATTGAATAATCATCAAAATCTTTTATTGACTTGCCAATAGTACTAATCATATATTCGTCAAACTTTGAATAAGCTATAGCTTTAAAATCTTGTATAGCTTTATCTTGATTATCGAATAAATTGCCACCGTCAGTTTCAGATTGTAGATTATTTAAATCGTAATTTATTAGAATATAATCTAATAAACCTGGAACTTCAAATTCACCCGATCCAATTACTGTTGGCCACAAATTCTCAAAATTCATGATGTAACCTTTTTCTTTAAATAATATCTTCCAAAGAATGTAGATGGGAAATTATCTAAAAGATCCGCAATTGTATTACGATCTGTTAAATGATTTTTAATTTCTACTTTTTTATCAGTCATTGGATACATTGACATTAAAGGAGTTCCATATTTTAATAAAACTTCATATGGTTCTTCTTTTACAGGAAATACTAAAAAGACATTAATTGTGTGTTGTTCGTAAAAGTTTAAAATTCCTGGTGATACCAAAATATCATGCTTTCTTAAATCTTCTGTATAATGACATTCGGTTAACATAAACTCTGTTTTATCAGAACCCTTAATAGCCCACGGTACGTGCAATTTTAAAATAGCTCGGTTTGCATACAGCTCATTACCAACTTGTTCGTTAGAGTGTTGAGATGCTTCAAACTTCAATGGGCTGCGTTCAGGATTAACATATTTTACAGAACCGTTTGGATTGACTTTAAAAATTACATCGGACCACAATTTAAAAACAATAGGTTTGCGAATGTAATTAACAACACCTGGACAAGCCTTTACTGTAGGACATGGGACGTGTATACCAGACCTTGGATCAAATTCCTTAATGGTATTTTTGAGTTTTGACCACCAAGACGGTGTTTGCATTTTTATTTCTAGAGGCTGTAATTCAAAAACATTTCTATCATAAGTATAAGCATCTAATTTCACTGTTTATTTCCATCCATATAATTGAACCATAATCGCATTACACAATCAGGTAAATCTCTCACTCTATTTTTCCAATCCCACTGTGTATAACATCTAAATCCACATTTATTCCACCACTTACAAGATAAGCATCCATTCTCATCCATATATGCTTGCATCATTGAAGCGTTGTCTTTTCTATTTAGTGGTGTATTAAAATCTTCTTTTGTATATCTATCCCAACGACAGTTTGATGTAGAGTTATCAGGAAAGATAGTAACCTTATTTAACGCTAAACAATGCATGTGGTTGTTATCATTATATATGAGATCTTTTATGGGATTGATGTCAGGATAGTTATGATATATGAATTTCAAAAACTCAAGATACTGACTATCTGATGGTATCAAATGATCAAAACCTTTATCAGGAATATAATCATCAAAATAAAAGTCATCAAACTTTTCGTATAAGTAATGAAAATATTCGTCGTCGTTCTTCATAAATTTTTCAATAGAAGGAACAGTTGCGACCATATTAATTGATGTAATATAATCTGCAAAGTATTCTATATTTTTGGCATATGGACCTTTAGTAGGACGACCGTCAAAATCATACGAACAAATAATATAAGACGGGATACCAGCATCGTTTAATTTATCAAGCAAGTTTCTAACTAACTCTCTTTTACTAAATTGAAATGAAGTTACCCATACCACTTTAATAACATGATTATGTTTATCATATAACTTTTTAATTTCAAGTAGGAAATCGTAATATACATCGTAAGCCCAATCTGATATTCTATCTTGAAACAGCTCACCACCTACCATATTAATTTGACAAATTTGTACACGATCTTTTACTTTAATTAAATGTTCTTCAACAAGAGGCAGCTTTGAGAATATATCTTCGCGCGATAGACCAACAGTTGATGCTTTATCGTGGTGACAAAAATCGCAATTTAAATGACAGTTTTCAAATAACGTTAATTCAATTTCGGCAATAGTAGGTCTCTTACTTTCTAGCAAGATCTTAGTCATTTCAAATTGTTTAGGATCGCCATCAGTAACATCAACTACTTCAATAATATTAGAGGCCAAACCACATCTCCTCTTTGTAGTATTCGTAAATATCCGGCACCATGCCTTTATCTTCTTTGAAATCTAGTTTGCTTAAAATAGTGTCATATGTTTCTTTGTCTTCTGAATAAGGAACAAAATATGGATCATTATTAAACAATAAACCAGGATCATCAAGTACTTCATAAAAATTTTCCCGGTAATCTCGCTCTAACCATTTTGCATAACAAATAGCAACAGCATAAGATTTGGCAGGATATATCCATTGATCTACATATTCATTAAAATGACGTAATGCATCTTCTATGATATTATCAGACACGACAATATCTACCTTATTCAAGTCATCGGTATATTCTTTATGTATTAAATGAAACGCGGCTTGTCTAGCTTTCCAATCTTTCATCATACCAATCTAATAAACCTTTATATCCATTACAACTATTATCTAGATCTTTGACATAACGATAGTGTTCTGTTAAACAACCACCGTAATATTTGCAGTTGCGACATATATCGGATACATTTTTCTCTGGTTCCATTTTAGCCCAAAGTTTGTATTCCTCATATGTATCGTATTCTAAGAAGTACTCTTTATCATATTTATCGAACTCTAATACAGCAAATTTACCGTTAGGCGTAATGTAAACATGATCATCGCTGAATGCACTGTACTTACCATCTAAAGCGTCTTCAATTAAAAACTCATTTATAAAATCAAAGTTCTTTGGTGTTTTGGCTGTTATCCATTTTTTAACAAATTCTTCAAAATCTTTATGAGTAACATTATGCGCATTTGCTTGGTTAATAGAATATGGTTTAATTTCTACCGAAGCAACTTGAGCACACATATTTAAAGTAAAGATCATGAACTCAACATCCATTTCTAAAACCTTTGGCGAAGCCAAAATTAAAACCGCAAGTGGCTTAACCGAACTCATAATATTATTCAGAACGAACTGTTCTTTTTCACGAGCAGAAAAATCGTATGATACACTTATAGTAATGTCATCATCATTAAAGAAATCAGGTAATGCAGAGTAATTCGTATTTACATTAATTGGTCCGTCGTAATATTTTCTCATTACTTCTTTAATAGAATAAAAATATTCAGGAGTTAACAAACCAATTTCACCTCCATATAAATCAATATGATCTATTGGATCGGTTATTTTTGACATTACTTCGTCTAATTTTTCTGGACTTATTCTATTCCTATTTGCTAATTGCTCAGGAGTAAGATAACAAAAGTCGCATCTAAAATTGCAGTAATAAGTTGGATTTATAGATAGGTTCATATCATTTTAACCGATATCATATTAGATTCATTTACATAAGGGGTAACCAGCGACGGATCCAAACCATTCATTTGAAGAATACTTGGCGCTAATGTTTTCATTTGACGGCAATGATCTTCTACAATTCCTTCACGCTTCATATCACGAATAGTTTTCTTGCAGCCATTACATATCTGGAACATTGGGCAAGTGAAACATGCCATCTTCATTGATTGAATATTAGGATCTTGTTGAAGCGGCGTTACAAAACCACCTGACATTTCTTCTTCAAAATCTATAGGATAATCCATATCATCAGCAAATGATCCGCAACTATAGTAATCACCACCCGGATTAAATGCTCTAATACCCGTATCGCAACTTCTATTTTGAGGACAAGTTGTACTGCAACCTCTATCTCTTAAATTACGAACCATTTGTTTAGTGTTGTATTCCCACTCCGTCAATCCGCGTTCATATATTTCAACATATATTTTATAGATCTTACTTAAACGAAAAGTACTACCTTGTACACCAGACGCCATAGCATAATTCAGTTTACACTCAACACCCATTTTCTTCGCAAGCAAAACATTATCAATTGCTCTATCTTCGTTTTCATCTACAATTACAGAAATAAAGTCGGGTCTATATCCAACCAACTCTAGCATTTTATCTGATACTTTCCAAAAGTCTTCTTCACTAAAATCAGAATAATCACCTTTTAAACGTCCGCCTCCGTATTGGAAAGATGTAGTAATGCCCATTCGTGGATGTCTAAAAAGATCTAACCATTTTTCCGGTTTAACATAAAATGGCCAAAGATTACTAGTAAAGCTAATAGTGGCCGGCATATCGTGTTCATCTAAAAATTCTATAATTTTCCAATAGTATTGTGGATCTACCATTAACGGATCACCGCCATTTACAATGATAGTATTTGTATCCGGGTATCGTTTTAGAAATCTAAAGATATAATCTAGATCTAACAATCCAGCGTTATCTGGGTCGATTGCAGTTGACGAACAAAATGTGCATTTAAAGTTACACACTTCGGTTGGCTTGATGATTAGGTCCATGATATACTCGATATACTCTATAGCTGTTTCACTGGGATTATATTACTATTTATTTTGTATTCTGCAGATTTTATCCATCCTTTTTCTGCGGCTAATGTCATCATCAAAGTTTTAGGCGCAGGACATACATCATCCATCCAAGTAAGTTGGTGACAGTCAGAATGGCAATATTGAAATACGGGACAACTATAACAACGTTCATCACGTTGGTGAAGTTCTTTGTCAATAATATCCATGCGTTTGGTGCAAGTTCTTACAATACTCGGTGGTTCATCAATAGTTCCATACCAATCAGTAGGAGCCGAGTTAGGGCAACCTGCAACAGTTCCATCAGCATTTATTGTATGCAATTTTTGTTCGCAATCCCTACAAAATGTTCCACTGAAAAATAGATTATTATCGAATTTATCGTATACTGTTCTAAGGAAATTATTCTCTACTGGATGGCCCTTAGTTGTCTCGTGCATTTTCATCCAAAACTTATCTAAGTCTCGGTTATGAGGAAAGATTGCTGGATTGAGTTCAGCATTACCATTATGAGTTAGACGTTCGTATGAAATACTATCGACACCTAATGAATGCATGTAATCAGCAATCTCAAGTGGATCCATTTTTACGACATCAGTAGATACAGAAATGAAACATTGAACATATATTCCTTCTGCAACTAAACGTCTTACATTATCTTCCCAAAGCTTTCTTTGCTTATCATTTGCAAAACGAATGTTAGGATCCCATGATGTACCAAGGGAATTTAGGTTTTCCTTGAAGAATTTAATGTGCTCAGGTTTGAGCTTATAGGTAAGATTTGTTGTAATACCATGACCGCATCTATCACCCCATTTTTCTTTGGTCATATTATAGAAGGTCATAATATCATCTATAGGAGCAAGCATCGGCTCACCCCCGTGGTATTCAAAATGGATTTGATTATCTCCGGTATCTAACCCATTACACCAATTAGCAGTCTTTACTGGATCAAAATATATTTTTCTACCATTTGTACCGGACGTAAAACAATGAGAGCAATTGAGGTTACAAGTCTCCGTTGTTTTCACGTATACGATTAAGTGTTTCTGAGTCGCCAATGCCATAAGATACTATCAAACCTTTTTCATAATTTAGTGCACGATGTTTTGTGTTGCTTTTTATATATGCGAACTCGCCGGACTTAAGCGACACATGTTTACCATCTATTTCTAGATCTTTAATTCCATCTAAACATTTTATTATAACATCAACTGGGTCAGTATGTAAACCAAAAGTTGGGCCATTTTTCTTATTGAAGAAGATATGAGCAGTACCGTTTATATCAAGGTTCTTTTCATATTGCTCAACCTTTATTGTAAAATCTGATAGAATGTAACTAGATATCTTTGCTTGGTAAACCCAAAAGTTTTCAGCATCGACATAATGTTGTTTGCCGTCATGATCTATAATAGAAACATCGTGATTATTAAAGCATTCTTCGCTCAACAAAAAAGTTTCAAATTCCAAAAAGGTCATAAGTTCTTTCCGGCAAATATATCTTTTATTTCTTGTAGTTCATTGTCATCATGGATAGCAAACTTTCTTCTATAACCATTCTTATCTGCTTCAACTGAGTAATCGGTCCAATCATACATTTTAATAGCAGATAAATTATAGTTGTGCATATGTTTAATCATATTATCTTTTGGTGCAATACACCTATTGACACCAAGGTAATCTCGTAGTAAAATAATCTTACGATTATAGCAACTAAAAAACATTGGGCAAGTTTCACATTCAGTACCTTTTGCTCTTTCAATTTGAGAGTCAACTGCTATCTTCACATCTTCAAATTTTTCAATTTTAAATATATCATCGTACACTGACATATTTTCATATAGGAAAGGAGATATCCACCATTCGCCTCTCTTATAATTCAAAACAGTATAATTGATACCAGCGTGTGAATGATCTATCATAATGTTGTTTATTCTAGTATCTTTACTTAGTACATTAAAGTAATCATTAAATGTATCAAGTGATTCTAAAATAATATTTGGTTTATGTGATCTTGAAACTGACGGAATAAAATCAATTGTGGTACTAAATTCTTTTACAATATCGGCATGTAATTTAGAATAGTCTAATCCATAATCTTTTATATTTACTAGAAATGTAAAGACTACGTCATGCTCACTATTTTCACTAATATAATTTAGTTTACGTCTAATATTTTCTACATAATTAATATGATAAAATTTATGTGGATCAATTGCAATACCAATTTCAATTTCGGTATTTAAACTAATACTATTTCTTAACCAATCACACCACTTATCTAATTCATCATCAATAAGAGTAGTAATAAAAGCAAGGATAGGAGAATGCTCATTAATCATGTCGACTAAATGAGGCATTACATCATAGAAGTTTTCGGATGATAGAAAATCAGTTGGGCCTATAATAATTTCATCTATTAATAGACCCTTATTGTGAATATCGTTTATAAATTCAATTGCTTTTTCTAATTGATGTTCATCACTTGCATTACCGCGTCTATGAACAAAACATCCTGGACATTGGTGACGACAGCCATCAAGAACATCTAATTGTAACTTTACCGCCGAGACCGGTTTTGTCACAGTCTCGGTTGTAAGAGCGTGATAAAGATTATTCTTGATTATCGGCATTTACTTGCCTATTCTGTTTCTTCTACAAAAGGCTCAACATCAATAGTAACAAAGAAACCTATCGGCATCATTTCAATTATTCTATTAACAAATTTAGTTTGATTCATCATATAGAATAAATCTTTTGCATAGTACTTCGGCGCATCATTAAAAATAGATTTATTATATTCCATTTTAAGACCAACACGATTAAGTACCAAGAAAAATGCATCGATACCCATTGTGACAATATTAATGATATTAGGACCGCACTGAACCGGTTTATCTAAAACTTTTATTTCGTCCACAACACCTTTTAAATCTAATTCTTTTTCTTTAGATTCATCAGACATATTTTCATAAATTTTAGATAATGCAAATGGAACAGTTTGCGCAATAGTATCTATTAAGTCATTTACCAATTTTTCATTATCTTTGATATATTCAAAAATTTGTTCTTCATTAAATAATGCGTACAACTCTTTATCAACCGGTGTTAACTCATGATCGAGTCTATGCTTAATGATGTTTGCAACAATACGATCTAATAAAGGACATTCTACTAAAAACTCTGAAGTAATATATTCAGTAATTAAGTCAGAGTCAACAGCAGAAAACGATGCCTTAAAGTTTGTATTAGCTAGATAAATTATGATGTGTTTAGCAGATAGCTTTTCACGTGATTCTGCGTAGTTAACCCACAATTCAAAATCTTCTTCAGATTCTTTTTGTTTATAGATTTCTACTAAATCTTGAGGTGATAGCGGAAGAGGATAGCACTTTGCATCTACCTCATCCGCCGTTTTGATTCTTACTTCAATTTGTTCATCATTCATGTATATCACCTTACAATTTATATTTGTGTATCAAGTATGGAATACGATTTTGTCTTTTAGCAAAGAACTGAACGTCTGTATCCAGTAATTTAATTTCCTCGGATAGATTATTTATGTCCCAATTACGTTCTAAAACCTTTTTAACGGTTGGCAATAAGTGATTAATTTCATTATATTGATCGTTATATTCCCAGCCATCAATAGTATCAGTTTTACTTGTATGAGCAGCTTTAAAGTTTGGATCATCTTTTACTTTATTCCACAAATCAATCAATTTGTAGATGGCAACTGAGTAATTGCCAGTATTAGCTGCATCAACATAAACATCTTTTAGGAATTGTTTTTTATCTGTAGCATATCCATTTTCAGGTGTTGCATTCTCGTTCATCCAGTCAATAACTGCACAAATATAACCTAGATCTCTTCTTTGCGCTGTAAATTGTTGAATTACATCTTTTGCGATTTCAGCCGAATGGATGGTAAATTTTTCAATTAATAAACTTCTAACATCTACGCATGGGTATTTTTCGTTGAGAAAAAATAATAAATCATAACTGAAGTTTTTACCATTTTCAAATACCACACCATAATCAGGGAATTCAGGATCTGCTAATACAGCTTCACAATGCGCTCGTGCATCAGCCATAGTATCAGAATCACGCATTAGAGTTAAAATGGTATCTGTTTCAATTACTGTATTTACAAAGTCAACCGCAATTGCATTCACATCGTACGATGGATCTGTGTAAAAATTAGAAGCACGCAATAGACCAGCAATGTATCTTACATACACATTTAACATTTCACTTTCATGTGTATATACTATAATAGCTTTTTCGCTATTTTGTATAAAATCAATAGAACTTGCTTCATCCCATTGGATGAAATTTAAATATGTAGAAGCGCCATCTCTAATAGCGTTAGCAAGTTCTACATACTCAACTGTAGCAAGCTGAGCTCCTTCTAATGAAGGACCAGGATGAACCACAAAAATTTTGCGAGGATCTTTATTGTGGTAGAATGAATTTAATTCGGCAACAACAGTCTGGATATTTGTCGTATTCGTAATATACTTTTTGTTGTTTAAGTAATATAGGCTTTGGCCGATCATCCCGCTTTTCCTCCTAGGATTTTTAATGCGTCATCATTCCAAGTAAATGCGAATGGATTGTAGTGATCTAACACTTCTTTATTAAGTACACAACCATCGATGTTCAAAGTTTCCTGCGCTTCAAATATTAATCTGTTGGCGCAAGCAACCGCAAATTTACAACCGGAACAATCTTTAACTTTCGTAGATCTATTTATCCCTTTGGCTACTAATTGATTTTTTCTTTCAAGGATCTCTTCAAACGATAAACCTGTTACATCAAGATTCTTATTCTTAAGGAAGAACGCTTGTTCGTGTAACATTACATTTAAATGAGTCGTAGGTCCATTTTCGCCCGGAATAATTGTTAAACCAACAAAGTTAATCGAGTTACAATATAGGTTAGCCATTGACATAACGGTTTCGTTATAGTTGCCTTCATCAATAACTCGACCTAAGAATTCGTTCCAACTAAATAGGTTACTACGTTGAACATGTTCTGATTGTGCTCTTGAGAAAGCTGGGTTCATTTCAACGATTGTTTCATATTCTTCAGTAGCTTTCTTAATAATTCTATTGTATGTTTCTTTATCAATCTTTTTGCCAACAACATTAGATGCTTGTAAAGTCCAAGACCAATCCATTTTCTTAGGAGTGTTTTCTTTAAAAAATTTAACTTTACGCATTACTTCTTCGTAATAGATAATATCATCGAGCATCTTATCTATTTTACTAATTGGCATAATAAATTCGATAATCATCTCACGACGGAATTTATCTTCATCATCTAGAATATTAAAGATTTCTTGGACACGTTCCATAGTTGCAACATCAAATTTGGCAGGTGCCGCAATACGTGCTCCAGTATGCTCACGCATAATTTCTTGAACTGTTTTGTTATTAAGAATATCTTCAGTATTGTTTGCACTAAAGAAATCAGTCGGACCAATTACAAATTCTCTTAGATTTAATCCAGTTCTTTTTACACCATCGGCTAATTCCTTAGCACGATCTATGATTTGCTGATTCATTGTTGGATCAATATTTTTATCAACGAAACAGCCTAGACACGCCTGTTCGCAACCAGATAAAACTTCCATCTGAATTAGTACATCAAATTTAACTGCATCAGAAGGCGGAAGACTCTCTGGTCCCGAATAACGCATTTGTTTACAATATGACTCTTGCATTGCCATGATTATCTTCTCCCTCTCGATCCATGGCAGCTATAATGACAGCTAGCATGACATAGATAAGCACTAATGTTTCTACTTGTTATTCTTGGTTCTATCACGTCAACAGTTCTTCTTACAAGCGTTGCTAAGGTGTCAACGATGTCTTGTGGGTAAATAATATTACCAGTTCTGATTCCGGCTGTATCGTAATAATTATTATATGTACTATTTGACGCACCTACATATTCAAAACGATGGTAATAGTTTGCATAAGTACTATAACTCCAAGAGCCGCCAGTAGCACGAACATATACTCGAACAGTTACCGTAATTGTTCTATCAAAGGTTCTTAACTGAGCTCCACCATATGTTTGAATCCACGAGTTTATATCAGCTGGTGACATTGCCATGATTATCTTCTCCCTCTCGATCCATGGCAGCTATAATGACAGCTAGCATGACAATATAGAGCACTAATGCTTCTATTACTAATTCTACCTTCTATTAAATCTACTGTGCGTCTAACGACACTACTAATTGAACCGATAACATGGCTTGAATATATTATATTGCCAGTATATATGCCGCTATTTAAATAATTATTGTATATAGATGTAGGAGCATTTACATATTCAAAGCGCTGATAATAAAGCCCGCTCGTCGTATAACTCCAAGAGCCGCCAGTACCGCGAACATATGCATATACTCTAAAATATATAGTTCTGTCAAATGTGCGCAACTGAACGGCTGCTTGGCTTTGCAAATTATTATTTAACGTAGAATACGTTGCCATTATACTTTAACCTCAACCTCACCATTTTCAGCATTACCTAGTGCAATACCAATTATATCATGATTATTTATTCCTTGAGTGCCATAGTCAACACCCTTACCTTTACCATCACGATCAGCAACAACCCATTGACCTTTCTTAACTTCACCATTTACTTTAACAGGAATACGTCCTTTAAGCGCAATAAATGGATTCATCTTAGATTGAATTGAATCGTCATCAAGATAATCAATGTGTTCGTTCATACGGTATGCTGGGTTAGTAGATACCGCACCGGCAACTGGCATTCCAGGTTGATATAATGTTACTTCAGAATCACCGTCAAGATTGATACCTAGTACTGTACCTGGTTCATAGATTTCGTCAGCCTCATAACGTTCCGCCAAGTCCGCCCAACGAGCTGAAGTTGCAGTACCAACAAATACACCATCATTTGCAATATAAGATCTATCTGAGCCATCTTGTCTAAATTGAACAATACGGTTAGAGTTACCACCTGATACAATGTAGAATCTGTTAGAGTGGTATTCAATCTTACCTACATCGTTACCTGGGTTGCCAGTCCAAGATTCATCGCCTTCTTC
>Ga0102951_1000101_pt1 | contig 27610 bp, 24 predicted proteins | sample SalPonA_B_H2O_MG_FD_78507 | JGI IMG/M metagenome (GOLD analysis project Ga0102951, IMG submission 78507) | Water microbial communities from South San Francisco under conditions of wetland restoration - Salt Pond MetaG R2A_B_H2O_MG | ecosystem: Environmental > Aquatic > Non-marine Saline and...
CAGTTGCTCTTCAAGACCGGAATAAATGTCTGTTTATCCATTTTTCAACATAACAGGGATTTTTTAGAGCGCCGTGGTGTCGACGCACTGCTCATCGCCCAAACCAATAACGCAGGGCTACCTGCCCCTTTTTGAAAAAACAGAATGCGCTCAGCTTTTTGTCAGCTTTTAACTTTACCCTGATATTGTTGTTCTTTATGCCCCTTCAGCAGTAGCCCGCCCTGACAAATCCGGGCGGGCATTTTTTTGCAGCTGAGCCGAAACGCACTAGAGTAAATCTATGACCGAGACGGCAACGACACACGAATTACCGCCTGTTCTGGCCGGCCCGATACTCAGACGGACCAGCGCCGAGCAGATCTGCATGCAAATATTGACCAGTCAGCCTCTGGAATACTCTTTCCAGTTGAGTGATCGTGGCCGCGAATTACTCTCTATCAATGATGGGGAGATCACCCGGCAGCGATTTCAACTCGGGGAATATTGTTGGCTCGACATTCTAATTTTACGTTCCACTCAGGCGCTTCCGCTCGATTCGACCCTGCATTACGATCTTAAGATTGGTCTGCAGGGGGGCTTGACCTCGATAGCCGAGTGGGGCGCTGAACTCATCTATCCAGATGAAAGTCTTCCAAGTCTGCGAATTCCCTCTCGTCTTAATCGTCTTGCACATGGTTCTTGTCGCAAACCACACCACCCTGGCGGAGATGGACTTGTGCGACTTGATCAGCAGTGCGCAGCTAATCTAGAACAGCGTCCGGATCTCCTGATTATGTCAGGCGATCAGCTCTACGCCGACGATGTTGCAGGCCCCATGCTCAGAGCCTCCCATCAGGTTGCGGAAAAGCTTGGGCTTGCAGATGAACTACTTCATGGAACAAGCCTGAGCTCTGCAGCAGAGTTGGAGCTAGATTCACGCTGCTATTATCGGCGTTCGGAACTACTTCCTAACTCTGAAACGAACGAAGAGGTGCGAAAAAGTTTTTTTGAGGCCAAACGGAAACCGATCTTTACCTCAGATTCGGCTCGTAATCACCTCATCACTCTGCGCGAAGTGATTGCTGCTTACGCCCTGTTGTGGTCACCGAACTGCTGGAAATTTGTCGATCTCAATCAACTTCCGTCATTGAGCACCGAACTGGAGCTTGTTTACCAACGTGAGCGTGAGTCCATTGAGGAGTTTGCTGCTGGCATGAGCCGTGTCGCACGAGTGATGGCGAATACGCCCTGCTACATGATCTTTGATGACCACGATGTAACGGACGACTGGAATCTTTCAGCCGCTTGGGAAGTCGCGGCCTACGGCCACCCCTTCTCTGCTCGGATAATCGGCAATGCTATGCTTGGCTATCTGCTGTTTCAGGCGTTAGGTAATGAACCCAAGCGACTGGGCGAAGCCTTTTTCGAGCCGCTCTCAGCACTTTTTACAGACTACAATGACCAGCGTCATCATGACCTGATCCAGCAAATGCAGAACTACCCTTACTGGGGATATGAGATCCCCGTTGAGCCGGGTATTGTTGTGCTGGATACGCGTACCCAACGCTGGCGTTCAGAGCGAAATCCTCAGAGCCCCTCAGGGCTGATGGATTGGGAACAACTGGTAGATTTGCAGCAGACACTGCTTAACCGTAAGCAAGTTATACTGGTCTCCGCGGCACCCATTTTCGGTGTAAAGTTAATTGAGGCGATACAGCGTCTCTTCACTTGGTTGGGGAGGCCTCTGATGGTCGACGCAGAGAACTGGATGGCGCATCCAGGATCAGCCAACGTCATTCTCAATATCTTTCGCCACAGCCGCACACCCGAGCAATTTGTCGTACTCTCAGGCGACGTACACTACTCCTTTGTTTACGATATCAAACTGCGTTTTCGCAACGCAGGACCCAGAATCTATCAGATCACCAGTAGCGGTATTCGTAACGCCTTCCCCAGCACTTTACTCTCAATTTTGGATCGGCTTAACCGTTGGTTATATGCCAGTTGGTCGCCATTAAACTGGCTGACAAAACGTCGTCTTATGCGTATCCGTCCCCGTGTCCCGAGTGAGTTTCCGCCGGGACGACGTTTAGTCAACACCCCCGGCATCGGTTGGATCGAATTTGATTCACAGGGCGTCCCCGTTCTGATTCAACAGCTCGGGGCTCAGGGTGAGGACCATAGATTTCACCCTTCCAAAGAGGATGAGCACTGGTCTTAGACGGGATGATTGAATTTAGTAGACGACCGGTCTATTATTTATCTCATGCAGAGTCATGAACCAAAAAAATCGCGCCGAGGTCGTCCCTCAAAACCACCTGAGCACGCAGAAGCTATACGCTCGACGCTGATTCGTAGCGGCATGGAGTTACTGACCGAGCGTGGATATTCAGCAACGGGAATAGAGGCAATATTAAAGCCACTGGGCGTCCCTAAAGGCTCCTTTTACTACTATTTCAACAGCAAAGATGAGTTTGTCACACAGGTGATCAGTGCCTATGCTGATTACTTCGCCAACCTGTTAGACCGACACTTGGAAAACACAGAGCGCCCGCCAATACAGCGCATACTCGATTTTGTCGAAGCTGCCGCAGCCGGTATGGCACGTCACAACTTCAAACGTGGTTGCTTGGTAGGAAATCTCGGACAAGAGATGAGTAACCTACCGGATCAATTTAGGTGGCAAATTGAGGCGGTATTTGCAGACTGGGAAGCACGAATCGCAATTTGCCTGCGTGAAGCTCAGTCTGAGGGCACGCTAGCCTCTACTGCCGACACCAATATGCTCGCCTATCTATTCTGGATAGGTTGGGAAGGTGCAGTACTACGCGCTAAATTGGAACAATCTGACCGACCGCTAAAGCTCTTTGCAAGTGAGTTTCTGGCATCGAATAAACCCCTAATCCAGGCCTAATGGAGAGTCCCATGTTCAAAGGCATTCTGATCGACAAAGTAGACGGCACACTGAGTGCTCAAATAAGCGATATAGACGAAGCGTCACTGCCCGAGGGCGATGTTACCGTGGCGGTGGAGTACTCCACGTTGAACTACAAAGATGCACTGGCGATTAATCGAGGTGCACCTGTCGTTCGCTCCTTCCCTATGGTGCCGGGTATCGATCTCGTCGGCCGCGTGACCCATTCAGATAGCGCCGACTATCAGCCCGGTGACCGAGTCCTGCTGAATGGCTGGGGGGTAGGTGAAGGTCATTGGGGCGGTCTGGCTGAAAAGGCGCGTCTCAAAGGGGAGTGGTTAGTGCCTCTACCAGACGCATTTGATGCTAAAACTGCCATGGCGATCGGCACCGCTGGCTACACGGCTATGCTCTGCGTAATGGCACTAGAGCGTCAGGGTGTGAAGCCGGACGATGGCGAAATACTAGTGACAGGTGCTGCCGGCGGCGTAGGAAGCGTCGCGATCGCGGTGCTGGCTAAACTCGGATACAAGGTTGTCGCGCTGACGGGTCGACCAGAAGAGAAAGAGTACCTTCAGTCTCTCGGTGCAACGGATATTATGGCGCGCGAGGAGATGTCAGAGCCGGGTCGCCCGCTCGCACGCGAACGTTGGGCAGGCGTCGTTGACGTAGTCGGCTCCCATGTGCTGGCTAACGCTTGTGCCAGTACCAAGTACGGCGGCACAGTCACCGCATGTGGTCTGGCTGGCGGCATGGACTTTCCATCGTCCGTTGCACCCTTTATTCTCCGCGGTGTAACCTTGGCCGGCATAGACAGTGTTATGGCACCGCGTGAACTGCGGCTCGAAGCCTGGAGACGACTTGGAGAGGATCTGGATCCGGCGAAACTGGGTACGATTGCTAAAGAGATAAGCCTGTCAGAAGCAATAGACTCATCGGCGCAGATTCTAGATGGGCAATTGCGTGGCCGTGTCGTGGTCAAAATTAGCTAATCTGGCCAAGTTTAGCGATGTGGTGCTCAAGTTCACTCATTCTGAGCGGCTTGCTCAACACCACATCAGCTCCGGCTTTAAGCAACTCTTCGGTTTCAGTGCCAACGACTGCAGCTGAGACACCGACAACAGGACCGTCAAATCCTCGGTTGCGCAACTTTCTTACCAGTTCATACCCGTCCATGTTGGGCATAAAGATATCGGTGATCACCAAGTCAACCGGATGTTGATCGTAGAGCGCCAATGCCTCAACCCCGTCCCTTCCGCTGAACACCTTAGCGCCCCTGGTAGTTAACATTTTTGATGTCAGCAGATGAATTGTACTGTTATCCTCGGCCAGAAGGACACTGAGTTTGCTCCAGTCACCACTGATCGTTTTTGACTCGCTAATCTCCGGGAGAGCTCTATCGATCCCAGACTCAGCGTACGCGGCGACTATTTTTACTTGGAAGACGGCGCCGCCTCCCGGATAGTCAGAGTAGCTGATCGAACCGCCCATCTTACGTGCTAAAGCAGCACAAATGGACAATCCCAGACCCATTCCCTCGCTATCGCTGTTGTCTCGATGAAAAGGCTCGAATAGCGTCGAACGTAAGGATTCTTTGACACCCTTGCCGTTATCTTCAAATCGGAGGATCACCTCGCTATGCAGATCATCGATCTCTCGCGTACGTACAACGAGGTTTATGAAACTTCCACCGGAGTGCAATGCAGCATTTCGGACCAGATTCATGACCAATTGGCGTAACATCTGAGTATTGATCATATACTCCCGTGCCGCGCCTTCATCTGCCACCAGACTCGCGTGTAACCGATGATCGCGTAGCAGAGGGGCGAGTGGTTTGAGTGCACTGTTCAGAAGATCAGTCAGTTGTACCCTGGACTCCTTACCATCGTAAACTCGCTCTGGGTTGACCAGCACCCGCACATCATCAAGCAGGCTCAACAAATGCTCCACTTGCTCCGTGACGATGCGGGCCTCATCTGAATGCTCAGCAAAACTTATGTCATCCAGAATCATCTTAATGCTGGCAGCGGGCGTACGCAGCTCGTGTCCGATCACGGCGAACATCTGCCGCTCGCGCGCAACTTTTGATTCGAGCTGTTGCTGTACCCGTTCCATCTGCACAATCGTCTGCTGCAGCTGCTCTTTCTGGCTCGCTTGCTCACTTACGTTCTGGACTAGCACCCTGCGCATCCTTCGCCCTTTACGATAAAACTCTTCGATTACCGAATATTGGAGCGCTGTTCTGCGACCATCGTCTCGAATAAAGGTAATGTCAATGAAGCTGCCGACTTCGTTTTGCGCCTCAACCAGTTTTTTATGATCACGCACCGGGATATGTAGCAGCAGTTCATGCCCTGCATAGAACTCGTTTGGCTCTTTCGCGGGCTGATAGATCGGCGTCAACTCCTCAGCCTCGATATCTTCGTCAAATATTGAGATATGGGCTGCCTCAGCAGCAGCCGAAAGCTGTACAACCAGAGACCGCTGCTGATGCTCTTGCAAGGTTTGCTGCGTTAAATCAATCGCGGTAATGCTCAACCGTTGTGATTCATCTGATCTATGGGTGGTGAATCTGATCCAGTGCTCCTGGCCGTCGGGGAGGGTTAACGGATAAGGGGTCCCCCGTGAGAGCCCCTCCTCAGTCTCCAAACGATGACGAAAATCATCTCGATAACTCTCGTTTACGCTATTGATCAAATCATCAAAGGTTGCATCGGCTTCGAGCCCCAACAACTCCTGCGCACGCCGACCGCATATTAGATTACCGGTTTGTTCATCCAGCTCGAGTAAAACGGCACCTGTTACTTCGAGCGCCTGAGTCAACCGCCTGAGGTTACGTTCACCAGTGTTCTCCGCGTGAGTGAGGCGATCCATATCAACGAGGGTCGCAACAAGAGAACCGCCATCAGCGGGAAAGATTTGGTAGCGCACAACTGCATATCCATCCTCTGCATCGCCCAGGCGCACAACACCGGATACGGGCCCATCACCATTGATCGCCAATTCAGCCGAGCGTCTGGCGCTTACCAGATCCTCAGGGTGAACACGCTCCAACAGCTCCTCGAGGGGGGCGGTAAACACTGGCGTTGAGCGCTTAAGCATCGCCTGTGCGAGGTGGTTCAGACGCCAATGGTCTTGGTCTGGAAAGTAATGCAGTAATCCGACACCAGAGAGGCTGGTTGCATGGTTAACAGCCGATATGAAATTACTGCTCTTTTGACCTGAGTGACGCGTCCAAACCTCATTCAGCAGCGCCAGAGTGCCAATTAGCATGACGATACCGGCTGCAAGATGTGCAACCGAGCGCTCACCGACTCCCGGCCCAAGTATCAATAGATCGAATAACCACAACCCAACGCCGCATATCAACAGGCATAATGCGAAAATAGTGACTCGGTTGTTGGGTTCAGCGGAACGGTTTGGGTGCATCTCAACTACTCATAACACCGCAGAATGATTCTTCAGCTAAGCATTGGGATAACTTTGCTCAGAGAAGTCTAAAATTGTCTTCGTTTTTAACTGTAGCTAATGAACCCACCTAAACGCCAGCACTACAACTCTAAACCGTATTCATCGGCACTTTTGTCAATTGCATCACAGAGCTTTCGAAGCACCTCCCTTACACGAGCAAAGTCGGGGCGTTCCATATCCTTACTTCGATACCAGAGGGCAATGTCGCGACGAGGCCCCGTAACGCCTTCAACTCTGAGCAGTTGAGTATCTGATATCTCATCGGTCATCAATGTCAGTCGAGCCGGCATTCGCACAAGCATGTCCGAGCTCTGCAGCAGGTGAAATACACTCTTCAGACTACCCGTAAAGACCATCCGCGCAGCGGCAGGGTCTGCTAATTCACCCTGCTCATCCAGAAACCCAGCTCGCGCACCAGCCACTATCCATTCGTGCTTTTCGAGCTCGGCAAGGCTAATTGGCTCACACCAACCCAAAAGTTTGGAGTTTTTTCCAGCGAACACGCCATTTCGGTCTCGGAAAAGTAATTCTCGCTCCAAATTCTTCTGAGCAACGCTCAGATAAGCGGGCGCCAACAGAAAGTCGAGTTCACCTTCATGTAGTAAGCGAATTTGAGCCGCCGCCGAACCCGTTCGCAGGTGGAATACAAATCGATTCTCACGCAGCAAGGCATCAGTCATTTGTCGAACCGTGGCAAATTCCCAGAGCGGATCAATACCCACGGCAAACTCACTCTGCACGCCCGCGTGAAACTGCCTTATCACCTCATCAGCCTGAGCTGCCTCTCTTAGAATTCGGTCACCCACTTCCGCCAACCGGGCACCGATTTCAGTCGGCTGAACACCATAGCGTGTCCGCTTGAGCAGTGGTGCACCCACTTTAGCTTCGAGCTGCTGAATTGAACGCGTAAGGGTTGGCTGAGTTATAAAGAGTTGATCAGCAGCGCGGCTAATCGACCCTTGTTTTACTACTATCGCCAGCTGTTTTAGTGCGCCCGGATTCATGTATGCGTTTTCTTTGTATCTAGCATTGATAATCTATTTTTCTTTATACCTTAGCTCAGCCAGAGTGACAAAAAAATAAGGAGGCAATCATGCAATTTCATCTCAATGGCTATCATCCAGGGGATCCGCGATTCGCTGATCCACAGGATGCCGTGGTCCCCCCGCCGATAAAACGTCCCTTACCAACGGAGGTGGATGTTCTGATTGTTGGTTGTGGTCCAGCAGGACTCAACCTGGCAGCACAGCTTGCGCAATTTGGCGATATCACAACAGCCATCGTTGATATGAAGGATGATCGTCTCTTAGTCGGCCAAGCTGACGGAATAGCCTGCCGGACTGTGGAGATGTTTCAGGCCTACGGTTTTGCAGACCAGATTATTCAAGAAGGCTATCAGGTCAATGAGGCCGCTTTCTGGAAGCCCGACCCAAACCAGTTCAGTAAAATTGCGCGCTCAGCCAAGGTAGCTGACGTTGAGGAGGATCTCTCCGAAATGCCACACCTGATCATTAATCAGGCACGCGTACACGATCACTTCCTGGAGATAATGCGCCAGGGTCCTGGCAAGGTTGAGCCGCACTATCAGCGGCGCGTGCTGGATCTAAGTGTAGAACCGGGTGGCGGTGAATACCCCGTCACAGTTCGTCTGGAGCGCGGTGTCAGCTACGCGCAATTCAACAAGACTGTTGAGGTCGTCAAAGCAAGGTATGTTGTAGGCTGTGATGGCGCCCGTTCAAGCGTGCGAGACGCTATCGGCAAAGAGCTCGTCGGTGATCCGCTAAACCAAGCTTGGGGCGTGATGGATGTACTACTCACCACGGACTTCCCGGACATACGTCTCAAGGCTCTTATCCAGTCTGATAATGAGGGTAACATGCTCATCATTCCACGTGAGGGTGGGTATATGGCCCGCATTTACGTTGAACTGGACAAGCTTAAAGAGAATGAACGTGTGGCACGTGATCAGATGTCAGCTGAGATTCTGATCGCTGCGGCGAACCGCATTATCAAGCCTTATACCATCGACGTAAAAGAAGTTGCCTGGTGGAGTGTTTACGAAATCGGCCAGCGCATCACCACCGGTTTTGACGATTCGACTGATGATCGTACTGCGCGGGTTTTCCTTGCTGGCGACGCGTGCCACACTCATAGCCCCAAAGCAGGTCAGGGGCTCAACACATCAGTAATGGATACCTGGAATCTCGGCTGGAAGCTGGCTCAGGTGCTAACCGGTCGTGCTGATGAGCAGATTCTCAAGACCTACTCTTCAGAGCGCCATGAATATGGCAAAGCACTGATCGACTTTGATAAAGAGTGGTCAGCCATGTTCAGCGCCAAGCCGAAGACCCGAGAGAACCCTGAGGGTGTAGACCCAGAAGCGTTCAAGCGCTACTTCCAGCTGTTCGGTCGCTACACCGCCGGAGTCTCTATCACTTATCGACCATCAATCCTGATCAGTCACGGCGAGCACCAAGAACTGGCACGTGGCGAGACTATCGGCATGCGATTCCATTCTGCACCGGTGATTCGTCATGGTGATGCAAAACCGATACAGCTCGGCCACTGCATTACTGCCAATGCAGCGTACCGAGTCTTCCTCTTCGGTGGGAGAACTCAACCCATGAGTGTTGACTGTCGTGTGAAGGCACTCTGCGAACGCCTCGACACAGAGGCGAACTCCCCCATTAAACGCTACACGCCAGCCGGTGCTGACCCAGATGCAGTCATCGATGTGCGTGCAGTATTTCAACAGCATCACCACTCGTTTGAAACCACCTCAATTCACCCAATACTAGCACCCAAGAAGGGACGTTACGGGCTGCGTGACTATGAGAAAGTGTTCTGCGTTGATCATCTGACTGGGCCAGATATCTACGACATGCGTGGTATTAGCCGAGATGGCTGTATCATCATCGTGCGTCCCGATCAGTATGTTGCAGATGTGCTACCTCTGGACAACTACGAGGGGCTGTGTAGATTCTTTGAGCCCCTACTACTCGATGCGTGAGCCACTCTCAGAGTCGAAATGGTGGACCTGATGCCGAACAAATCAACGATCTGATCAGTACGACAAGACACAAGCTGAGCTCTGGCTTTGTGCCGACGAAGAACGGATTCCAATTGCGGCAAGAGCCTGCTGGTCGAAGCTGATTGAGGCTCACTTAAGTTCATAGGTTGCGCCAATCAACCCATGAATCAGCCGTTTTAAATCTGGGCAGCGGCAGCCGCCTCAAATTGCTCAACAGCAGCCTCGGTCATCGGATCTGATAAGAGATCATTGAGCAGTGTGCCCGGGATCGTGAAACAGCGATGGCCCAACCCAAGCAGATGCTCAAACTGGTCGACCGACCGCAAGCTGGCGACCAAAACTCGTGTCCGTTTGCAACTGGCCCGCAGGCCCGCGAATATCGCCTCTACATCGCGCTCCGACTCAACCAAGCGAGCGTAGTAAGGGGCGACATATTTAACACCCAGACATTCTGCCATTGCTCCCATTCTCGCCGAGTAGACACCTGTGAGAGTTGTTCGCTCGGGAACCCCCAAGCGAGTGACCAGGTGAAAGCCCGCCTCGGTCGCAGGTATTTTAACAATAGAGTATTCACCGAGGTCCAAGATCTGTTGTGCAACATGAAACCAGTCATCTCCAAAAACCTGAAGTTGGATATGCTCATAATCCATCCCCAAAGCCTGTTGATATAAGGTTTTGTAGGTCTGCATACTCACTTGCAGCTCTGCGCGGGCGAGCAGTAGGGGGTTAGTGGTAATCGCTGAGAAAAGTCCGGTGCCTGATACTCTCTTCCAATCTTCTAGCGTTGCACTATCTAGTAGCCATTCCATCGGGGTAAACTTCGCTTGAAAAAATTGAGTATAAATCCTCTGATCTATTTTTATAGGAGTTTGTATGTTTCTTGCGTGCGGCGATGCGCTATACGATGTATTTCCTGGAGAGTCCGCATCCAGTGGTGAAATTACCCTCAACGCTACGGTTGGTGGTTCACCGCTTAACGTTGCCATTGGTCTTGCACGTTTGGGTAATCCAACCGGTTATCTCACTGCCAATTCCAAAGATGCACTTGGGCAAAAGCTCAAACGTCACCTGGAGACCAACGGCATCGTCACCGACTTTCTTGCAGCCAGTGATCTCAACACCTCACTTGCCATGATTGCGCTTAACGAGCAAGGACATCCGAGCTACTCTTTTTACCTGGAGGGGTGTGCTGATGTGTCACTTCGCCGGGATCAGTGTCCTGATCCAAGCCTGTTTAAAGCCATTTCGCTGGGGTCCTACAGCACCGTCGTTGAACCAATTGCTTCCACTCTGGAGTGGTTTGCTTCCCAAGCGCGGGAGCAGGCTTTGATCGCTTATGATCCGAACGTCCGACCAAGTATCCAACCAGATGCTCAGGTGTGGCACAGAACTGTAGAGAAGCTCGGCAGGCTGGCTCATGTCATGAAATTGTCCGATGAGGACATCGCCTTCCTTGCTCCAGATTCAAGTATTGAAGCGTATGCGAGGTTTTGTCTGACACTGGGCCCTCAGTGGGTGTTCGTAACTAAAGGGGGTGAGGGCTCTGAAGTCTATGGCCAGGATGGGCAGCACTTCAGCGTCGCGGCCCCAAAGATCAGTGTAAAAGATACGGTCGGGGCGGGTGACACCTTCCAGGCGGCTATGATCCATGAGATTTTCGAACAGGGAGGTCCTGCCAACCTTAAAGCTATTGATGCTCAGCGTGTCTGCACCTTTGCATCTCATGCTGCAGCATTGACTTGTGAGCGCATCGGTGCCGATCTGCCATCGCGAAAGGCTATCGCCGAGCGTTGGGGACTCTGATGCAATCTCTCACCGCTGCTCTGATAGGTGTTGCGCTAAGTACGGCGGCTTCGGCCGATCTACCCGCGCCAGACTACTCGTTCGTCAGCGGTGATGACCTCTATGACGCACTCTCGCAAGACTCTTTTGTATTGCAGGGCTACACCCTTGGCGTAACCGATGCACTTAAACACTCAGCCAATCCTGCTGAGTGTTTCACCATTCCCTTACAACCCGACGCGGATCAGGTCATATACTCAAGCTACCTGGCCTATTGGAGCGAGCGCTCTGTGCGACCCGATAACGCAGTTGAAGCGATAACGGAGATGATGCGCAGTCAGTTCAGTTGCTAACTTACCGGGCCAGTATCTTTCTGATGTAAAGTTCAACAGCGACTCGCATACCGGTTACTTCCCCAAAATTGGTAGTTTCATAGTTTAAAGCGCAATATCCCGCCCTTTCTCAATGAGCTAAGAATCTAGCTAGTCACACCCAAAACGTTTGCTTTTGCGGTCCTCCATTTCTAATGTTCATTAAATACTCAATGCGATTGAACAATGTTACAGCGATGCTTCGCTGCTGTGCATCGTGAATACTTTGGTAAGCCGCAATGTGTGATCCTCACTTGCCGAGAGCCAGTGAATCTATAAGTTGCCGTGTCTACTCCATGTAGGAGTCTGCAAAAGTTCGATATACTGCGAGGAGTGTTCGCTTTTCATACGAGACTCAGGGCCTGAGTGTAGTTGAGCCAAGCGTTCCAGCCTGTTAACTGTTGCAACGAACACAGAAAAATAATCGAGGAAAAAGAGCCATGATTCGTAAATCATTAATGGTAGGTCTGATCAGCATTGCAGCAACACAGCTTACACCCTTCGCTTATGCTGACGACAAACCGGTGGGCATTACCGCTAGCCTCATGAGCGTTGAAGTCATGCACAATGGCGAGGCCGTTACGATTGAACGCAACGCCGACAACCAAAATACTGTAAACCCTAATTTCGCACTCACATCCCGTCCCTGCCCCCCCTTCTGTATTCAGCCGATGAAACTGGCAGAGGGCGTTGAGACGATTGGTGAGGTTGAGATGCTCGAATACCTAGCTCGCATGAGTCAGGGGGATGATACGATCCTGGTCATCGACTCTCGCACACCGGACTGGGCCGCTCGCGGTATGATCCCAGGTGCAGTTAATCTGCCGTGGACACAACTCAGCACTAGCAGGGGAGCAGATCCGATATCAATCGCTGATATATTCATCGAAGAGTTCGGCGCAGAGGAGTTTGATGGCCTTTGGAAATTCTCAAACGCAAAGACGTTGGTACTTTACTGTAACGGCATGTGGTGTGGTCAATCCCCAACTAACATCCGGTCGTTACTCGATTTTGGTTACCCAGCTGCCAAGATAAAGTGGTACCGCGGTGGCATGCAGAATTGGGAAAACCTGGGACTGACAACTGTCAAACCCTGACAGTCAGGCCATACCACTCAAGGCGTCACAAGGCGCCTTTTCATTGATCAAAAAGGGCCCTGTTGCGTATCTTTAGACTATGAGTGAGCTTCTCGAAATCGAATCAACAGTCCGCCTTGGCGCGTTCCTCTCTATTTTTGCGCTTATGGCGCTGTGGGAGATACTCGCTCCTCGCCGCGCACTTACGATTAACAAGAGTCAGCGCTGGCTTAACAATCTTGGGCTGGTGATCGTTAACACTTTGGTTGTTCGCTTCATGTTTCCCGCGGCAGCTGTGGGTACAGCTCTTTGGGCAGAGACGCAAGGTATAGGGCTAATTCAGTGGCTGGAATGGGGAGACGTCTTTTGGGTCGTGCCGATTTCCGTCATTATGTTGGACCTGTTTATCTGGTATCAACACCTGCTATTTCACAAGATACCCATACTGTGGCGCCTACACCGCGTACATCACGCTGACCTCGATTTTGACCTAACCACAGGTTTGCGCTTCCACCCAATTGAGGTGTTATTGTCGATGTTTATCAAAGCGGGACTCATTCTAATTTTCGGTTTTCCCGCCGTTGCAGTTCTTCTGTTTGAGGTCATTTTAAATGGCTGCGCGATGATTACTCACTCCAACGTGCACCTACCAGCCAGACTTGACGCCATCATCCGCAAGCTATTTGTCACACCCGACATGCACCGGGTACATCACTCCTGGCGTGTGGAAGAGGCCAACTCAAATTACGGCTTCAACCTTGCGATTTGGGATCGGTTGTTTGGTACCTACCGCAGTGACTCTATCGACGGCCAACTTGGGATAACCTTTGGCATCAGCGAGACGCCCAATCAGGCAGCGGTCCCTCTGCCTAAACTACTGACTCTCCCGTTCCGATCGGGGCTTTAAACGTCGATTGAACCACCAGCGCGTCAACCCCAGTAATTTGTCGGGTTGATGCGCGCGCTTCCAGTTTCCGGCAACATACTTACTCGCTTCGTTCATTGTTGGGTAGGCGTGGAGAACGCTCAACAGCTTATTTAAACCGAGCTTATGTCGCATGGCCACGCAGAAGATACCCAAAAGATCTCCAGCCTCTGCAGTGGTAATAGAGACACCCTCTATCTTATCTGAACCCGAGCGGGTGTAGACCTCAATAAATCCTCGTGCCTCCCCCTCAGCAATCGCCCTGTCTAATTCAGCCAGATCGAAACGAGTCACCTCGTACTCCATCTGTTGGGCTTGGTCACGACTAAGACCCACCGCCGCAATTTGCGGGTCCGAGAAGGTTACCCGGGGAATCAGCGAGTAGTCGACCTTGAAACTTTTGAACGATCCAAAGAGTGCATTAACGCTGGCGTACCAAGCCTGATGGGCTGCAGCGTGGGTAAACTGGTGAGGACCCGCTAGATCGCCAACAGCGTAGATATGTGGAAACTGGGTCTGCAGATATTCGTTCAAATCAATCTTGGTGTTTTCAAAGCCGAGTTGTTCCAGACCAAGACCCGCTAAGCTCGCTTCGCGTCCAAGAGCGAAGAGTACACGCGTAGCCGGTACCTCAATGCGACCCTGCTGTTGTTCAATCTGCAGCTTAGCGCTCTCTTGCGCCGAATCCGCGCTGACAACCTCGGCATTAAAAAGCAGATGAACACCCTCGCTTTGCAATTGGTTCTGCACCAGCAGAGCGGCTTCAGCAGACTCACGCCGCAGAATACGCTCGCCTCGCACCACCAGTGTAATACCGGCTCCGAGCCGGTTAAGTGCCTGCGCCAGCTCAATCGCCACTGGCCCAGACCCTAGTATGACAAGATGCTCTGGTGCTTTATCGAGCGACTCCAAATACTCCCAGAGAGTGTCGCTGGTGAGCGCCAAGTGGGGCGCCAGCCCTCTAATAACAAGCTCTCTTGGTTTGGCCCCTGTCGCTAAGATTATGTTCTCAGCACAGATCCTCTGGCGACTCCCCTGCTGGTCAATCTCCAGCGTCCAGGGATCTATAAAGCGTGCCCAACCCTGGACTACGTCGACACCCAAGCCGGTATAACGCTCAACACTATCGTGAGGTTCGACATCAGTAATTACCTGGCGTACCCGGCGCATCACCGCCGCAAAATCGATCTCGGGTCGAGCGCTTATGCCAAACTGTTCAGCCCGTTCAATCGTGCGAACGACAGCGCCTGCCTTTATCAGTGCTTTACTGGGGACACAGCCACGATTGAGGCAGTCACCGCCCATCTCACCACCCTCTATCAGGGTGACTCGCGCTTTCACCGCCGCAGCGATATAGGCACTGACAAGACCACCGGCTCCAGCACCAATAACTGCAAGGTTGGTATCAAACTTCGTGGGACGCTGATAACGGCTGTAGATTCTTCGTCGATCAAGCAACCCCAGAAGCCACTTTGAGGCCCAGGGCAAAACCGCGATGAGTGCAAAAGCGAGTATCAGCTCACCGGAGAGTATCCCCGCCGCACTCTCTAATTCTGCAAGGGAGCTACCAGCATTGACATAGATGAGTGTGCCCGGAAGCATTCCCAACTGACTCACCCAATAAAACTTAAGGGTAGGTATACGTGTCAAACCCATCAACAAATTGATCACAAAGAACGGAAACAGGGGTACGAGTCTCAACGAGAAGAGGTAGCGCGCGCCTTCGCGTTCAATTGCCGTGTTGATCTTGGCGAAAGCCGTTGCGAAGCGAGCCTCCAGATACTGTCGCAACAGGTAGCGGGCGGCCAGGAAGGCAAGCGTGGCTCCGAGCGTAGATGCGAAGGAGACCACCAGAGTCCCCCAACCAAGTCCGAAAATTGCACCGGTCAACAGCGTCAGAGGAACTGCACCGGGTATCGAGAGCGCGGTCACCAGGGTGTAAACGGTGAACAGTATCAGGCCAACAAAAAGCGGCCGTTGCGAAGCTTCAGCCCGCACCTGTTCTAACTGAGCCCGTATCGCATCGAAACTAAGATAAGCAGTTAAATCAAAATAGAAGGCTGCAGCAAGTGCCAGAAGCAGTGCCAAATATAGAAGTTTTTTCATGAGTGACTCAGGGCCTCCATACCCGATCTCAGCCGCATCGCTGTGGTCAACAGACAGAGCAGCGCGAAGAGTGTGGCCAGCGTAGGAAAGAGTGATGGAAATAGGCTACAGATCAAAAACAGACCAATCGTCTCGGTCGCCTCTGTCAAGCCGCCAAGATAGTAGAACCCTTTGCGGGTGAACTCAGTACTCTTGAGCTGTCGACGCTCTGCAAATATCGCGAATGCTAAAAAACTACTAGCTGTGCCTATGAAGCTGAATAGCAGAAGTGCAGCGGCGGCCGCATTCTGCTCCGGGTTCTGTAGCGCAAAGCCAAGGGGAACGGCTGCGTAAAAGATGAAATCGAGCACAATATCGAGAAATGCGCCTGTGTCGGTTGGCCCCTGTTTACGAGCCAATGCGCCATCCACACCATCAGCGATGCGGTTTGTCAGTATGGCGATCATAGCCAACAACTCTGCCCCCAAAGCCAACAACGGCAACGCTGACAAACCAATTGCAAATCCTGCCCAGGTGACCTGATCAGCTTTAACTCCTCGCTCATGCAAGTTCTGAGCTAAGCCTTCAATAAAGTCGCGACTCGCCTCAAGCACTCGTGCATCAAACATCGACCTGATCTCCATCTAAAGTTAGGACACGGCTACACTGTTGCAGGTCATCCCTGTCGTGGCTAACAATCAGAGCCGGAATCTCTCGCCCGCGGACCTGATCAAACACCCAGGCACGGAACTCAGCGCGCAATTCAGGATCCAGGCTTGAAAAAGGCTCATCCAACAGTAGCGCTTTAGGTTGCGCAGCCAACGCACGCAGCATCGCAACGCGAGATTGCTGACCGCCAGAGAGCGTCGCAGGATCGCGATTAGCGTAACCTTCCAGACCGGCTCGCATTAGCAACTCTGATACCTGTTGAGCCCGATCAACCGCAGGCGCCATCGCGAATAACAAATTACCCGCCACACTTAGGTGAGGAAAGAGCGTAGGCTGCTGTAACAACAGTCCAATGCCGCGCTTTTCGGTGGGTGTGTCAGTCAACGCCTCGCTATCGAGGCTCAACTCGCCGCTGGCAGTCAAACCCTGCGGGAGGGCACCTAGCATCCAGCGCAGCAGCACCGATTTCCCACTGCCTGAGGGGGCCTGCAAGCCCAGGATCTCGCCTGGGTAGATGCCCAGACTCAGCGGCCCGAAGAGCAATCGCTCAGGTGTCCTAATCTCAACCTGTTCAAGCTTTAGCATCAGTGCATCGCCTCTCTGGCCGGATAGAGTATGCGAGGCAAGCGCTGTGCCAATACGTAGACGCTGAATGCCAACAACAGTAGCACCAGTGTCTGAGCCCCCAGCAGACGCTTGTCGCCCCCAGCAAATCGAGTAAGCGTCTCCGTTGTCAGCGTATCGACTCGCCCGCCACCGATAAAAATAGTCGGTAGGTACTGAGCAAGGCTGACACTAAATCCCAGAGCCAAAGCGGCGCACAGGGGGCGCAGCAGCAGTGGCACCTTGACCCTTAGCAACAGCGCCGCAGGCCCAAGCCCCAGTGTCCGGGCGCAAAGCAGCTGATCCTGAGGAAGATTTTGATAGGCCGGCCTCAACACCAGATAGACATAAGGTAAAACCCAGAGCATGTGTGCTAGCCAAACCGCAAACCAGCCAGGCTGAAGCTCAGCCCAGAGCACCAACTGGTATTGTCCCACTACCAGTGGCAGCACAGGGAGAAATAGTGGAATGAGCATCCAGCCAGTTCGTCTGAAGCTCATTTCCAGCACAAGAAGCACCAGAAAAATTGCGGCTACAGCCGTGCTGAAGCCGAGAGTCAGCGCGTTGATGAGAGGCTCTATAGCAAGACTGTGCCATGCATTAAGACTCCATTTCCCGGGCAAGAGCTGGGGGTAAAACCAGCTCTGCGTAAAGGACCAAAGCAGCAGCAACAACCCTATCAGTACATGCACACCCAGCACCCCCTTGAGCAGCGGCTGCCCTAGTCCCGGCAGAGCCCTGAGGCGCCGTCCGGAAGGTTGCCCGGGCCTCAATAAAGTGGGCAGCATCCAGATGATACTGATCAGCACCAACATCAACAGCATCAAACAGAGGGTCACAACCAGACCCAGTTGGCGCCGAACGGGATCTGGATCCAACAACCAGTTCCACGCCAGGATAGCGAGCGTAGGTGGGTGCGTAGGCCCAAGCACCCAGGCCATCTCAACGGCTGACAGGCTATACGCGGCAACGGCTACAAGAGGCCAGCGCAGTTTAGGCAGAAGCTGGGGCACCAGAGTACTCCAGATGATCTGCGCCCGGCTGTAACCTAGGGTCTGTGCAATCAGGTACTGCTCAGCAAAATGCTGCCTCTGCAGCTGGGCCCAGATAATCCAGCAGAGGAACCAGCTCTCTTTGATACCCAACGCCAATGCAAGAGTGACGCCCAGTGAGTCCTGCACCAGCGGGAGTCCATCCCAATTCAGACCCAAGGGCGCCAAAAGACGCTCTAGCCATCCCTTAGGACTCAATAGAAGATACAAACCAACAGCAAATGCCAGATGAGGAATCGCTAGTAACAGCGGCAGCTGACCAACAAAGCGCGAGTAAGCCGGCGTGAAGATCAGCGCTCCGATAAAAATAAAACTCAACAGCAGGGCAACAACCAGACTACCCAGAGTGGAGACTAGCGTACCAAGCAGAGCAGCTGGCACCTCCGAACTCAGAAACAGTTGCTGGACTAGCGCGCCAAAGTGCAGTTCTTGATAAGGCGCCAAGAGAGTGAGCGTGGGTAAATAGAGCGCCAGCGTGATCAGTAATGCCGCGATAGCTAGGGCCTTCAGGCTCAACGGCCATCCCCATAACGTTCCAGCCAGGCCTGCTCAAGTGGTTCGACCCAACTAGCATGAGGTTCTGCAATCCAAGGTGTGTCAGCCGGTAGAGCAGCAGCATCCCTCGATATCAATTGCATCCGTCGTGGTCCTTCGAGTTTGGATGGATCCAACACACTCGGATCACCCCAAACATTCAGATCGGCTTTGCGCAACTGCGCTTCAGGGGAGAGCAGGAAGTTGGCAAATACCTTTGCACCCGCCTTGGCCTGGGCATTCCGGGGGATCGCGACGAAGTGGATATTACCCAGCATACCGCGACTGAAACCGAAACTGCGTACACCTTCAGGGAGCGTACCGGTGCGCACCAGGTTAGCCGCATCGTTGGGGTTAAAACTCAGCGACATCAGTAACGCGCCATCAGCGAAGAGGCTGTGCATTTGAGCAATGCCCTGGGGAAAGGCTTTTGCCTCACGCCATAACAGCGGATGGAGGCGATCTAGGTAGCTCCAAAGCGATGCACTTACGCGTTCAAAAGCCTCAGGGGTTACTGGTTGGTAGAGCGCAGGATCTTCATCCGAGAGATCAAGCAGTAGCTGTTTTAAAAAGCTTGTTGCATGAAAGTCGGGTACTCGCGGATAAGCTAACATTCCCGGGTTCTCCTTGGCCAGAGTGAGGAATTCAGCCGCATTTTCCGGCAGGCGCTGCAACCGCTCCGGATGGTAGATCAATGTCAATTGCGCGCCGCCCCAGGGGCTCTCCTGGCCATCAGTGGGGATCGAGAAATCAGTGGTGACTGGCAACTTGTAATCAACCAAGGTCGCATTCGGCAGATCGGCTGCCCAAGGTTCGGCCAGCAAGTCCTCTTGCTTGAGTCGTTTAAAGTTTTCACCATTGACCCAAATCAGGTCAACACTACCTCTATCAGTATTCCCAGCGTTAACCTCTGTTGCGATACGCGTAACGACGGCTGAAGCATCGGTGATCTTAACCAACTCAACGTCAACTCCTGCCTGCTCCTCAACTTGGTCGGCCGCCCACTCTATGTAGCGATTGATCGCATCACTTCCGCCCCAGGCATTGAAGTAGACGGTCTGTCCGCGCGCCTGAGCCTGAATACTATCCCAGGTGAGTGAGGTTTGAGCTTGAGAAATTGTGGGAGCGAGCGCGAAAAGAAACACGCAGAGATGCGCGCGTAGAGGTGGTCTGATCATCATCTTCCTAATGTCCTTAGATGCTCTATTTGTTATTTAGTCGTGTAACTTATGCTTTCATTACACCGATTACGACGGACAAGGCCTTTTCGACTTCTAGAAGGATGAGCCAGGCTGCCTCAAAAACTCCAGCTCTTCGGCAGTCGAATCTCGCCCAAGAATGGCATTACGGTGAGGGTAACGACCAAAACGATCAATAATGGCTTTATGTTTGTATTCGAACTCAAGGTTATACTCCAGGCCCGGTTGGTCAAAGAGCACTACCGCTTGATCATGAATCAGGGCGGACTCCGAATGCATAAAAGGCATGTAGAGAAAGGCTCGTTTCTGGGGAGCCAGTTGCTGGTCAGCACCCTGGCTAATCGCCTCTTGAGAGAGTACTAAGGCGACCGTGTCAGCGCTAAAAGACTCTGGCTGATCGCGATAGATATTACGTGAAAACTGATCCAACAAAATAATCTCTGCGAGCCGTCCTTCGGGCGTTGCTCGCCAGGAGAAGAGCTCACCGGCGCGCGCCTGTTGCACCAAAAAAGCGAAGCGCGCTTCGATCACAGCATCAAGATCCAGATCCTTTACAAACCATTGTTTCGACTCCAACTCATCGAACCAGAACTTCAATACCTCAGTGTCCACCGCCGCCTCCACGCTCTCGTTTTACTTAAGAGTGTAGACACACTTTGGCCCCAGGGTTATTCAAAGGCCGGAATCAGTCAAGATTATCGATAACATCCCAACAGGCGCCGAGGGTGTGGTAGTCCACCTTACCCATGGGCGACTTCTCATCGGACAGCTTTGAGCCATCACGACCCACCACCCGAAACCAGGCGCCATATTGATGATCTACCAGATACTTCCAGCTAAACTCCCAAAGACGGTTATACCACTCCAGATAGACTGACTCGCCGGTTACCTTGTAGAGTCTATAAGCCGCCGCGATCGACTCCGCCTGCACCCAGAAGTACTTATTGGCATCCGCAAATTCACCGGTGGGAGCAAATCCATACACCAGCCCGCCGAATTCAGGATCCCAACCCTGCTCTACCGCTCCGTTAAACAGCGTTCTTGCTCGCTCGACATACCAGCCATCTGGGTTGATGGCGTGTAACTGCAATAGTAATTTGGCCCACTCATTTTGGTGACCCGGTTGAAAGCCCCAGGGTTTGAACAGGTCATCGGGTTTATCGATGTTGTATTGCCAGTCAGGCTGCCAATGAACGTCGTAGTGCTCCCAGATCAGTCCACCTGCTATCTCTGCTAACTCACCTGCGAAGCGACGCGCCAGAGAGTTGGCACGCTCGAAGTAGCGTGGATCCTGAGTTGCCCTAAAAGCTGCTATGTAAGCCTCGCAGAGATGCATGTTCGCATTCTGACCGCGATAGGGATCGAGTTGCTGCAGATCGGGACTGCGCTGATCAGCATAGGCTCGCTGTGTGGGCTCATAAAAGTAATCCTCCAGCAGCTGATGCACAGCGGCAATTGCTAAGCTGGCGTCAGTCAAACCGGCAAGGTGAGCGTGAGAATAGGCAAGGATTACAAAAGCCTGTCCGTAAGCCATAGCGGTATTGTCCAGCCGCTCACCGTGCATCCAGCCGTAGTGGCCGAGTCCGTCGACACGATGGTGCGACTCAAGATACCTTAGCCCTTCGCGCGCCCAGTCTGAATAGTGGTCAGCATAACCGCGACGGTAGGCCTCGGAGTAGTTAAAGACGAATCGGGTAGAAGAGACCAGATGACGGTTGACCGGGTCAAAAACGCCACCATCATCTCGAAAATTCTGGAAAAAGCCGCCTTTCGGATCCCGAGCGACTGGTTCGTAAAAAGCGAGTATCGACTCCGTATGTTGCTGTAGGAACTCGCGCGAATCAAATTTCATCTCTCACTCCAGAATAGTCGACGGTCACCTATACTCTTATCGGTCGATTCTAAAACCCCAGGTACAACTGTCAAAGCGCTTGTACCTCGATGCTTCTACATGTCGCAATTGATATTGTCGTTATGAGCGAGTTGTGGCCAGTACCCACTCTGGTTTCGGTGATATCGCAGGCCAAGGCAGGATTGATCCACGCATCACTTGCATAAAATCTACGCTACTGCGCGAAGCGACTGACAAAAGAGTATTGGCAAACAGTTAACGTCCCATCAAATCGTCAATGTCATCAATGTAACCCTTGAGCCGAGAGCGGACCTTGCGCTTCTGGTTGTCACTGGCACTGCTCCATAGCCGCAAGAATAAGCCGACGCGAGAGTCCAACTGCTGCTCACGCAGAGTGTTGAGCCTCTCTCCCTCGGCAGAACTTCCCAGCGCATCCGATAGAAGTAGTCTGAGCTTGGAAGGAAAATCAGGCGCTGAGCTCTGTGCCAACAGCGCTGCAAGCTGTGCCTGAAAAGCACGATGAGCTGCCACGGTCTCGTGTGTGAGATCCGGGTTTTCCTCAGCAAAGGACTCCACCCATTGGCGTTGCTGCTTGGTCAGCGAGCCCATCCACTTCTCGATACGCTCGACACTCTCTTGCTTGTGCTCTGCCGGTGTATCGGCACGCTGCAGACGCTTCTGATTACGTTCCTCTAGCGCCTCAAAAAAATCCAAGCGCTGTTTTTCACTGAGCGTTGCACTCAATTCGATTATGGCCGGGCTCGATTGCTGAATCAGTGTGTTCCAGTGGCCGCGCAGCCGACTAATTTTGATTCGCAGCAGCTGTGGGTCCAGTTCTGCCTGTTGCAGGTGCTGGTGCAGGTCGCTGAAGAGTTGGCGATACTGGGGCAACTCTGACTCTCGATGCCACTGGTGCAACCGCTGCAGATGGCGGTCAAAGATCGGCTGTTGCGACTCAGTGAGATCGATGTAGTCATCTACATACCAAGGGGAGATGAGGCTTAGATTATTATAGGCGAACTTAGCTCCGCAGCCGCTCAGCAGCAGTGCAAGCAAAATAACTCCCAACCATCTCTGCAACACAAAAATCTCCTCTGATAACCTGGTGAGTATACGCAAGTCCGATAATTTCGATCTGCACCTCGCCCCAGTGCAATTGCTACTGAACCCGAATTGGGGCTAAATACCTAGAGTTCACTCGTCGATCTAGAAAACAAGGTGGTGCTTTATCTACCCGTCCAACTCAAAACGCCTGAACAAATATATCAGCGAAAGTGGCATCTGCTCGCGCCGTGAAGCCGACCGATTTATCGAACAGGGTAACGTCTTTATTAACGGTAAACGGGCGCAGGTGGGTGATCAGGTCTCTCCGGGCGATCGGGTAAAAGTGAACGGGCAGACAATCGAACCGCAGGACGCAGAAGATTTTGTCTTCATCGCACTCAACAAACCGGTCGGGATCGAGTCGACAACAGAAACTACCCGACCGAATAACATCGTCGACTTCGTCAACCATGGCGTTCGCATCTTCCCTATTGGGCGACTGGATAAAGACTCTCAGGGGCTGATATTTCTGACTAACAACGGCGATCTGGTCAACAAAGTACTGCGCGCGGGTAACAATCACGAAAAAGAGTATGTCGTGACGGTAAACAAACCGATCACCGATAAGTTTATTCAGGGCATGGCCGGCGGGGTACCCATACTTGGCACGATGACAAAGAGGTGCCCGGTTGAGAAGCTCGCTCCCTTTGTATTCAATATTACTCTGGTGCAAGGCCTAAACCGGCAAATTCGTCGCATGTGTGAGCACTTTGGCTATGAGGTGGTCAAGCTTGAGCGTACACGCATCATGAATGTGAGCCTGAACAAACTACCAGTAGGCGAATGGCGAGACCTGACAGAGAGAGAGTTAACGACCCTACTGAAATCCGTGGAGAACTCATCTTCGGAAGCTAAACCAGGTGCAAAGAAGCTTGGCCATACGCCGCGCAAATCCGCGTCTGGAGAGGCCCGTAATACAAACTCCAAGCGCGCGCATCCAAAGTCTGGCAAGCCTCAGGGTCGTCAGTCAGATTCAGGCTCACGAAAAACCCCGGACAAAGGGCGTACCAAAAGTTCGACTAAATCGGCTCCGCCGCAGCGATCTGACAGGCGCACTGTATCAGGCGCAGGGGCAGGAAAACCCGGAAGCCGAGGCAATAGCGCCAATCGAGGTGCACCCAAACGTCCGAGCAAGCGGCGATAAGTTAGCCATCCTGGCTATAGGCTAACCACGCGGGCCTTGAGCTGAGTGCTCCTGGCATAAAAGTATAAGAATAATAGACCTGGCGCAGAGACCGACAATGGCAGATAACAGAAGCTTCAAAATCAAAACCTATAACGCAATCTCAGTGAAAGGATTGGATCGTTTCCCTCGCGACCGATATGAGATCGCCAGTGAGATTGGGCATCCCGACGCCTACCTGGTGCGTAGCCACAAACTACAGAGTGAGGAGATCCCTGAGACACTCATTGCTGTAGCGCGGGCGGGCGCCGGTGTTAACAACCTTCCTGTGGATGACTACTCAAAACGCGGTGTAGCCGTTTTTAACACCCCCGGGGCTAACGCAAATGCCGTTAAAGAGCTGGTATTGGCGGGTCTGCTGCTCGGCTCCCGAGGAATCACCTCCGGCATCAACTATGTGCAGACACTGACGAATATCACCGACTCTAATGAGATGTCCAAGTTGCTGGAGAAGGAGAAAAAGCGTTTTGCTGGCAACGAGTTGTATGGACGCACGCTCGGGGTTGTTGGTTTAGGGGCCATCGGATCTATGGTCGCGGAAATGGCGCTAGCGCTGGGAATGAAGGTTCTAGGGTACGATCCGGCGCTCTCAGTCGAGGCGGCCTGGCGTCTGCCAAGTCAGGTAGAGAAGATGGAGAATCTGCAGTCGTTGCTGAGCCATTCCGATTTCGTCACCCTGCATGTGCCGGCGCTAAAGGCAACGCACCATATGATTAATGCAGAGTCCCTTCAGGCAGCCAAAGAGGGATTGATACTGGTTAACTTTGCGCGTGATGCCATTGTAGATGCTCAAGCGGTGGTTGATAGCCTCGATAACGGCCGCTTGTCGCAGTACATCTGCGATTTTCCTGAGCCCTGTCTACTAGCACGTGAGGATGTGATTACCATGCCACACATTGGCGCGAGTACTTCCGAAGCCGAGGAGAACTGTGCTGTGATGGCTGCTGATCAGCTAATGGACTATCTGGAGAATGGCAACATAACCAACTCCGTCAATTTTCCCGCGGTGACCATGGCACGCGCCGGTAGTGCTCGTATTACCTTTAGCAACGAAAACGTCTCGGGGGTACTGGGGCAGGTCCTCTCTGTGCTCGCCGAGCAGAGGGTCAACGTCTTGGATATGATGAATAAGAGCCGGGGCAATCTGGCCTACAACATCATTGATATAGAGACCCCGCCCGCGGAAGGGCTGATAGAGGCCATTCAGTCAGTAGAGCACGTTATTGGCGTGAGAGTAATCTAGCCTCACCCCTCACGTTGACGCTCGTAGACACTCAGACTGACGGCTGTACCCAGGTTAAGAGACTCAATCAGGCCCGCTCCTGCAATGGTGAACGCCCGTGCATTCAGGTGCTCCAACTGCTTACGGGGCACGCCACGTGCCTCATTTCCAAAAAGGTAGCAGTCGCACGCCTTGAACGCTGAAGAACTCAGTGGCTCGCCCTGCATATCGAGGCAACCTATATTGCGGTATCGCGAAGCGAGGCTTTCCAGTGGTACATCCTGTTCAATCGGCACATGAAAGATAGCGCCCATACTTGAACGAATCACCTTGGGGTTGAAGGGATCCACGCTTCCCGGACTCAACAGGCAGCGATATCCACCGAACCAGGCAAGACTCCTCAGGATAGTACCCAGATTGCCCGGGTCCTGGATCTCATGAAAGTAGATTCCAATCTCCGCTGAGTTGCCCACAGGCTGAATCGTGTCTATTGGCACAAGAGCGAGAATCCCTTGAGGACTCTTAGTCGTGCTGATACCGCTCATCTGTTTGGCGCTCACCCGATGAGTTTTTAGTCGGGTCGGCCAGTCGGCATAATCGTCAGTGAGATAGAGTTCCGCCCTCTCAAGACTTGGCTGTCGTGTGGCAGCCTGTTGCAACTCCAGCACCAGATGTTCACCCTCTACCAGGCAATATCCCAACTCTGTGCGATATCTCTTTTGCTGCAGTTTTTTAATGGTATCGAGGTTCATAGCCGCCCTTTTTTGGTCTCTGGCGTCGCTATTGTACCGCGGACTTTGGCGCCACCCCAGTGCAGCGCTATAATCCTTATCTCCATCACCCCTCATTAATTTTGGCAGTAGTTATGGCCCGATCCAAAAGCAGTGCCCGTTGGCTCAAAGAACATGTAAATGACCGTTTCGTAAAACAGGCGCAGAAAGATGGTTACCGCTCGCGCGCCAGCTACAAACTGCTGGAACTGAATGACAAGGATAAACTGATAAAGCCCGGCATGCTGGTTATTGATCTGGGCTCAGCACCCGGCGGATGGTCTCAGATTGCAGGCGAGTTAGTGGGTGAGCAGGGCAAATTGATTGCGTCTGACATACTGCCCATGGACCCACTCCCAGATGTTGAGTTTATTCAGGGCGACTTCACCGAAGAGTCCGTATTTAACCAAATCATGTCGGCTATCAACGGACGCCCCGTCGACGTCGTGATCTCCGATATGGCACCTAACCTCAGTGGTATCTCATCTGCAGATCAGGCGAGCTCGATCTACCTGATTGAACTGGCCTTGGATATGGCGCGGCAGGTGCTCAAACCCAGTGGTAGCTTTGTCGCCAAAGCATTTCAGGGTGAAGGTTACGATGCATTCGTATCCCAGGTGCGCGAACAGTTCGACACTGTCGTCATTCGCAAGCCCGACTCCTCGCGCGCACGATCACGCGAGGTTTATGTGGTCGGAAAGGGATTTCGCAGCTGACCTTTCGAGATTCGACAGAATCAGAGGCTTAGATCGCCGAGGTCTAGATCCTCGTCTTGAGTCGTCGCCGCTCTCAGAGAGTCTTTGTGCTCACGGAACCAGGGCATAAATTTGTCCAGCCCACCCAGTGCCTCTCCGTCTACCATCACAAAGGGTACGCTCGTCAACTGGTGGCCTGTTGAATCCAGTACCTCCTGCTGCATCTCCTCAACTGAGAGATCGACGCCCGCAGTGATCGTAGAGTAGGTTGCGCCGGCCGCCTTGAGATAATTTTTGATCTGGTCACAACCAGGGCACTGGAGTTTTGAATAGAGGGTAATCTGCACGGGATGCTCCTGAATCCGATTATTTACGGTGGAAGATTACCACAGGCCTATTTTCTGCGCGTCAGAAAGCTGTTGATACGAGCGATCTGTGTAGTTCGTCGAGCCAACTCATCCTGAGCCACTTTGGTGCCGCCATCGCGAGTCACCACGAAGGTGCCCGAGGAGATGATAATTAAAATGCCGATCAGCGTTGTATCCGCGGGTGTTTCATTGAAAAAGAGCGTACCAAAAATGACGCCCCAGATGATCTGTGAGTACTGCATTGGGGCAATAATGGTCGCCTTACCTTGACGGAAAGAGTGAATGGTTAGCGCACCACCGATAAGCGAGAGTGCTGCAACAATGGCAGTAATACCAAACTCATCGAGTTCCATCGGCTTGTAGACCCCGGGTAGCAGCAGCGCCATGACAACAAACGAGACGATCAGCGGATAGAGTAGCAGTATAACGGAACGCTCAGTTGAGCCGAGCTTGCGCACGAGAGCCGCGTTGATCGCACTTAGCGTTGCAGCCGTCAGTGCAGCAATATGTCCCATCTCAATCGCACGTGCCGTCGGCTGCAACACGACTAAGACCCCGCCGAATCCAGCCAGAATCGCTACCCACTGAGATGTCGATGCACGTTCACCCAAAAATGGTCCGGATAAAGCAGTCACCATTAGCGGCGCGGTGAACAGAAGGGCGTACACCTGCGCTAAGGGTAAAACCTGGAAAGCGTAAAACGCGCATAGCAGTATCAACACAAA
>Ga0102951_1000107_pt1 | contig 27134 bp, 18 predicted proteins | sample SalPonA_B_H2O_MG_FD_78507 | JGI IMG/M metagenome (GOLD analysis project Ga0102951, IMG submission 78507) | Water microbial communities from South San Francisco under conditions of wetland restoration - Salt Pond MetaG R2A_B_H2O_MG | ecosystem: Environmental > Aquatic > Non-marine Saline and...
AACGGCTCAAAAATATTGGCACGCCCTAATTCAGGAATGCCCACGCCGTCATCCTCTACTCTGAGCTGCGCACGCACCCCCTCTGTTCCCAGAAATTCATACTTCAGGCTTAGGTAAATATTGTGTCCCTCAGAGTGAAGTGCCGCGTTTTTTACAAGGTTAGTAACGCTCTGCCGAAGTGGTTGCTCGTGGAAACTGAAGGTGTTAACTGGATTTTGAGGAAGCGTCACATGAAGCATCATTCCCTGTTTTTTCACGTAATTGGCGAGGGGAGAAATCGCGCGCCTCACTAAATTGACTAGGTCGCCCGTCTGCAGTTTTGACTCCAAAGCTCTTTCAGGCGCGACAACCACTCGCAAATCATCGAGAACCGCCAACAGATGGGATGATATGTCCGATATCTGATCAATTCGATCGTCTACAGCGGTGCTGTCGTCAACCGTTATCATGCTGATAGCTGCAACCGGTGTCCGTAGCTCGTGACCTATGATCGCAAACATCTCTTTCTGTTTTTCCGCTAGCCTCTGTTGGTTCTCAAGCATAGTTTTGAGCTCCGACTGATACTGAATCTGCTCGCTAACATCAGAGGCACTCCCGACAATGAGGGTGCGGCCATCAATCTCAATAACCTTTCCGACGACCTTCACCCATATGACTTTATCTATGTCACGTCGAATGAGCGGATGCTCAGTCAAGAGCGTGTAATTCGGATTCGCAGCAGTTTGCTCAGCACTAGTCTGGATTACCTCAATCAACGACGCTCGCCATTCAGGCAGCACCATTTCAAACAACTTAGATGCTGGGTAAGTGTTCGTCTCCGAAGCTTCTAAACCCATCCAGCGTGAGAGCGTTTGATCAGCTCTGAGCTCCAGTGTCTCTAGGCAGAGCTCCCATTTGTAACCAAGATCAAGCTCCCCGGAGAGACGCTCTCGATGAAGCTCTACCTCAGCATTTTTGAGGAGCGTATTAATTTCATCCACCTTATCGTTGAGGGCGCGCTCGCTTTTATCCCGCGCGATCCGAATCGAGCGATCAAGTGCTTCAATTTCATTCTCAGCTTTGGGTGACAATAACGCCCGTTTTTTGCCACGTCCGAGGACAAACTCCCTTAAATCTTGCAGTGGTAACGAGACCATGCGCCAACCGAAATAGAGGAAAATGATCCACAGAGCCGAGGCCTTGAGAGTAGCGGCCATAATCATTCCCATAATGATCGGCTGCATCTGCAACCAGACAATCTCGCTACTTGAAAATAGTTCCATTTGCGCGATCACTTGGGAGTCGCCGTTACTCCGGTCCTGAGGTTTAAAAAGTGGAAATTGATGTCGCAGGTCTCCGAGATTGTCTGGTTGACTATCCAATAAACGCTCGTTGCCGGCTTGGTGCAGCAAATTGCCCTCGGCGTCCAATAGCCTCACGGCCTCGACCTCTGAGCGTTTGATAAGTCCCTCTAGTAGCGCGACCTGAAGAGGTTGATCGACGTACCAGACAGCGTTTGCGAGGCCACTATCAACTAGGCTTTGAGTCTCGTGTAAGCTTAGAGCAATCCGTTCACGTGTTTGACCATAATTTGACCAAACCTCTATCAAAACGATCGTAACGGCTATCAGTACATAAGCTCCAAAAGCCGTCTTTAGGAGGCGTGATACGATCGAATCGCCGGGTAACCAAAAGCTGACCATGTCATATTCCCCTCAGTGCGGGCCTATATTTCAATATCGTACTTGTCAAATAGACGCTTCCACTCTGGGCTCTTCTTTGCTTGTGCAATGACAGTCTCCAGATCCGCTCTGGTATTGGGAAGCATCACCTGAAGCATAAAAGACTTGAACTCTGCGACATGAAGATCATTCCTGAGATCTCTGACGTTGATATCGTTTCTGTAAAGATAATCAAGTGCAGATTGCTGGATCATAGTGACATCAACACGCCGGTTGGCTAGCCGTTCTAGAACAGATCCCTCATTATTACCGTCCTGGCGCACTAGCTGACCCGCGTTGATTGGATTTTCCAGCTCGGGGGGGTATTTATGGCCGCGGACCGCGCCAAAGACGTGTCCGACTAAATTCGAGGCATCAATGGGATTAGTCTTATTTGACACAAGCACGTCAGAGTCTCGGAATAGATCAACCCACCTAAAGCGCTCCGCCGCATTTTCCCCCCAACCCCACTGAGGCGTAACCCAAAAAACTACCCAATCATCATTGCAGGCAGTCCGCTTCTTTTGGCAATCATTGTTTCGCCAACCATCAAGCTCAGCGTTCAATCGTGGACGAGGCAGGATCTCGACTTCAAACGTATATCCTGACTTCGACTGTTGATTCAACAATTCAACCACCTCAAAGATCAAACCGTCTCGGTTCGCAGCCTCAATCACGAAGGGAGGTTGCTTGTGGTACATGAAAATTTTGACCGATTCAGCGTATGTTTGAAGCGCAACGACACTTAACATCAATCCACATATAAGCTTTCTCATAGAGTCCTCGGCATGGGCAAATTTGATCTACGATCGAATTTTGCAAGCACCGTGCCATACCCTATATAAGCGATGCATATCGGGCAGTTTTGATGTTTTCAAAGCCTTAATTTTCATTTTGCAAAGAAGAGAGTGGCCCAGTTTGCAAAATGCATATTTTGTTACTACTTTTTACTGGCTTTTTGTTTCTACTTCGGCCGGCCTTTTGCTGACATGTAGGTACCAAAACCGCCATTTACGCGGGTAGCAAAGAGCTATTTTCCGCATAAGCAAGTGACAGCATAAATCCTGTTACAGCCAAAGCGGCGCGAATTTTGCGACATTAACAATTAATATTCATTACTACTCTTAGCCATTTTCTAGTGAAGCACCCTTAGGAATGAAAGCCCTTTATTGTCTCCTGCTGTTTTCAATCCACTCCCATGGAAGCGCTGAGATGGTTGAGCTCGATGGCTTTTGGATAGATAAAACGGAAGTGAGTATCGCTGAGTTCGCATCCTTTGCCGAGGCTCAAAGCCTAACCACTCAGGCTGAGCGTCAAGGTGGAGGCCTAGTGTACGAGTTTGGTTGGCAGCAGAAAGCGGGGTGGAACTGGCGCACGCCCTATGGAGTCACTCCAAGCCCTCAAGAACCCGCTGTACACCTGACTTACGATGAGGCCGCTGCTTTTTGTCACTGGAGCGGCAAACGCCTTCCGACAGAGTCAGAATGGATTAGCGCTGCATACACAGAACAACGCGCCAACAAAACCCGAGAGACCTACTTATACCCAACCGGCGACTCCCCAGAAGGTGCAAACTGCTTGGAGGGGTGCGGACGAGTGGAGACGTCAAACCTAAGCACCTTACTCCAACGTGGACGCGGCCATATTGAGGTGGGCGTTTCGAAAGAGGGTGTCAACGGCCTCTACGACATGGGTGCTAACGTTTGGGAGTGGGTCAACATAGAGAATGAGGATGAGAAAGGTACACGTGGGGGTTCCTGGTGGTACGGTACAAGACAGATGCAAGCTGACTATCGTGCAACCAAACCTCGTGATATGGCGGTTGTTTACATCGGCTTTCGCTGCATAAAAGATAAGTGACCACCAGGCAAGAGCTGACCGATAGAGTCAGGAGCGAATATTAACTCTCCTACTGACCACATTTACACTCTAAGCTTCGCTATACTTGCTGTAAGACAAGACGCTGTTAGTCCTTAAAGCGCTTTTTATTGGTATAGAATCCCGATGGGGCTGTCATTACCTATCAGTGCTACCCTGAACCAGGGACGGGCGTTCCAACGACTTTGACTGTACCGCACTTTGGCAGCCGAACTCAACGCATCGAGGTGCACTTTTTATGGCGAATGACTGATATGAGTTTAACCATCCAGCCACGTATCCTCTGTGTTGACGACGAGTTATTCATCTTGAATGCACTCAACCGCCACCTTCGTTCCAGAGGAGAGGTCATTACAACGCCCTCGGCCAGTGAGGCTTTGGAGATACTCTCGAGACAGACTATCGACCTGATAATTACTGATATGCGAATGCCCGAGATGTCCGGCCTTGAGTTGTTAAAAAGAGTGAAGGATATGGAGTTGCCGAATGATCCTGGCCAAATACTTCTGACAGGAAACTCTGAGGTCCAGGATACCCAAGAGATGCTCATTACAGTCGGCGCGAACAACATCCTCCGAAAACCCTGGGTTAAGGAGGAGTTAGTCTCAGCTGTTAATCAACTTTTGAAAGCTAGGCTCAGGGGTTTGTAAATTCGACAATTCACTTGAAGTTCGAAGTTTGAGATATGTATGACTCAATCACTGAGGTCAGCTGGTCCTCACTAAATGGTTTGATAAGTAGAGTGTTCGCACCTGCTGCTATTGCGTTAGTGTAATCCAACTTTTCAGTCGACGAGCTAACAACGATACAAAACGCCTCTTTAGAAGCGCTGTTATGCCTAAGCTCTGCTATTACAGACAAACCAATATCACCCGTCAAATCCAGATCAACTATGAGGATATCCGGGTGTATTAGATCGATTAGATCTGATGCAACAGAGACCGAAGCACAGAATGAGATGTTGCACCTCATTTGCAAGGAATCCAGGAAGAACTGCTGATATTGTGGGTCGTCCACAACGACGATAATCTCAGGCTCCGTGTTCAACCGTGCAACGCCTCATCGCAGGAGTCAAATCGACCTTGTGCAGCAAGACCGACAATCGCCTCTGTAAACGCCTTTCGGGTAAGAGGCTTTGAGATTACATAGTCAACACCAGCGGTCAGCATCTCGTTCTTTTGGTCACCCATCGTTGCCGCCGTCACCCCTATAATTACACCTTTATAACCTTGGTTCCTGAGCTCCCGAGCCAACTCGACGCCCGTTATATTAGGCATGAAATAGTCAGTCAGAACTAGATCGTAAGAGGTATTGAACCGCGTCAATGCAACTTGACCATCCTCGGCGATCTCAACGGTATTTACTATTTTCTCGAGCAGCTTTTGCCCCAGCATTCTCAGTACGGCTTCATCCTCAACCATCAGCACATTCAATTTAGACAGAAGAGCATTGGCGCGATCAGCAGAGGAATCATCCCCGCTGGATTTGGGTTCGATACTCGAAGCAAATGTTAGAGGAATTCTGACGAGAAACTCACTGCCCCCCGTTTTGCGGAGGCGATATTCAACCGCACCGCCAATCTCCTCAATCCATGTTTTGGAAATATAGAGGCCAAGACCTGTGCCATCGGCACGCGTGTCTCCCCTCTCACCGGGTTCAAACATGCGCTCTAGATTATCGCCAGCGATACCAACGCCATCATCCGCAATCAACCAATCTAGGTAGAGACCGCCACCTTGCTCTAAATGAACCCGAGAAACCATGCTGACAAACGAACCTTGCGAATGAAGACACGCATTCCTTATAACGTTCGTCAAGGCTACACGCGTCCGGTAAATGTCAGTCTCGAGCAACAGATCGTTCATCGCAGCGGGTGTTGCGTCGAACTGTTTGTAAGACATACCGGTTGCCGCAACGATTGATGCTACGCTTGTCGCAATCGCCTCATTGAAAAGCGTAATATTAAACTGTTCAAAGCGAATAGGACGGACCAAATTAGGGTTCACCAGCAAGCGCATATCGTCTAGTGTGTAGATAATATCCCTCACATTTCGTGCCACCTGTTGACGGGCATTACGCCACTCCTGATCGTTGTGTTGGTCACACATCATGCCAATTGCGGATAAGGGCGTTCTTAATTCATGTGCAACCATACCCAACAACTGGTTCCGTTTCCGGTTCTGCGAGCTCAGCTCTTCCAAAGCGTCTTGAAGAGATTGGGTTCTAAGGTCTACTGTCTCTTCCAGAATAGTTCTTGATGTAATTAACTTGTAACTTGAGGCGAATACAAAGGCGCAAATCAGGGCAACCAGAGCAAGGAAGCCTGAAGAGATAATAAAATTGGAGACTTCGGGTATTAGTGTATCAGTGGCGCCGAATATCCACCTTCGATCGCCAAAGTTGACAGGGTACTCTACGTGATCATTTTTAAACACATCGGGGTTGCCTATAAACACTTCGCCAGGCTTGCCATCCTCACTCACACTTCGTATCGCAATTGAGGCTAGCTCGACTTCCGAAACATGCTGCTTAACAAAGGTGTTCAAATCAATCAGTATCGTTGCAAAACCCCAGAACTCGCCGTTCTCGCTAAATATCGGATCGCGCGTAATCATAGCCTGTCCGCCCTGAATAAGAGGAACGGGGCCTACCGAAATTTTAGTATGTGTATCACGTGCAAGCCGCGCAGAAGTACTACTACTCTCTCCCGAGAGCAGATCATGACCGATCGCTGATCTATTGGCCTCTGGATTTGATACATAGGTTACCACTCCATTCGGAGCGAGTTGTAGGCTCAGAACGGCGGGGTGTTTACTGCCGTATATTTCGGTAACTCTGTTGAAATCACTCTCGGTGAAGTCTGGTTTGATGTAGACCAATGACGACAAGACGTCAGTCAATACAAGCACTTCATCAATAGCGCGCTGAACTTCAGTAGTCGTTTTGAGCAACGCGGACTCTACCTGTGACGCGACAGCATCCTGATGGCGTTCTAAGTCTGAAAAGCGTATCGACATCAGCACGCTGAATACCACAAGGGTCAAGAGGGTTGACTTAATTACCGATGGTAGTTGTATCAAAAAGAGGTCTCATCGCAATTATAAAAAAGATAAACAAGCCATTATAAAAAGATTATTAATCTTATTTCTCTGATACACAATGCTCGTCGGCACCGGAGCCTCTCGAACTTTCTCTCATGTACATATATATAAGCGCTACCCTGGGCTCACTTGCGTTCTACAGCCACCAAAATAGCAGATCATGCGCGACCCAATTATCTGTTGCTCTTAAATAGTGGTTAACCCAGCACTGCTCAGGGTGTCTCTGTCTGGAAGAGTTCATCAAAACGACCTTTTTCGATCAACTCAACAAGCACTTTCTTGAATGTAAGACTGTCCAATGGCTTGGCCATTACCCAATCCGCACCACTGGCAACCATCTCTTCACGTTGCTGGCCGATAGTTGCCGCGGTGAGACCGAGGATAACACCCGTGTAGCCCCGCTCTCGTAGGCAACGAATCAACTCTGTACCCGACATCTCGGGCATAAAATAATCGGTAATCACCAGATTGTGAAAGTCGGGATCGAAGTACTCAAGTCCCTCTCTGCCATTCTCAGCAGTCTGCGCACTCTGAGTCAGACGGGATATTAACTTGTGCCCCAACATCCGAAGCATCGGTTCGTCCTCGATCATCAACACATTCAGGCGCCCCATCACCAAGTTGAGCCGGTCACTATTCGGCGCTGGATCCAAAACGTCAATGATCTCTTCATCGCTGACTTGAATAAGCGGTATGCGGATCGCAAATTCACTTCCGCCGCTCTCTTTGCAATGATACTCAACGGCGCCATCAATCTCTTCAATCCAAGTTTTAGTGATATATAAACCCAGCCCTGTGCCCTCCGCCTGAGTGTCACCACGTTCACCTGCTGCGAACAGACGTTTCCATTGTTCAGGAGGTATACCCCCGCCGTTATCTGACACCCGCCACTCTATATAATCTTTTCCCGCATGTGTGGTGAGACCTGACAACATACCGACATCATCTCCTCCAGAGTGAAGGCAAGCATTTTTGATTAGATTGGTTAACGCGATGCGGATTCGGTAAGTATCGGCTCTGAATTGTTTATCACGTAACGACAGAGGTAACTCATTAGACTGGTGAAAACGTACACCTGTTGCAGCCACGATCGATGCCACATTAGCAGCGACAGCAGCGTTCAACGCGCCGACCGAGAAGATTTCAAGACGGATGGGACGTTCGAGATCGGGGTTGATGGTCAAACGCATATCTTCAATTGTGTTTAGAAGATCGTCAGTAATCGACTCTAACTGTTTACGGTCGAGCTCCCACTGCCCAGCTTCATGCTCTTTGCACATCATGCTGATGGCAGCAACAGGTGTTCGAAGCTCGTGCGCGACCATACCAAACAGCTGGTCACGTTTGACTTGAATCTCCCTCAAACGATTATTAAGCACCTGAAGTTCGTCACCCGATTTTTCGAGTTGAGCGAGTTGATGTCGGTTCATCCGGTAGATAACGTAACCCGCTAGAGTGGCGCTGAACATAGAGAATAGAGCAGCGATCAGGGCCGAGCGTATGTAAGGAAACCGAACCTCATTGAGGTCAATTTTAGCGACGACCGCTGTGTCATGACCGGGGACTCTATAATAGGCCGCCAACACGGACGCATCACGATAGTCAGCACCGCCCTTAATGATCCCACTACCCCTCTCAAAAGCGAGTCTCATCGGTGCTGCAAGAGAGGATTCCATCGATATTATCCTCGACTGTTCAGTACTTGCGTGACGGAAATCGGAGACAAAGTGCAACTCGCCACCGATGCGATTTGCAATCACAAATTCGCCCGTTTCGCCAAAACCCTCATAGGATTTAAGGCTCTGAAACTGCTGCTTTGATAACACTTCACCTAGGTCATTATTCAACACCAAACTCAGAAACTTGGCCTGCGATGAAGCGGCAACCTCTAATTTGTTGCCAGTCTCTTTAAGGGCCGCTTGATAGAGTAGATAGGTTGTCGTTAGTACCGAAAAGAGTGCAACGGCAAAGACTAGGCCTATGTTGATCCAGAGAGACTTTTTAAGCTGTTGGTCGTTGCTCTGGGAGGGCTTACTGGGTGAAGCCATTAACTAGTCCTTATAAGTGGGAGTTGCCTCAGACTCGGCGATTCATCTCTATCTTAGCATCAAAAGATGTCTAGCGTTGCACGCAGGCTCAAGCCGTCGACTACTTGGGTAACCCAAGGGTTTAAATCGTCTCATAGCAGCTGATTGCCCTCCGAACTATTCAGATTCAGAGCGAGACCCTGCTTAAACCCACCTGAGCCAGCGAATTCGTGAAACCTAAGTCTGAAAGCACTGTCGATAATTTCTCGATATTAATTGGCTTGGGTATACAGGCAGAGCACCCCTCTCTGAGCATAATATCGGTCTCTTCCCCTACAACCGCAGCCGTAACGCCGATGATTGGAATCGCCGAACCTGATGCTTTTATCGCTCTGGTCAAGCCAATACCATCAAGTTCAGGCATCATTAGATCCGTTAGCACCAGATCAAATTGTCCTTTCTCAAAAACATCAAGTGCCTCTTTACCATTATTACAGACGGCCACCTGAGCACCGGATTTTTCAAGCATTCTTTGAGTCAGCATTCTCAGCATGGCATCGTCCTCTGCCAGTAATACCTTAAGACCAGTCAGTGACACGGCTCGCACAGGCTCTACTAATTCACTCTCTGCGGGTAAAAGCGGAAAGCTTAACGTGAAGCCAGCCCCGCCGTATTGACTGGCTGTGTAGCCAAGTTCTCCGCCCATAAGAGCTGCGAGCTCTTTTATAATGAATAGACCAAGACCCGTACCTTCACTGCGGGTATCACCGCGCACAAAGGGTTCAAACATTTTGCTCTGCGCGCACTCAGGTATCCCCTTACCATCATCCTCGACCATCAGCTTGCCCTGATACACTTCATCCTCGATCAACGACTGCTCAAAGCTGATATAGATTGTGCGACCGTCTGAATGGCAGGCCGCATTTTTGACAAGATTTGTGATTGCTTGTCGCAAAGCTTGGGCATGAAAGCTAAATACCCGATTTTCGACTTTGCCAGTATTGAGAACCAGCTCGAAACCGCTTGACCTTATCAAAAATTTCAAAGGGGTAAGGGCTTGCTTAATGACTAATAAAGGGTCGGATTGTGTTAGTTTGGATTCGAGTGCTCGCTGCGGCGAGATAACAGTTCGTAAGTCGTCCAGTGTGCTGAGCAGACCTTGAGAAATGCCTCGAATTTGACCGATCTTCTCAGCGTCTGGAAGCTCACAATCTGCCGAAAGCATGTCGATCGCAGCTACAGGAGTGCGCAGTTCATGTCCGACAATAGCAAACATCTCTTTTTGCCGCTCCAGTAAGCCCGCTAACTCAGTCTTTGCACGCTCAGCCTCTCGCCGAGCTTCTCTCTCCCTATTTGCATAGGAGGTGAGTTCAATCTGATCCAACTCGTGTTCGACCATTTTAGCAAGATCATTCAACATCAGGACTTCGTCTTCAGACAGATGACGAGGCTCCCGATCAATAGCGCAAAGCGTACCAAGAGAGTGTCCATCAGCGGATTTAAGGGGTTTGCCTGCGTAAAACCTGATCTTGGGATCTCCAGTCACCAGAGGGTTATCTGCAAAGCGGGCATCCTGCAGCGCATCGTCAATAACCAGAAGATCTTCTGACAAAATAGCGTGTCCACAAAAGGAGATATCACGGGGTGTTTCGGTTGCGCTCAAGCCCACTTTGGACTTAAACCACTGCCTGTTCTCATCGACCAAGCTCACGAGTGCTATCGGCACATCTAGGAAGCCACTCAGAATTCGTGTGATTCGATCAAAGCGCTCTTCCGGGTCAGTATCGAGCACCTGAAGACTCTTGAGTGCTTCAATTCTTTCCCGTTCAAACAATGGTAATTTTGGAATTTCCATAGCAGCCTCATATCAGATCCGACAATTGATCTGATCTCAATTTGTCGAACATTAACCGAACCATTCAAAAATCGTGAAAAAGATGCGCTTACTGAAGCGGAAAACCAAACAACACGCAGTTGAATAATCTCTCCCGTCCCAAAAATTCCATGCATAAAAAATGCCAAAAATTCATTAATTATCGACTCAGACCAACGCCTAATCCCTACCAATATCCGGGGGAGTGTTAGCAAAAGGGTCAGGAAATGCGGTCCAACGGAACTGCACCGCTCGTTTGAGTGTTAACTCTTTACGCTTTACCCCTGACAGGACGCTAGATAGAGCCCGCCTCAACCATGTAGTTATTGGCAGTACACATCGCCGCATCATCAGAGGCGAGGAAAAGTACCATCCGGGCAAGGTAGATGGGTTCAATCAGCTTCGGTAAGCATTGACGTTGGCGCTGTTTATCCAGCGCCTCAGGCGTCGCCCAGAGCGTTTTCTGGCGTTCGGTCATAACCCAACCAGGCACTACCGTGTTTACCCGAATCATATGCTGACCGAAGTCACGCGCCAGCGTACGTGTCATGCCATGTACGGCCGCCTTTGCAGTTGCGTAGACAGGGAAACCACCACCCGCCTCCCACCAAGAGTTTGAGCCCATATTGATGATGCTACCACCACCCTTAGCGATCATACCCGGCGCCACCGCCTGACAAGCGAAGAACATATGCCGCAGGTTAGTGTTGATGCGATCGTCATAGTACTCTGGCGTCACATCACTCCAGGCATGCCGATCATCGCGCGCGGCATTGTTGACCAGGACATCAAACTCACCGCCCCGATCGATCAGATCGTTGACAGCGGATTTCAGTGCATCGATATCACGCAAGTCCAACTGGCGAAATACGAAGTTCTGCTCGCCCAGTTCAAGTTGCAGTGCGCCCGCTGCTTCAGCGTCCATATCCAGCGTTGCAACCCGAGCTCCCTGTGCTACGAAGGCCTTTACGATCTCTGCACCTATCCCACTGGCACCACCCGTCACCAGTACATGTTTATTTTTTAGACTCGGGTAAATCGCAAAAGTATCGCTCACAGTGTTCTCCGTATCCTATGGTTTTGATAGAGCTTAGATCATAAATCAGGCCCGAGGTGCCAGATCTGCTCACCCTGATCCTTTTTCACTTTGATGCTGTGGTGCGGGGAGCAGACGGGCACGCCCATGTCTCAAGAGTGTTAATCAACTGGTAACCGCCACCAACTCGCGAATATCAGTTATCAGCTCATCGACTCGTTCTGGTTGAGTGTCCCAGGCACACATAAAACGACATCCACCGTCGCCAATAAACGTATAGAAGATCCAACCCCGCTCTCTGAGCGCGGCGATGAGTGTCTGCGGTAACTCGATAAAAACGCCATTCACTTGGACGTCAAACATTAGCTCTACCCCGGGCAAATTGCGGACACCGAGAGCTAAACGCTGAGCCATGGCGTTCGCGTGTCGGGCATTGCGTAGCCAGACATCATCTTTGAGCAAGCCCATCCAGGGTGCAGAGATAAAGCGCATTTTCGAGGCGAGTTGCCCCGCCTGCTTTACTCGGTATTCGAAATCTTTCGCCAGCGCCTTATCAAAAAAGACCACGGCCTCCCCCACTGGTAGTCCGTTTTTGGCACCACCAAAGATCAGAACATCAACCCCAACACGCCAGGTAATATCCGCAGGATGGACCTCCAGAGCGGCTACAGCATTCGCAAAGCGTGCACCGTCCATATGTACTTTAAGACCATGTTTACGTGCGATTGCGCTTATTTCCCGAATCTCCTCTGAGGTGTAGAGCGTACCCAGTTCAGTTGCCTGCGTAAGCGATACCACCTCCGGTTTGGGGTAGTGTATGTCACGACGGCGGATTACAACCGCTTCAACAGCATCGGGTGTCAGCTTGCCATTCTCTCCGCCGGCTGTGAGCAGCTTTGAGCCATTCGAGAAAAACTCAGGCGCGCCACACTCGTCGGTCTCAATATGCGCCTTCTCGTGGCAGATAACCGAATGATAGGGCTGACAGAGGGAGGCCAGCACTAAGGAGTTGGCTGCGGTACCGTTATATACAAAAAAAACTTCACAATCAGTCGCGAATACGTCGCGAATACGATCGCACACTTGTTGTGTCCAGCTGTCATCTCCGTAAGAGAGCTCATGTCCTGTCGAGTTGGCCTCTACAAAGGCCGCCATAGCCTCAGGACAGACACCTGCACAGTTATCCGAGGCAAACTGCTGTTTCATAATAAGCTCCAACGAAATAAAAGATGAATCACTAATCTAGCAAAAATCCACAGGTCAATCTTTAACAAAACACAGGTCTTGCGACCCCAAACTCCCCCGCGGGATAGCCCATTAATCACAAGTAAACCGTTTTAGATCGCCCGACCCGTTCTATTTGATTCCTCGAAAAAACTTGGTTTTAGAAAAACCTTAACCCTGAGGAGATAAAGCCAATATCTATACGAACTTAACGGGCATTTTTTACAAAATAACCATCGTCCATGGTTATCACTGTTCTAAAGGCATGCTAGTCTCAAATAGGGTTCCGGGTAGTATCAAACGCCGGCATGAGCACCGAATAAATAAAAAGATCAAAAGCCCTAACAGGAGTATGTAATGAAGACTTTCCTTACACAGATCACCGCTCTGTTAGTGGCGGGGGGAGTTCGGCTCCACGCGAGTCCCCTATCGCTGCGTATCGAGCCTACTGAGTTATATGCTCAGGTCCAAACCGACCCAGATGCGTTCGTAATTGTCGACAGCCGATCGACTGATGATTATGCGATGGAGCACCTACCGGGTGCTGTTAGTTTGCCTGTTGAGCTAACCTACTCGAACATCGCCGTCAGTGGTCAGGCTGCAAGCCCTGAGGTGATGCAGGACCTCTTCAGACAGATCGGCTTGTCGAAAAGTAAACCCATTATTGTTTATGGTGATGGCAAGGTAGTAGATGCATCGAGAGTCTTTTGGCTGATGGAGGTCTATGGCTTCGAAAACGTCAAGATTCTTAACGGAGGGATACCGCGATGGAAGGAAGAGCAACTTCCAACTAGTGATGAGTCGGTCAGTGTTGAAGCGTCGGATTACGTCGTGACCATCGATCGTCGGCGTCTGGCAACAAAGTTTGCTACTCAATTGGCGATAGTGAATCCAAACCAAATCATCATTGATGCGAGACCCGAGAAGGCCTATAGAGGTGAGACATCCTCAGCACAACGTTTCGGACACATACCATCGGCGCTGAATTTCAATTTTCAGAGAAGTCTGCAAAAGCGAGATACTTACAGTTTTTTACTTGATAATGAGTCGATTCAGACTCTCTTTGAATCTGTAGGTCGAGACAAAAAGATTATCGCCTACTGCGAGGTCGGGAGAGCGTCGAGCGTGACTTACCTTACATTGCGTGAGCTGGGATACGATGTCGCAAACTATGATGCGTCCTGGCGCGAATGGGGGAACGACCTGAGCCTTCCAATTGAAACTCCGGGAGGCAACTGATCCCACCGTGTGGAAAAAACTGAGTATAAGGTGGCAATTAGTCGCGCTGCTTGTCCTGTTTTTAAGTGCTATTCAGGTGCTGTCCCTGTTCGCAACCTACTACTCAGATGTTCAGCTTCGTAAGGAGTTGGCAGTTGAGCAGTCAAAAACACTCAATATCGCGCTACAGAGCGATATGCTGCGTGCAATTGTCGCGTCAGATATGGAGCTACTCTCTGATATAAGCTCCCGCATCGAGGGCTTCAGAGCGGTCCGGTATCTGAGCCTGTCAGTTGGCGATCGGCAGATTTTTCAATACGCTCGAGAGGGGAGTGAAATACCCACTCACCTGATTCAATCTGCCGTTAACTATGATGAACCTCTTTTTCTGGATGATCTGCTCATTATGCGCTCTGCTGTGCGTCAGGATGGGTTTGAGTATGGTCAAGTACAGACCTACTTCGACCTCAGTAGTTACCACACAGGTATAAGAGAGACTTTACTGCAGACGCTGACCCGCTTCATTGTCGCTCTGACTTTAGCAATCGCGGTCGCTCTCTGGTTAGGAAGACGATTTACCGAACCATTTACCCGCTTGGCAGATGCCATGTCCGAAGTCGATATCGAGAGTGCTGATTTTCCGTCGGTTAGCGTCGACACCGAGAACGAAATTCGTATTTTGTATGATGGCTACAATGAACTGACCCGAAAAGTGGGTCTCTCAACCCAACGACTGCGCTATCTCAGTGAGCACGACAATTTGACCGGGTTGCTAAATCGCTATGCGATCGAAAAGGAGGTTGAAAAGTGTCTGTCGAGCAACAGCGGGGGGACCAACACTCTGGCGTTGGTCGGAATTGACCAATTTGAGTTGATTAATGATAGTGCAGGCAGTGATACCGGAGACAAACTTCTGAAACAAGTTGGGCTAATTATCGGCTCAAATGTCCACGACAACACCCGCATAGCCCGTCGCGGCGGGGGTAACTTTATTATACTTTTCGCTGATCAGACACCTCAGGCTGCACAGAAGCAGTGTCTTGATGTTCAGCGTGCGCTAAATCGATATCGGATTACCAGCAGTAATCAAACCTACGAAATCTCGGTCTCAATAGGGCTGGTGCAATTCAAACTTGGCGAATACGACTCGCAACAGCTGTTTCAGGCTGCAGATTCCGCATTTCACGCAGCCAGAGAGCAAGGTCCGGGGCAGATAAGCCACTACAACCGCGAGCAACCCCTCACGCTTCAATACAGTCAAGATCTTAAAGTCGTCAGCCTGCTCAGAGACGCTCTGCTTCCGCATACGGATAACGGAGTCCACTTTGCACTTTATGCTCAGGAGATCGTCCCTCTGCAGCAACAAACTGATCAGGTTAGTTATGAGATTTTGATTCGGCTGCGCGACAGCAAGGGTCAGATGATTTATCCAAACGCTTTTCTTGGCGCAGCGAGTCGTTTTTCTCTGATGACCAGCATCGACATATACGTACTAAAATCTTACTTCAAACTGGTCTGTGCCAACCAAAAACACCTGGATCAACTAGCCTTTGTCAACATCAATCTGGCAGGGCTAACGCTCAAGAGTGAGGTGTTTCAAAATTATCTGGTAAGCGCCATTGAAACCGTAAATTTTCCATGGGAAAAACTGGTGTTGGAGGTGACAGAGACATCGGCAGTGGGGGATTTAGCCCAGGTTTCCAGCTTTATAAAATTTTGCCGAAGCCACGGCATTCGTATCGCTTTAGATGACTTTGGCACAGGGATGTCCTCTTTCGAGTACCTTAAACATCTCCCCCTGGATATCGTGAAAATAGATGGTAGCTTTGTCAGGGACATGCTGTCGGATTCAGTGGATTTTGCAACCGTTAAGTATGTGAACGAGATATGCAAACTTCGTGGGCAAGAGACAGTTGCAGAATTTATCGAAACAGAAGAGCACGCCGCAAGTGTGCGTGCTATTGGATACGACTACGGGCAGGGCTACTTTTTTGGCAGACCCATGGCGCTAACGGCTCTGATGGGTCGTTAAGAGCTAGTCATTACCGCATGAGCATGAGCTGCAAGTTGCACTCTCCGCCCAAAACATCAAGACCCGATTCATGCGCTGGCAAACTGACAGGTCCGATGATAACAGGCTTATGCACTCTGTCTTCTGTGTTGCCTCTCAATCACCATTGCTCAAAACTGACTGGACCGTTTCGATCAACTGTTCTGATGTGAAAGGCTTTGAAATGATGGACGCATTAGTAAAGCGTTGACGCAAATTTTCCTTCCCTTCTGCATACCCAGTGGCAAATATATAGGGGACTCCCTGCTCCTCCAGATGAACAGCTACAGGTTCACTGTTCTCTCTCCCAAGATTAATGTCCAGAATAGCAAAATCGAATCGCTCGTGAGCCAAGGCTTCAAGAGCTGAGGCAACACTACTGCAGATCTCAACTCTGCCAAAACCTAGATCTTTCAGCACGGTTTCCTCATCAATCGCAATGATCATGTTGTCCTCCACGACCAATGCACTGCCACGATCAGAGCTAGGGGTTCCCTCGAGCGTCAGTATCTCATTCGGTACACTCGATACTGAAGGCTCGGGCAGGGAGTGATTTCCTGTGTCGAAATGAACGTGCGCAGCAGGAACCATAAAACGTGCTCTAAGCCCTGAACGTTCGTAGTGAACTTCTGCCTCACCTTGAAGATCAAATGGCATGGCGCGCTCAATAATTAGCGAACCGAATCCTCTTCTAGCTGGCCGCTCCTCAATCGTAACGCCCGACTCTCGCCAGTGCATCTCAAGCCCGCCCGAGGAGTTAATATGGTATTCCAGGTCGATGATCCCACTGGAAGTGGCTAGCGCCCCATACTTCGTGGCGTTGGTAATCAGCTCATGAATCACCAACGTCATGGTGGTAAAGGCCTTAGGAGAGAGCTCGATATCGGGCCCGGACACCCTTACACGACTTCGATCTGGCGCGAAAGCATCGAATTCGGTACTTAAAATCGCTGCAAGCGGTGCATGGCTCCAGTTTCGCTCTGTCAACATATTCTGTGCCAAAGCAAGTGCCTGTATGCGTCCAACTACGATCGTCTTAAACTCATCGACTCCGCTGACTGAGGTCGCCGTCTGCCCCACTATCGAATTGATTAGTCCGAGTATATTGCGTACCCGATGGTTCAGTTCATGTATCAGCATGTCCTGCTGCTGCTGCGCCTGACTCTGGAGCCGGTTACGATCATCTATGTTGCGTACAATGACTTCCAACATAATGTTTTTAATCTGGGAAGCCAGATTCATGTCAACAGCGGTCCAAGGTGCACAATAGCCCGACCGCAACTCTGTCCAAGCCGCAAAACTCTTGCGCGGTGTCAGCCGTGAGCCGTTGGGACCCAACTCTACTGGCTTGTCCGGGTTTCCCGCCCAAACCACACTTTGTGACTCTTCACGGCGAAGGAAGATCAGCATATCTCGCGGCCGGCGCGATATAGGAACCGCTAGAAAGCCAGCAAAGCGATCTGCGATCGTCAGATCCTTGCGCATCCAATTACTGATCGAATCTACTGCTGTGATGTTAGTCGACGAAATAGAGTTAATTCCTTTGGCTAATAACGCCACGTCCTCGCTGCTAACGGGATCACCAATCACGAGGTGTTGATCATCTACCATTACGACGAGTGCAGAGCACTTTATGAGACCTTTTAAGCGATCTCCGTGCTGGCGCAGGTTTTCTATCAGAGGAAGATCCGGATCAAGGCCCGCCATCATTTGCATATGCAGATGCCGGGTCGAATCCGTACTAACGAAACCCTCTTTGTCCAGACGACTACGCAACTCCATAGAGAAGCTTTCGCCAAATAGCTCAGCATAGGTACGCGTGCCCAGTGGGACATTGCGCGGACTGTAGTGGTGACAGGCAATCAAACCCCACAGCTCCCCATCGATGATGATACTAATAGAGAATGAAGCTTTAACTCCCATATTCCGCAGATACTCAATATGCAAAGGCGATACCGAGCGTAAGACAGCCAGCGAGAGGTCTATGTTTGAGCCGAGCGGCAGGATCTCAGCACCTTCATCATCAAGATCAGCGACGATTCGCGTGATACTGCGCTTGTATAGCGCACGCGCTTGGGATGGTATGTCTGATGCGGGATAGCGTAAACCGAGAAACGAATCGACATCACGTGACCTGTACTCAGCTATAACCTCACCTGAATGGTCGTGATGAAAGCGGTAAACCATTACCCGATCGAAACCGATGATTTTAGCCACAGATTTTGCGGCCGCTTCGCATAACTGTGTAACACCTGTTGCCTGATTAAAACCGCGTAGCGCAGTTCGCAGCGCATCCATGTCCTGTTCAGAAGATTCAGCACGCGCAGGTTCAAATTCAATGATCAACAGATCACCACTGAGATGCATGGAAATATCAAATTTTTCGTCAGCACGAAAAAGCGCTAGCGAGAGAATGCGTTCGCACTGATCAGGGTACTCCAACCTCAATACAGCGTTGGTCACCTTGCTAACCGCAGATGGCAGAATGATGTCGCTGACATTGGTGCCCAAGAATTGCTGCAAATCACGACCACAAAATGTGCCAAGATTTTCGGAGTACCCCATCAGCAGCCAATCGGCGCTAAACGTCATCAGAGCACCATGGCTCTGTACTCTCCCAAGTCGATGTATAGGCTCGCGCTCACAGTTGGATAGGTCAAAGGTCTCTTGCGTGGCAATATTCACTGAGCTTGCTCCGTTGGTGTGACAGACGAGTAACGGTTCCGCAGAACCTGGTTAATCGCATCGTCAATTTGTTGGGCGGAGGCCGGTTTGGTTAGTACCAAATCGAAATCCCCCTCTTGCATATGTTCGCCTATCTCCTGATCAGATAAGGCGGTCAGACCGATGATAGGTATATCACTATGAATTTTACGGATCTCACGTGCAGCAACCGCGCCGTTCATAACCGGCATATTAAAGTCCATAAAGATCAGATCTATTTCATTTCCCGCCTGCACGTATTCAACCGCTTTGACCCCATTTACGGCTTGTTGCAAATCAGAGAAACCCAATTTGTTCAGTGCACCTTTGAGCACGATAAGATTGGTAGGGCTGTCATCAACACAAAATATACACATCGACTGCTTGCGCCTGCGGGTCCTAACACGCTCCTGCTCGAAGGTGTGCGAGCGAGAATTATTACCCGCTAGAAGACCCGCAGAGCCACAATATTGAAGCAGGTCACTCGGCAGATGAGGAGCAAACCACCCGATGTATTGGGCCTGTAACGTCGGAACACGGGTATCAAGCTCCGAGCAAAGCAGTACGAGTTTATGCTCGGGAGTCTGTACACGCAGACTTTGCCAGAGCTCAGGCTGATCAATCGCCACCTCAAAATCAACAAAAGTCAGATCGGGCAAGTGTCGAAGGTGCTCGACATTCAGTTTCTCAGAGTAGTCAACATGCGCTCCCAGCCCCTTCAATTGTGTCTGAAGTAATTCGCAGGCTACCGATGGCTTTGATATGACTCGCACCAGCGTACCGGACACAAGTTGGGGAGGATCCGCCGCTTGACTCGAATCGATTGGCAACGAGAGTGTGAACGAGAAACGACTCCCTCGGGCGGAGGATTCAATCTTCAGGTCACTCCCCATCAAAGCGATCAACTTTTTAGTAATAAACAACCCAAGACCTGACCCTTTTGGCCGGCCAGCTTGAGCGCTCTGTACCTGAGAATACTGTTGGGTGATACGCTCAAGGTACTCTTTAGGGATACCGATACCGCTATCCTCGACGGCAAAGTATATCTGCCTCTCTCTGGATGTCTCACGACGCAAAGCTACCCAGAGTGAAATGTCGCCCGCCTCGGTAAACTTAACTGCATTGCCCAAGAGGTTACTGATGATCTGCAGCAGTCTCGCGGGGTCACCCAAATAACGTGAGTTAAGTAGGCGCGGATCAAAATGGAGGTTGAGGCTGACCCCCTTTGACTCTGCATTGAGTGCAAACATCTTGGACGCGTTTTCCATCACAGGCAGAAGATCGAACGGCGACTGGTCTATGTAAAGCCCCTCACGATCAACACGCGCTGCATCAATTGAGGTATTGAGCGTTTGTAGCAGCGCTTCCGAAGCGACAAGGATCTTCTCGATATGACGTTTTGCGGTATCGCTGATGATCTCATCTTTTACGAGTTCGGCCAGTCCCATAATTGCATGCAGAGGCGTGCGAATCTCGTGGCTGATCGTTGCGATTACATTAACTGCCGCCTTACTCTCACCCAGCTCTCTTGTAACACTCACTTGCTGTGGTTGATTCTTCACATAGCACCTACTCCAAGCGCTTCGCACTTGAACTCAGAGGTTTGGGTATTGATGATATTCAGTAATAGGGCGAACGCCTCGTTCGCACCCATCAGCGCACGCTGCGCGAGGGCGTCTGTGTTCAATCGCTGATTCAGGATCCTTTGAGTCGTCGTCCAGTTCGCCCAGACGGCGTCACCGTACATACGGTAGTAGTGCGTAAGTTGTCGTGATCGCAGACTCAACTCGACGCGAGGGGCGATAAACTGAGCACCCAAGGTGGAGCCCTCAACCACATACAGAACACCAAGAGCAAAGGCCTCATCACTGGGCTGAAGTGGCATGATCTGAGTATTAATCTGACTATTAATCTGACTACTTATCTGACTACTTATCTGACTAGCAATCTGAGTACCAGGTAGCGAACTCAGATCTCTTTCAAGCATCAACAGCTTATCGAGTGCATAAAAGTCTGGATCTAGCTTAAGGCTGCTAAGCATAGGAGTCAGGAGTTCATGCCAACGGTATAGAGCCGCCAATATCTGCCCGTACTCAACTCTAGTCAAATCCTTCGCAACCACCCGATGCATTAACGGATGACGATCAATCATTCGGTGCTGTTTTTGGGTCCCCTCTTTTAGGGTATCCGTCGCTCTTACCTTTAAATCCACAGTATTCCCTTTCCGTGTCCCTCAGCAAAGTTGAACCCGCAAACACTCATCAAATTACCCAGACTTCTCAAATTCCACACATGTCATATGGAATATTCATGCCAACTTTATCACCGTGATAAGAGGTGACTCATCGCGTAGAGGAACCGATCGACAAAACGCTCAGATGTGTCACATCGGGAAAGGTAAGATCGATTGTGACATTCTCTTCGCACATCGCAGTTAGTGTGCTGCTTACCTATATCAGATCTAAACACCCCTCGGTTTACCTCAAATAAGTGGTTCGTTCAGCTCAATGAATTTAAACGACTACCCGATTCAGAACCTTAGGCATGAGAACGTTCATCATCTACGAACCACCCTCGCTGATTCAGTCTAGTACAGACTCCCCTGTTCGAGAGGATCAAGCATCGAATTAATATGAAATTTTCGCCACACCGGCGTCGGATACTGATCAGACGATTGATGAATCAGCCTAGACTAGAGGGTTAATTCAATATATTTTGGAGCTGTATACACTGCACAAGTTGCATAACTGTTCAGTGTGACTGAGCAAAGGAGGTAAAGCGATGAGCGACGGTGCGACTAAGTTCTCCTTACGTCCCGGACAGCTATCTGCCAACCGACCCGTGCGATGGTCACTATTTGACCCACGCGGTGGATTACTTTTGGGTGAGGGTAGCCGGGTCTCGTCTCGGAAACAGATTGATCGCTTAATCGAAATGGGTGCTTGGTATTACGATATCCCTCGCATCACTGTCTACCGCCCAACTGAAATCTCTGTCACGCGAAAAATGAGCAGCTTCGACATTGTCACGACTCTGCTCAGTCGGTTAGAGCTCTGCTTCCGATTACTCCACTCGTCAAGTCAGACTGAGCAGTTCGCACGGTCAATCACCTTACTTGCAATCGATATCCAGTCGGCTTGCGCCACTCACCCCAGTGCTGTGCTGGGTTCAATACAGGTCATAGCGGACGCACCCGTTCATGTATCGCATGCCCTGCACTCAGCCGTTATTTGCGAGATGGCCGCAAGGTCTATGGGAATGGACCTTGTGGAGCGCATTCCGTTACTCGCGGCTGCGTTGACGCAGAATATAGGCATGATTGAAATTCAACAGGAGTTGAACGAGCAAAATCAATCACTCTCGCAGGAGCAACGAGCATTGGTGGACATGCACCCTCAGGTGTCGGCTGATATGTTGGCGGAACGAGGCGTTACCGATACGCGCTGGCTCAATGCTGTGGCTCAACATCATGAACGTATTAATGGTTCTGGATATCCCCGAGGGTTAAAAGCGGAGGCGATCACTCGCGACGCGAGATTACTGGGTATAACTGATCATTACGTTGCGATGACGCGCTCACGCCTATACCGACCACCATTAAAAACACGAGCTGCACTGAAAGCGATTTATCAGGGCCGGGGCGAGTCAGTCGATACTGACTTAATGAAGCTTTTCGTACGGGTAATGGGTCTGTTCCCACCAGGCAGCTTGGTACGGTTAAAAAGCAACGAAATCGCCATTGTTCTTGGCCATGTAGATACCATTGACCAGCCGCAGATAGCCCTTTTGACCGATGTCGATAGCGAGCGTCTGGAACGTCCCGTCTTGAACGTTAGCATTCATAAAAGTGAGATTTTAGGGACGTTAAGTATCTTTGATCATCTCGACCTCATCGATCATATGGGCGAAATCTGGCCACGCATTGAGATGGTTTGAATCAGGCTTGCGATCCCAAATTGGCCGCAGAGGGGGTATGAACCGAATGAATTAACAAACCTGACTGTTTGTTTAGATCTAGCGGTTTATAAATGAGAGGTAACTCAAAAGTCGTTTGGTTAGCGAGCATCAAAATCAACATCGCCAGCACGGCGACCGTGCTTTCTGCTCTCGGACTCGAGCGAGCGTCGCTCTTCTCCCTGGTACTCCTCCCCTCTGATATTTATCTCAAACCACCTTGATGCATCGATCGGGTTAGCGAAACATGGAGAGACCTGTATGCTCCGAGAATCCTCGACGTAGTAAAACATCTCGCCGTCCAGATCTTCATCGTGAATCAACTTATATTCAGACATCAAAGGACTCCTCATAGGGGCTGGGTGTGACTGGTTACTGAGTAAATTTTGCTAAGTTCCTACTGAGATATGGACAGTCACACAGATCAAACTCACAGCCAGATCGATAGATCGATCATGCTACCTCATCAGTTAAATATCATACATCAGATTTCTAGACTGCAGCCTATATTTCCCAAATCTAGTTAGATGTCGCCCCGAATCAGTTACTTAAATTAGGCAAGAGTGTGTTTAGTTTATTTAGAAAGGGGGCAAGGATCTTAGTGCCGATCTGCCGGTAAAGGTGTAAAGTCGTGAAGGGCGTGGCATATACTAGAATGTAACGACCCAATTGGGGCCGGATCGCTAGGCTGATGGCGTCACAGTGAACGGTGTAACCTGAGTTCGATGAATATCCGTTAAAATGAATCGACAGACCTGCAGTGGGCAAAGCGCAGGTAGTAATGAGGAGTGTGCGTCCGCTTGATTATTGAAGAAAAATACGAAGGCCATCCAGCGTACCCGAGCTCCGGTCTTACTGACCTTCTGCGTGTGTTCCTGAAACATGAACGCCTGATCATTCTAATCTCTCATATCCCACGCTCTGGTCAGGTAAGGCAGTGTGGCGATGATTTTTACAAGTTCTTTGGGGTGAGTCACTTTACCGTACTGACACGTTCAGAACGCACGATTCGGCTGAAGGCCACCATGAGAGGCGAGGTGGTGCGCTCTACTTACGGTACCAGCAAGATTCAATGTATCTTAAATTTCTCGCTCCCTGCCTATGAGAACGTTGCACAGCTGGAGGCGTCGCATCTCCTCTATGTGCATGTTTTTCCGGACTCACGAAGGCTAGGCGACACGACTCACCCTGTTAACAGCCTCGAGTATATGGCCGCGCTGGCCGATTTGGTTTTCCAGTGCGGCGGTAACGTCGATCTCTTGAATCGATTTACAAAGAAATTTGAGCAGAAAAGTGAAGCCGAAAAACTGGGGTTAATCAGTGATGCTAAATCATCTGATGCTCCGCTGGAGAGTATCCAACTAGCGCTGCAGTAGGGCTTAGGCCGGAGGATGTTGTTTTGCCCTCTGAGCACTCAAGGCGGGGTCAAAGCGTGTTTGAACCCTGTTGACGTTCGGCTCTGAGAAATAGGTGAAGAGTTTCAAACGGGTATAAAACAAGTTCCGCTGTTAAGTGCTCCCAAACCTCTGTAACAGTTCAACATCGACCGCCCTAGGCATCACGGAGAGAATCGATCAAACGTAGTCTGGGTGCTCCAGCACATAGGCCACCTTCTGCAGTAACACTTGAGGGTCAACCGGTTTTTCGATCAGTCCACGAATGCCGTGCTGTAAAAGTGCGATCAGGTCCGTTGTATCTGCATTGGCGGTAAAGATGAGCACGGGAAGCTGAGCCAGCTCGTCGTTGGATTTAAACGAGGCCAACAACCCTTCTCCACCGAGCGTCGGCATGTAGATATCCAGCAGGATAAGATCGGGTTTGAGCGCCAACGCCTGCTCTACCGCCCGCTGGGGCTTACTGCAGACTGAGACCTCATGCTGCTCACCCAGTACATCGGCCAAAAACCCAAGTGTTATCAAATCGTCATCTACACAAAAGATTCTGGCTCTACTCACTGCCGGTCTCCTTATCCAGATCCTCTAGAGCGGCAACCAGCCTCTCCAGTGTTATTGGTTTAGAGATCACTGCGTTAGCACCCGCCTTCAGCAGTTGATCAGTCTCCTCACCGATCACTGCCGCTGTTACTGCAATAATCGGTATGTCTACCCCTTTAGCCCGAAGCGCTTGAGTGAGCTCCAAACCACTCATATTTGGCATCATAAGATCGGTCAAAACCAGATCGAACTGATCAGGACTGAACGCTGCCAACGCCTCAGCGCCGTCAACACAAGCGGTAACTCGAGCATTCTCTTTCTGCAGGATCTTTTGCGTCAAGAGGCGCAGCATCGCATCGTCTTCAGCGATCAATACCCGCATGCCGTCTAAGTAGCGCTCCACTCGGGCTTGCATTTGAGCCTTATCCGCTTCCTGAGGATCACCCGCAACAGCCTCAAGGGGGAAACTTGCCCTAAAACACGAGCCTCCTCCCTTGCGTTCTTCATAGACCAAAGTGCCCCCGAGGTCGTTAGCCAAACCGGATGAGATGTACAGGCCCAGTCCCGTGCCGTCACTGGAAGTGCGACCACGGCCAAAGGCACTGAATACCAGCCCAACATCCTCGTCCGGAATGCCTTTACCGTTATCTTCAATGGTCAGTACAGCAAGATCCGCCTCTCGGTCACAATCGAGCCTAACCCAAATTTCACTACCGCCCGAGTGCAGAGCCGCATTTTTGACGAGGTTAGACACCATTTGACGCAAGGCCTGCTCGTTAAAACGAAAGCTGTTGTCTAAATCCTCACAGAAGGCAAAGTGAAGCTGCATTCCATGGGTATTCAGGACGGCAGAGAGAGGTGAAAATGCACGCTTGGCCACGTTTACAGGGTTACGCACAACGCGCTGTGCAGCCTTGGCTCGCTCCGGCGTTACGACTGCTCTCATGTCATCGAGCACGCTTAGAAGGTCGTCGGTGATCTCCTCTAAAGTTCTGATTTTTGCATCGTTAGGGGTTGTTTCGTCGCGTAGGATCATCTGAAGAGATGCGACGGGTGTGCGTAGCTCATGACCGATCACGGCAAACAGCTCACGTTGACGCTCGGATGCCAGGCGCATCGCTTCCTGATTTTCACGCAAAGCCGTTACATCCGAGCGCAAATAGACGATCTTTCTGCGCCCCTCCACCTCATAGAATTCTCCAGTCATAATACGAGACCAACGCGGCCTCTCTTCTCCGGGGTAGAGCACGGAAAACTGAATGTCAGAGTGCTCGCTCGTTAAGGCTCGAGTCATAGCCTTGGCGTCGTCCACCGATGTAATCCGCTGAGCGTACTCAGCGATGTTAAACCGTTCACCGGGCCGGAGCCTGGGGTGATAACCTGCCCTTAGGCAAGCTTCACCCGATTCCACATCCAGATCAAAGACCGAAGTCTCGCCCGCCTTAAGCGCAAGATCCATATCAAGCAATGTACTTCTGAGCGTCCGCGTCAGCTCCGCTGCATGTTCCGTTGTTCTCTGGAACACACTTGCCCTGTACCAGAGAGCTGCAAAACCCCACAGGAAACAGGCAAACATTAGCAGAAGACCGATCAGCTCCTTCACATCGTGAAGCCTCAATTGAGATAGGTCAAAAGCCTCACTTGCTTGAAACCCGTCGAATAGCAGCAGACCCGCCCCAAGGGTTGCCCCACCCGCGAGCGGCAATACTTTCAATAATGCTGTAACAGAAATAAGGGGTAGCCCCTGCTCCCGTTCTCTGTAACGAAGCAGCACATGGAGAGCGACAGCCAGCATAAAGCCTACCGCAAGCAGGCGGAGGGAGAGAGGTAAGAGATCTGCAACCTGAGCGTCACGAGCGAAGATTCCCAGCACCGAGAGCAAAATAAGACAGAAACTGAGCATCAGCGCATTGAAAGAACCTAACAGACAGAAGAAAAAAAGGCTTGCCAACGGTAGCGCTGTAAGCGGCAAGAGCCCGTTCTGGAGAACAGAAAAAAAGTAAGCGGTAGTAGTCAAAGCAATTACAGTGCCTTGAAACCAGGGTAAACGATTAAACCCTCGGTGAATTAGATACCAAACCAGTGCGCCGACCGACACAGTCATAAGCGGCCCAAGGCTTGCAGCGATCAGCTCCGAAAAAACAGCCCTTTCAATGACTAGAATTAAGTTCAGAACTACCAACTGAACACAAATTGACTTTAATGCCCTCGCCTTCGCGGCAGTATCGAAATATTCACTCTCATAAACAATATTTAAAGGATGAATCATGATGGCAGAGAACAGCAATATACGCAGTTCAAACTCAACAGAGCTGAGGGCCGGACTGACAATAAGTGTCAGTGCAAGTACGAAGAGAACTGCATAGGGCGCCAGCAAGCGATACTGCCCTCGATAGAGACCAATAACCAACAGGATGAGAACAGGCGTAAAGGTAG
>Ga0102951_1000114_pt1 | contig 26527 bp, 20 predicted proteins | sample SalPonA_B_H2O_MG_FD_78507 | JGI IMG/M metagenome (GOLD analysis project Ga0102951, IMG submission 78507) | Water microbial communities from South San Francisco under conditions of wetland restoration - Salt Pond MetaG R2A_B_H2O_MG | ecosystem: Environmental > Aquatic > Non-marine Saline and...
CAGTCAGCTTTATCGGACTGGCCGCGATTACAAATGTATTAGTCTTCGGGATCGTCAGCTATGCCAGCGGTATGTTGGAGTCTGAACGTTTTTTGCGACAAGAGTTGGATGATGCGTTGAACACGCTAAAGGCTGAGGAGCAACGCCGGGATGCGATCGCGGCTACCGCAGACATTGCGTTTTTAGAGTACGATTTTGAGACAAATAGCCTGCAGGGTGACAATCAGCTTCGCCGACGCTTTGGTAGAGAAAACGACTCAAAACCAATAAAGGTAGACGACTATCTTGGAAAGTACAGCTCAGAGGATTTGAAGATTATAGCGCGTGCTAACGCTAAGATTTTGGCATCTCAGCCGGGTGAATCTGTGACCTGTGTGCACAAAGAGACAATGCCAGACGGGTCGGTCAATACCCTCAGATTGGTGGGTGTGCGTAGCGAGAGAGAGGGTCGAACAACCTTTTTAGGTGCCTCTATTAACATAACGCGCGAGGCTCAGGCACTGGAGGACGCTACAGAGCATTCAGCCCTGTTGGACCTGATGTCCGAAGCGGGTGGTATTGGGGTGCTGGCACGATACCCGGACACAAACGAAATAAGGTGTAATGCAGTCAACGCGCGCAGGTTGGGACGCGAGCCGACGCAAGAGCGCTTCCCAGCGGGTAGCTACCATAAGCTCTTATCTCCCTCCGGTCTAGCGAAGAGATTAGAGTTAGATCGTCAGTTACAGACCTTCCCTGTAGGTAAGATTCAGAAGTTTGATGAGATGATTCAAGCGGCATCAGGTGAAGAGCTTAGGCTTCGAATTGTTCGAATGCGGACCCATCTCAATGGGGAGGAGGTCTTCCTTGGCGTCTCAGTTGACGTTACTGCTGAAACTCAGGCGAAGGAGTTGGCGGAGCAGACGGTCGATCAACTTAACCTCTTAACAGCCAAAGGTGATATCGGGCTCTTTGAATTGAATATCACTCGGGGTTACTTTAGCGGGAACTCCGTCTGGCTCTCCCGGTTGGGTCTACCACTTGAGACGGTTCGGGTACCAATTGAGGTGTTATACAAATCCTTACCACCTGAAGCGGTGCTGAGCGCTCAAGAGAATATCGAAAAACTGAATCAGAGTGAGGATGGATACCAGCAAGAGTCGGTATTGGGGCAGATCTTTAGCGACGGTTCGCATCATGTTATTCGTGTGTCCGAACGTAAAACGACGCGCAATGGCGACGTCGTGGTTTCTGGCGCTGCGATAGATATTACCAAGGAGTCCGATGCTATCACGACAGCACAACAGTCGATGGCGCGTCTGCAGGCACAGCAACAACGTCAATCGGAGATGTACGCAGTAATTGGACATGAGTTACGTACGCCGGCAGCGAGTCTGCAGATGATGTTAGACACGCTTGAAGAGGGCGAAGAGCTCGATAAGAGACTGGCAGGCACCAACATTGAGCAGTTACTCTCGGTAATTGATACCCTTCGAGCCGTTGCGCAACCAGAGCGACTGGCTCGGGCGGAGTTCAGTGAAGTTGCGCTAGATGAGGTTCTGGCGCATCAGATTGAGAACTTCTTACCTCAAGCGAAACAACAGGGTGTGCAGCTGATAAGTGATTTATCGGGATTGAGCGGGCATAGGGTGAGCATTCAGAAAACGCTGCTACGCCAGGTGACCTCCAATCTAATCAAGAATGCACTGATTCACTCAGGCGCTACTGAGGTCCGGTTGCACGCCAACAGTGAGATAGCTGAGGAAGGGGAGATATCTCTGCGAATCGAACTTGAGGATAACGGGCGTGGTATACCTGAGGAGCAGGTTGCAAGCTTATTCGAAGCCTTTGTGCGTGGCGCCACCGATGCCGAGGGTACTGGGCTTGGGCTACATGTCTGCCGCCAAATTATTAATGATATGGGTGGTGAACTCGTTTATCAGACGAATCTCAAGGGTGGCGCGAGCTTTATCATAAAGCTTAACTTGGCACTCGCAGTAGATAATGTAGAGACTGTTTCGCAACCAACGTTGACCGATCTCAAAGGTATGCGGGTACTGGTCGCAGAGGATAACCGAACGATCCAGATGCTCACAGAAAGGCTGCTGACGAAGCAGGGCGCGACAGTTGAGCTGGCCAGCGATGGTTTGGCTGGCCTTGCTGCGTTTAAAAATGGTGAGTTTGACCTGGTTTTATCCGATATTTTTATGCCCGATATGAATGGTTATGAGTTGGCCCGTCAAATCCGGAAGTTAGATTCTGCAGTGCCGTTGATTGGATTAACGGCTGCGACTATCGGCGAAGAGACTGATCGCATGCTAGAGTCTGGGGCCAACGCTGTGTTATCCAAGCCGGTCAGTCTAGAGAGACTCTTGAATGTATTAACTGAGATGTCGAGTTCGAGCAGCCTAGTCTAAGAAATTGGGATATTGCCATTCGAAGCCCCTTTGTATTAAAGCAAAACAGAGACTGCCCCGGACTCTAACCAATATGTTGTGCTGAGATAAGCTGTTGATCGCTCCGAATGTCGTCTCTTTTTTGGCGGCTTGGGTTTAACTGAGTGAGATAATCGAGTCTATCTTTTTAATCAGCCCCGCGGCTGGTAGAGTCGTCGCTTAATCTCTCAGCTCGCCCTCAAGGACACCTAGATGATCGACCTTAGCCCCTACAACGCCCTTATTTTTGATATGGATGGTACACTGATTGACTCTATGCCAGCCCATCTCGATGCCTGGGAGGTCACCTGCAAGCACTTTGGTTATGCAGTCGATCGAGAGTTTATTCACGCGCTTGGTGGCGTTCCCTCGGTCACTACAGCTTCTATGCTGAACGATAAGTTTGGTCTGAATCACAAGCCTGAAGAGGTGGCTCAGCACAAAATTGATACCTGGGAGTCGCTAGGACGACTGCCAGATTTGATAGAACTGACAACGGCAATCGTCCGCGAGCATCGCGGTCTTAAACCGATGGCGATCGGCACGGGCAGTCGACGTGATCATGCGTTAGAGATGCTCAAGCATGTCGATATTCTTGACTACTTTGATGCTGTCGTAGCATGCACTGATGTTGAAAAGGGCAAACCTCATCCGGAGACCTTCCTCACGGCTGCCAAGCATCTAGGCGTACCACCGAGCGAGTGTGTAGTATTTGAAGATACGCAGATTGGTTTACAGGCCGCGCATGCAGCGGGGATGGACTGCGTCTTGATTGATGGTGATAAGCTGACCCTCTACCCCCGCTAAAAGGGGTCAGACCCCTTTTAGTCACATTTGCCATTACTTAAGTTTAAGCAGACGTGCAGCGTTCTCTTTCATGATAAGAGGGCGCACCTCCTCTTTAATGTCCAGTTTCTCGAAGTCAGCGATCCAGCGATCGGGTGTGATAACGGGCCAATCTGATCCGAACAGCATTTTTCGCTTCAGCAGACTATTCATGTACTGCAGCAGGATAGGGGCAAAGTATTTCGGAGACCAGCCGGAGAGATCCATATAAACGTTTGGCTTGTGGGTCAATATCGATAGCTGCTCCTCCTGCCAGGGAAAGGCGGGATGAGCCATAACGATCGGCATATCAGGAAAGTCGGCTGCGACATCATCCAGATAGATCGGTTGCGAGTATTTGAGGCGCATGTTCATCCCCCCAGGAGCTCCGGCGCCAACACCAGTCTGCCCGGTGTGAAACAGAGCGATTGCGCCCTCTTCTGCAATCGCCTCGTAGAGCGGATAAGCCATCCGATCATTCGGAAAGAACCCCTGCATGGTGGGGTGGAACTTAAACCCCTTTACACCAAACTCGCGCACCAAACGACGTGCCTCTCGGGCTCCCAGTCGCCCCTTGGCTGGATCTATAGAGGCGAAGGGGATCAGAATATCGTCATTCTCAGCACAGATGCGCGCGACCTCTTCATTCTCGTAACGCTTGAACCCGGTATTGCGTTCAGCGTCCACGGGGAAGATCACTGATGCAATTTTACGCTCACGGTAGTAGGCCGCTGTCTCGTCAGGCGAGGGCATCATGTTGTGGCCTGCCGGGTTTTTGAAGTACTTAGCAAAGGCTTCCTGAAACTCAAAATAACCATCGTCACGTTCGCTGGAGCAGGGCTCTTCCGCGTGGGTGTGGAAATCTATTGCGATAATGTCGTCCAGGTTAATCATCTCGCAGCTCCTTGAAGAGAGATTACATTTTCAGTCGAAGGCTCTGTGTAGAGAGACTCCATAATAGCGGCGCGGCGAGCCATTACAGCGCTCTGATTGATTGAACCCTTGTCCGTGATCTCATGACCGTCAATAGACGGCAACTCCGCCAACAGTCTGATGCGCTGCACGCAGTTTGAACTGCCGGTGCTAGCCTCGCCCATTCGGTTTAGGTGTTCTGACATCACCGCCAGTACATGCGGGTGAGCGATTAGTGTGTCGTTATCCATCTCTGCACCACCCGTGACCAGCGTCCGCAGGTGAACAAAATCGGGAAAGAGCATAGCCGCGATGTAACTGCGGTCGCGACCACAAATGACAGCGTCCGTTATATAGGGGGCAAAGTGGTGTATCAACGCAGTCCTCACGGAACTGACGCTGACCCAAGTTCCGGTGTCCAGTTTGAAATCCTCGGATACGCGGCCATCAAAGAGTAATCCACGCCTTGGACTCGACTCATCGATCCACCTGACGGCATCGCCGAGGCAGTAGAACCCCTCGTCATCGAAGGCGCGTGCTGTCTGCTGCGGATTACGCCAGTAGCCGGGGGTTACCGTTACCGCCTTAACACGAATCTCTGTTTTATCGCCATTCGGTAAGAGTTTGAGTTGAACACCCGGGCAAGGTACTCCAACAACGCCCGATGCAGTCTCCTTTACTGATGTAAACAGGGCTGAAGGTGCTGTCTCTGTGGCGCCCAGACCCGTGAGCATCGGGACCTTTTTTCCTGTCTGCTTGATTGATATTTCGTCCAGTTGATTCCACACATGCTCTGCCAGACCTGCACCCGCAAAGAAAAACATCTTCAAATTTTTGAACAGGTTTTTTGCAATATCGGGATTTTTACTCAGCGCTTTCGTCATCAATTCGTAACCCTTGGGCACGTTGAAATAGAGCGTCGGTGAGATCTCTCTGAGGTTATTCAGTGTGTGATGAATCATGGTTGGTACCGGCTTTCCCTCATCAATGTAATAGGTTCCGCCGTTGTACAGTGCGATGCCAACGTTGTGGTTGCCACCAAAGGTGTGATTCCAAGGCAGCCAGTCGAGGATGATAGGCTTCTCATCTTTTAAAAAGGGGAAGGTGGAGTTGATCATCACCTGGTTGGCACATAGCATTCTCTGAGTGTTGATCACTGCCTTCGGCATACCCGTTGAGCCGGATGTCCAGAGAAATTTTGCAACGCTGTCCCCGGTCACGTCAGCATTGGCTGCTTCAACCCGCGCCAGATCAATGTCTACGTAGAGCTCATCTAAGCGTTTAACCTCATAGCGCAGGTTGTCCGTCGCATGATCGATGATACCGGCGACAACCGGCACATTTGCAGTGTTACAGGCGTCTATAGCGTCGCGGTACGGGCCCAGATTGTCGGTGTATATGAGCCCGGGCGTCAAAACTTCAAACACGTGCTTGAGCTTGCCGTAGTCTGATGAGATGAGGGAGTAGGCTGTTGAGATCGGTGAGTATGGGACACCTATGTACATGGCTGCCAGCCCGACAAGCAGATGCTCAATACTGTTACCTGAGAGTACAACAAGTGGGCGCTCGGCACTAAGATCCTGATCCAGCATCCAGGTAGCCAATGAGCGAACACGTCTGAGTGTCTCTAGGTAGCTGATACAAACCCACTCACCCGTCTCATCGCGTTGGCAGAAGAAGTTTGTGTCCGGTGTTTTTTGAGCCCACTCAAGTAGTTTGTCAGTCAACTTTTCAGCATATTGACCCAGTGGCTGGCAGTTCTCGACCAACTGCACACCGCCATCAAGTGTGGTTAGCTTAACATCGAACTCGCTGATATTGACCCGGTGAAACTCTGATTGCATCTATCTCTCCAGTGGCGCCCAGCGGCGCTAAAACTCTTAGTATGCCGCGAAGCTGTAGGCTGCTATCCCGCTAGCTGCCCGCCGGAATGTCATCAGGCGTGCGTGTAATTGGGGTAGCAGGTGAGCATCGTGAAACTCGAGCAGCGCAATGATGTTCCTATGGAATCTAGGGTCCTCGCCGCTCTCAAGTGCCATTTTTGCTCGCAAAGCAGATTCACTCAGCTGCCAGGCTGAAGTCAGTAAACCCAAGGCTTCAAGCAAGGCTACACTGCCAGCGTTGAACTGCAGAAGGTCAGTGCTCTGTCTTATTTGAGTAGCAGTTTGGTGCATCGCTTCGAGCGCACGGCTGAGGTTATGGCCCAAAGGCGCCAGAGATTGTTCTGCTTTGAGCTTATCTGCTGTCCCTTCGATCTCTTCAAGCAAGGATTCGAGTGCGACACCCTGATCGCCTAGGATCTTACGGAATAGCAGATCTTTCGCCTGGATGCCGGTAGTACCCTCGTAGATGGTCGTGATGCGTGCATCGCGCATAATCTGCGCAACACCCGTCTCTTCAACGAAGCCCATGCCGCCGAACACCTGGATAGCTGAACCTGCCATCAAGTTGGCCTGCTCCGTACTGAAGGCTTTAAATACCGGGGTCAGCAGCGCGATACGTGCCTCTAGAGCCTCTTTTTCAGCCTCATCCTGGCTGTACTCAGACTTATCAACCAGCGCTGCTACGAGATAGCCGAGTGAGCGCTGAGCGAATACTTGTGACTTGATTGTCAGAAGAAGACGGGTAACGTCTGGATGTTGAACGATTGGAACGCAGCGCTCTTTGGTTTCGTAATGCGCACCCTGAGTTCTTTCAAGAGCGTATTCAACCGCTTTTTGGTAAGCCAATTCACCCAGAGCGACACCTTGGAGTCCGACCGAAAGCCGAGCTTCGTTCATCAGGATAAACATTGCTGCCAGCCCGTGGTTCTCCTCACCGATGAGCTCACCCAAACAGGCGTCGTTATCTCCGTAACTGATAGAGCAGGTCGGGCTGCCGTGCAGGCCAGTTTTACGCTCTATGCCGGTACAGATGACATCGTTGGATTCGCCTAATGAACCATCCTTGTTGATACGGTAGGTTGGAACTGCAAACAGCGAGATACCACGGCTGCCCTCTGGAGCATCTGGCGTGCGTGCCAACACAAAATGGATCTTGTTTTTGGTCAGGTCGTGCTCGCCATAGGAGATATAGATCTTCTGACCTTTGATTATGTACTGACCCTTATCGTGCGGTGTCGCTCTGGTTTTTAGCTCACCCAGATCAGAGCCAGCGCCCGGCTCTGTTAGCGACATGGCTGCCGTCCACTCCCCGCTGATCATCTTCTCGATATAACGCGATTTCTGCTCTTCAGTGCCGAATTTCAACAGGATTTGGCTACAACCCTGCACCAGCGCATGGAACATAACGAATGAGAGGTTGGCGCTGTGCCACATCTCATTGACTGGTTGAGCGATAAATTTAGGCAACTGTTGTCCACCAAAATCTGCGGGCAAAGCTAGTCCCATCCAGCCATCCTGGCAAAACTGATCGTAGGCCGCTTTCCAGCCTTCAGGCGTAGTGACCTTGCCATCAGCAAAGCGACAGCCCTGCTCGTCACCTACAGAGTTAAGCGGAGCAAGGCCGCGGTTAGCAAACTCGCCAGCCGCTTCGAGGACAGCCGCAACCGTCTCCATATCGAAATCTGCAAGCGCTTCAATCTGCTGTAGACCGGCAGCAGTAACGGCCTGCTCCACCAAAAACTTCATCTCTTTTAACGGGGCGCAGTAATCACTCATTGACCTCTATTCCTGTCTACTTAGCGGCCATGCGGATCGCACCATCAAGGCGGATCACTTCACCATTTAGCATCTGATTTTCAATGATCTGCTGTGCCAGCATGGCAAACTCGTCGGGGTTGCCCAGACGCGATGGGAAAGGGACTGATGCGCCCAGTGCAGCCTGTACCTCTTCGGGTAGTTCGTTCATCATCGGAGTGTGGAACAGGCCAGGCGCAATCGTCATGACACGGATGCCCAGCTTTGCCAGTTCACGCGCGATCGGGAGTGTCATCGCGGCCACTCCAGCTTTGGAGGCGGAGTAGGCAGCCTGGCCGATTTGCCCATCAAAAGCGGCAACTGATGCGGTGTTCACGATTACTCCGCGCTCACCGGATTCGCCCGGCTCGTTGTTCTGCATTGCATTGGCAGCCAGACGAGTGATATTGAAGGTGCCGATGAGGTTGATGTTGACGATGCGCTGGAAGCTGGCTAAATCGTGGGGACCATCACGGCCAACAACGCGCTTAGCACCACCGACACCGGCGCAATGCACAACGCCTGAGAGCGCGCCGAACTTTTCTGTTGCCGCAGCGATGCAACTCTCTACTGAAGCTTCATCAACTACATCGGTCTTACAGAAGAGGGCAGAAGCGCCTAGATCTGCTGCAACGCGCTGACCGCCGGCTTCGTTAATATCCGCAATACATACTTTGGCACCCATGGCCCTTAGACGTCGCGCTGCCGCCTCGCCCAGACCAGAACCTGCGCCCGTTACCAAAAAGAGTTTGTCTTGAATCTGCATGCTGAGCTCCGACCAATTACTGCTGTGGCTGCTTCTTGCGATTGAGGAACTTCTCCAGGCGTGCAACGACGTCAGGGTGAGTCTGGGTGATACCGCATAGCAGTGACTCGGTGTACATGCCGTCGTCGTGAGACATCGAATCGATATGCCGCAGCCCCGTCGTCATTGCCCAGTTAGAGTAGGGCGAGTTAGTGGCGATCTGAGCCGCAAGCTCTTTCGCCTTCTCGAATGACGTGCCGTTTTCAACAATATAATGAGAGAGACCCAGACGGTAACCCTCCTCAGAGTCCATGTCGCGACCGGTTAGCATCAACTCTGTCATTCGACCGGCACCAATGACACGGGCGACGTTGCGTGAGGCACCTCCACCGACGAATATCCCATGGCGGCCCTCTGGCAGGCGATAAAAAGTACTGTTCTCGGCGACCCGCACGTGAGCACAGGCGGCCAATTCCAGACCGCCACCAATAACGGCGCCCTGCATAGCCGCGACAACCGGCAGCCCCGAGTTTTGAATATGTCCAAAGGTGCGATGCCACATGTTTGAGTGCTTAACGACATCCAGCCCCTGACGCGATTTGTGTTCCTCTAGGTCAAGGCCTGAACAGAATGCCTCTCCTGCACCCGAAAAGATCACGACGCGCACGTCATCGTCCATATTGATAAACACCTGCTCTATTTCCAGACAGAGTTGATCATTGATCGCGTTCTTCTTCTCAGGACGATTGAGCTGCAGATGGCCAATGCCGTCGTCCACTGTAAATTGGATGTAGGTGTATTGGCTCATACTCTTCCCTCGCAGTGACGTTTTGACTCGATAGCTTATTGGTGTAGCCTATAACTGTTAAGATTATAAACAATTAGTCTGCCAATCAATTGAAATCTTCTTTTACAAACTGTTTAGTGATGAAACAATTTTCAGTTAAACTTTTAGCCGATCTCGGCCCAATTAGGCGCAAAGCAGAATGACCGCTCGTAAACGCAAAACACCGGACATAGAGATGGGTATACTGCAGGATTTGCTGGGATACCATGTACGTCGGGCGCAACTCAGTTTTTTTGCTGGGTTCGCGGAGGCCTGTGCAGATCTTGGATTAAGCCCGGGTCTTTTTGCTGTGCTCGAGGTGGTATATCGCAATCCCGGATTAACTCAGACCGCAGTATCTAAGGCGCTTGGTACCGATCGCTCTGCGATGGTTGCTGCCATTGATAAACTGGAGTCAATGAGTTTGATCGAACGCCGACCTTCTGAAAACGATCGTCGATCCTATGCGCTTTATGCGACCGAGCGGTGCAACAACTGGTATCCGCAAGCGGAAGAGCGGGTGAGGCGTCAGGAAGATCTGGTGGTTCGTAACCTGGATCCTGCAGAGCGCGAACAGTTACTGAGTATTCTGCAAAAACTTAATGCCAGTAATGCACAAGCGTAGCGCTTTGAATGGCTGACGAACCAAAATCCAACCCTGCCATCCCTCTGTTTGGTCTCTATGGTGAGGCTGAGTCTGACAATCCTCAGTTTGTGCACCTTGAAAATATTGCCAGTCGCTCCAGCCTGAATGCCTGGAAGATTCAACCGCATCGTCACGGACATATGTTTCAGCTGTTGATTATGCGCCAGGGTGAGGTGGAGGTCCGTCTGGATGACCAGCTCTACAATTGTAGCGAACCCTGTGCCATCTCGGTTCCAGCGGGAGTGGTACACGGATTTAAGTTCAAACCCAATACCTCCGGTTTCGTGCTGACTTTAGCCGAGCCTATGGTTCTGGTTGAGGAGCCTGGAGCGCAACAGCAGTTTGCTAGTCTGTTCGAACAGCCGCACTTTGTTCGCTACGCTGAAGCGGAACTGCTCTTTGATGAGTTGGTACTGCTAGTTGAGCAGATCGGACGGGAGTTAGAGCGCGCGGATGCAGGACGCACACTGATGTGTGGATGGCTGATCCGGGCGGCGCTGTTAACCTTGAGACGGCGTTTGGATCAGATTGATGCAGAAGCCGATACGCCCAGCCGCTTATCGGTTGCGATGCGTCGTTTCAGATATCTGATAGAACAGCACTATCGTGAGCACTGGACGGTGGAGCGTTACGCCCAGGTTCTGGGAATGAGCGCCGATCGCCTCAATCGTCAGGCTAAAAGCGCTTTTGACACCAATGCTAAATCACTCATCTCTGAACGATTGATACTGGAAGCAAAGCGGCGCTTAATCTACACCCGAGCTAGTTTGGATGAGATTGCTTATGACCTTGGCTTTAAAGATCCTGCTTACTTCTCGCGGGCGTTCAAACGGGTCACCGGAAGTGCCCCTGGTCAATACCGCGATCAGTACTATGACTCGCCTGACGAAGACTCGCTATAGAGGTTCAGTGCCCAAGGTGCCCCTTCAGGGCACCTTTGCATACTGGCTGACCCATGTAAGCAAAGTGATCAAATGGGCAAAGTACATAAAAACTGCGGAATAGGGCTCGTTTTAGAGTGTTTTCGCCGGAAAAGTACAGTTATTCAATTGAAATCTACCTGCCTGATTGCTACCTGTCAGGGCAAACTATGCTAGGAGTGATCCTTAAAACCAGTTCGGGGCTTGCGTATGAAAACGATAAAAACACAGGTAGCGATCATCGGTGCTGGACCATCAGGTCTGTTGCTTGGGCAGTTACTGCATAAGTACGGTATCGATAACGTAATTCTCGAGCGCGTGACCGGCGATTATGTATTGGGTCGAATTCGGGCGGGTATATTGGAGCAGGGCTTCGCTAATCTGGTTCGCGAAGCGGGCGTTGAGCAACGCATGGAGACTGAAGGTCAGGTTCACGAGGGGGTTATCTTCTCTGTTGATGGGAAAGGGACGCGTGTAGACCTGAAAAGCCTGACTGGCGGTGATGTGGTGGTATGTTACGGCCAGGTTGAGATCACACAGGATCTGATGGATGCGCGCACCGCTGCTGATCTTCCTACCTACTACGAAGTATCTGACGTCCAGCCGATGGACGTTATCAGCGATACGCCTTGCGTTCATTTTACTCAGGGTGGAGAACAGTACCGACTGGATTGTGACTACATAGCTGGCTGCGACGGATTCCATGGTGTTTCACGTCAGACCATTCCTGCTGAGGTTCGTACCGAGTTTGAGCGCGTCTATCCCTTCGGATGGCTGGGTCTGCTGGCCGATGTCGCGCCCTGTCATGACGAGCTCATCTACGCTAAGTCTGAACGTGGCTTTGCACTTGCAAGTCAGCGCTCACCTACGCGCTCTCGATACTATCTGCAGGTGCCGCTGACGGATCGGGTTGAGGATTGGCCAGATGAGGTCTTCTGGGAGGAGCTAAAGAAGCGACTGCCGCCTGCTGTAGCTGCCAAGATGCAGACGGGTCCAAGCATCGAGAAGAGCATTGCACCGCTGCGCAGTTTCGTTTGCGAACCCATGCAGTACGGCAAGCTGTTCCTTGTGGGAGATGCGGCCCATATCGTTCCACCGACAGGCGCCAAGGGGTTGAACCTGGCGGCTGGTGATGTGGCGACGCTGGTGAAGATCTTTCGAAGAGTCTATGAAGAGGGTGACAAAGCCTGCACTGAACAGTACTCCGAGATCGCACTCCGTCGCGTCTGGAATGCCGAACGCTACAGCTGGTGGCTAACCAGTTTGCTGCATGACTTTGGCGATGAGAAGGGAGACAGTGTCATGGATCCGCAGATGCGCGACCGTTTTATGACCTCGGAACTGAACTACTTTTTGCAGAGCGAGGCGGGCCGTCAAGTTATCGCTGAACAGTATGTCGGTCTCCCTTACGAGGACCTTCGGTAGCCTTTAATCAACTCTCTAGCTACCGAGAGAGCAAGCTGAATCGACTCAAGTCTCTTGAGATCGGTCTTAGTTCAACCGTCTCACAGCAACGGATCAGTGGTTTACTTTTTCTCTTCGCGGGTCAGAACGGGCCGCAAGGGGTGTAGAGCCTCCCCAGTCGCTGATACCAGTTCAGCTAGCAGTGGGTGAGCTTGGTCCTTGCCGGGAGAGCAAAGCCCATTAAGCCTGCTGCCTGTCCAGCGCCATAATCTGCTGAACCAGCTCGGTCATTGTTGAAGCAAAGGCATCGGGTCTTCGGTACTGACTGTGGTAGGGGGCACCTGTACGATCAATGTAGCCGGCCAGCATGCCCGCGCTCATAGCTCCGTGAGTATCCCAGTCATGGGTCGCGACGAGACGAAGCGCGTCTATCGGGCGTTGCAGTTGTTTAGCCGCGTATTGATACACCTTCGGATCGGGCTTGAAACTGCCGGTCTCCTCAACCGAGATACATTGATCAAAGAGGTCTAACAGACCTGAATGGCTGATCTGTGAGGTAACCAGCTGTATAGACGAGTTGGTAAAAGCGACTGTGCGATACCCTTTCGAGCGCAGCTGTTTAAGTGCATCCGGCATATCAGGGTGCGCGGGCAAGGTAGCAAAGGCGCTCAGAATCCGTTGCCGGGCCTCCTCTGTGAGATCAATGTTCATACGAGCCGCCAGAGTGCTTAGCATGATTGCGGCTAGCGATCCAAAGTCACTCTTCACACCCGTCAAAGCACAGACGTTAGAACTGTGAAGAAGCATAGAGAACCAGCTAGTCGTAATAAGCGGATTACCGAAAGTTTCAGCGAAGAGAGGTCTCAGGGAACTCAGATCCAGTACGGTCTCGTTAATATCAAACAGAAGGGTGTCGCGTTGCATTTACTGCCTCTATTGTCGGTTGCTGGCGTTTGACCAGTCTAGCCCAAGACTGGGTGCAGCCCAATATAGGTTTTTCACTCTTTTAGAGCCCCTACAACAACAGGCTCCGCCTCGATCTGTAATCCACTGTGCCCGATTGCACCGAACTCAATGAATCTTACTCAAGGCTTAACGTGGACAGTCGTCATGAATGGACTAGACTGATGCTAGGTTGATTTGAACATCCTGTTGGGCGCACTAATTCGGTCTGATTCGTAGTTTTGTCATTGAATTAATAATGTTGCGGCGCATAAAACGTCGCGCGCTCGGAATAATTTGTACAAGTATCTATGACAGAACTTATCCAGCAATACGCGTCGATTATCGCCAACCTCTGTTTGCTTTTGGTGCTTACCATAGCTGCCTTACCGGTGCTATTCAGAGGCACTCAATTTGCCCGTCAGAATTGGAAAGTGTCTATCGGGGCTGGGGTGCTCTCTGGTGCGGCAATCATAATCTCCCTCAACCTGTCGTTTGAAATCAGTGACGGCGTAATGACCGACTTGCGCACGCTACCAGCGCTAATGAGTGGCATAGTGGGTGGTCCACTCGCAGCAATATCTGCAGCTCTAATTGGGGGAGATGCCAGTTGGTATCTGGGCGGCTCGGGCTCGATTTCAGGCGTGATCAACATCATCATTCCGGCTGCGATTGGCTGGATGTTGTGGCGAGTTGCGAGGGTCCATTCGTTCTCTATCAACCCTAAGCATTTAGTAATAGTTGTTGCGCTTTGTGGTCTGCTCGCTATTCCGATCGGACTACTATTTATCCCCGCAACGCGAGAGTGGCACCTGCCCCTTTGGATTAAATTTGCAGGTATGCCCACCGCTTTTAGTCTTGTCGTTCTTGCTGCAATGGGCTCTGCATGGAGGGTATTTCAGCGTTTGGAAAGCGCCAACACATCGCTACATAACGCCATATCAGTTGAGCGAGCCACCTTGCAAGAGGCCAATATCTCGTTAGATTCGAGCAACGAGAGGCTCCAGCTAGCGCTCCATGGTGCAAATATTGGGCTCTGGGAATGGAATCCTGCCACAGGTGAGATCTGGGTTGATGAGCGTTGGAGTGAAATGCTGGGTTACGCCGTTGACGAGATTGAACCGAACATTGAAAGTTGGTCGAACAAAGTACACCCCGACGATTTGGAGACCTGTCTAAATAAGTTAAATGAACATATTGAGGGGGTGGCAGAGTTTTATGAGTGCATCCACCGAATGCGCCACAAAGCAGGTCATTGGATAACGGTGAAGGATATTGGACGCGTCACTGAACGAGATTCGAATGGACGGGTGGTGCGTTTTACGGGTTCTCATCAGGACATCAGCGTTCTGGTAGATCAGCATCTTGAGGCGGAACGATCACTGCAACAACTAAACGATATCGTTGCTGCCGGACGAATCGGTCTTTTTGTGCATCACGTTGCCGACGACCGTCTTGAGACCAATCAGACGTTTCGCGACATATTCGAGCTTTCCGAGTCAGATTTTCCGGTGATGAGTCGAGATCACATGAATATGCGCTACCATCCCGACTTTGTGGAGGGCTACAGGATTGATCAGGAAGCGGCGCTACTGAGTGCTGTGAATCTGAAGCACAAACGGGTCTTAAAGATGCCGGACGGCAAAGAGAAGCATGTGGTTGTTAGTGCTCATGTCGAACGCCAAGCAGGTGCCGCCATAGCGGTTGTTGGCAGTATTTTGGATCAAACCAGTGAGGTGGTCCGGCAGCGCGAGTTAGAACAGACCGCGCGAGAGAAAACTCAGCTTCTCAGTGCAGTGAAATTCGAACTGCGTCGCGAACAGCTTGCAAGTGAGATAGGTTACGGCTGTAAATGGGAGCTTGATCTTGCTGAGAATAAGATCCGACCGGATAAAGCGCTGGCCCGATGGTACGGTCCGCGTTGGGTGCCGGGTGAATGGTATCCGGCGGAGGAGCTCCTTCTGGCGATACCAAAGGATTGGCAACTGACGGTAGAGCAGCAGATGCGAGAGGCGAGCCTGGGGGCTAGCGCTGACCCCTCTGGCTATCTGCTCAACACACAGTACCCCTTTTATCGGGCTGATACCCAGCAGACGATCTGGCTTAAGGTCTATGGTAGGGTGACTCGTTTTGATGGGCGGGACGTCTTTGTAGGGCAGTCTATTGATATTACTGAGGAACACCAGCAGCGCGAGCAGCTGATACACCTAGCGTTTCATGACCCACTCACTGAGCTTCCGAATCGCCAAAAGGCGCTTGAGATATTGAGTGAGGATTTTTCGGAGGATTCAGGCAGGCACGCGGCCGCGGTGAAGGTGGGCATCGAGCAGTTCCGACACTACAACAATATCTTTGGGGCCAGGTTTGGTGACCAGATACTGCTTGGCGTATCGGCGGCGCTAAAAGCCTGTCTGACGGAAGCACAGCAACTATTTAGAATGCCGGGCGGCGTCTTTCTGATCTTGCTGGATAACATTAGGCATAGCGATGAGCTTGAGGATTTCTGCAAAGGCTTAATGCGCCAGTTTGAAGCAGCACTGGATGGAGATTCCTCGCATGTCCTGCGAAGAGTAGCTCTGGGGGCTGCTTTGGCTGATGCACACAACTCTGATCCTGAAATACTGTTACAAGAGGCTGAGATCGCACTGGCAGAGGCTAAACGCCAATCTACGAAAAAATTTAGCCTATTCAGAGAGGCGATGAGGGATCACTTAAATCGGACTATGCAGCTACAGAGCGAGTTAAGAGCAGCGATTAAGAACAGAGAGTTTGAACTCCTTTATCAACCTCAGTACGACACGCGTCTGAAGAGATTTATTGGCGCTGAAGCCCTGATTCGCTGGAATCATCCGCAGAGGGGTAGGGTCTCGCCAGCGGAGTTTATCCCAATCGCTGAGGAGAGCGATCTGATTATCGAAATCACTCGCTGGGTGCTGGACGCCGCTTGTGCTCAGGCAAGAGTCTGGGAGCGAGCCGGTTGGCAAACGTTCAAAGTTTCGGTCAATCTATCAGCGAAACATTTTGAATCCCGCTCGATTGATAATGATATTCAGACCGCGCTTACACTTAATCAGCTCAATCCAGAGCGACTAGAGCTTGAGCTCACAGAATCGGCCCTATTCGATACATCAAGCACGCCTAAAGCGCTTCTGCAGCGTTGGAGCGAGCAGGGCATATCGCTGGCCATCGACGATTTCGGCACCGGGTATTCGAATCTGGCTCTTTTGTCTGAGTTGCCGATCGACAAGCTTAAGATAGATCAATCATTTGTACGCGAGTTTTCGACCAACAAGAGTAAACGAGTTGTTGTACAGATGACTGCATTGATGGCACGCACGTTAAAAATGTCGACGGTGGTTGAGGGTGCTGAGACCCAACGGGTTGTGGACGCTTTAGCCGCCATGGGTTGCCCCGTTGTTCAGGGGTATGCAATCTCAAAACCGATCACCGCTGAAGAACTTGAAAAATTGGTAGCTGGAAAGGTGGATACCACTGCTCAAGTAGATAAACTGAATCAATAGACCCTCTAGATCATCTCCAAAGATCAGGATAGTGCGGAGCTTTGCATGAATATTAACGATGCGAAAATTGCTGCTGAACTTTTACACAGGACTTTGCGCGAAGGCTCTGTTATCGAAGCCCTCAATCCTGAACTGCGGCCGAGTGACAGAGCGGAGGGCTATCTAATTCAACAGCAACTGGAAGCTTACAGCCAACATCCTGTCTATGGCTGGAAAATAGCGGCTACGAGTGAGGCTGGCCAGCAGCATATTGGTATCGATGGTCCTATTGCAGGGCGTATTTTCGCTGAAACCGTTCTCTCATTTGGTGAGTTGGTACCTTTTGGTGCGAATCGTATGCGCGTTGTGGAGGCTGAATTTGCGTTTCATTTGGGGCGAGATATCCCGCCACGCGAGTCAGGATATGGAGTTGATGAGGTGATTGAGTCGGTGGGCCAGTTGCATTTAGCATTGGAGATCCCCGACTCTCGCTTTGAGGATTTTGTGACTGCCGGGGGGCCGCAGTTAATTGCGGATAACGCCTGCGCTTATCGTTTTATTCTGGGTCCAGTGGTACCAGCGAGCTGGAGAGAGTTAGATCTCGCCGCTCATCAAGTAGTTGGCCGGGTTAATCAGACGCAGGTGTTTGAGGGTTGCGGTGCAAACGTTCTTGGTGATCCGCGAGTTGCTCTCACCTGGCTAGTCAATGAACTCTCAGGAATGGGTATTGGGCTCAGAGCCGGACAGATAGTTACAACTGGGACGACGACCGTCCCTATGCCGGTTAATCCTGGCGATTACATAGAAGCAGATTTTGGTGCGTTGGGCCATTTGAGTTGTCAGTTTGGTATAGACGACTAAGACCGTCTTCGCCATTAAGCAGAAAAGCCGCTAATTCCCTATTCGCTTTCTTCATGAAGTCGACACGTTCTGCTGCTTGGATTGATGTCTGCAGTGATTTTTGAGACCGCCGTGCTTTGTTCAGGCCGCTGTATGAAAAAACCTCAGCGAATTAAGAAGAATTCCCATTGCACCCTCTTCTCAACCGTCTATACCTAATGAGTAAAGACGAGCGAGAGAGCGCCGCAATGTATGTTTTAATTGATGATGACCCATTAATTCGAATGGTTTTTGAAGATATCATGCAGGCCGAGGGGCATCAGATTCAGGCTTATGGGGCTGCTGCTGACGCTGTTGATACGCTCCTTAGTCAGGAACTCGAGGGGTTAATCATCGATTATCATCTTGGCGAGCAAAGTGGAGTGAAGATGGTACATCAGTTGCAACAGGATGGTTTGCTTACTGATTTGCCAATTATGGTGATGAGTGCGGACTCAAGTGAAGAGGTTATTCAAGACTGCGAGAGTCACCACTTACCTTTTGTCTCCAAAAGCGATCCCGATCTCTTCGCTAAGATTTATGATGAGATGTCTCTGCACGCTGACTGAGCAGGCGGCTAGCATCAAACCTGTGTACTCGCGCTAATGTAAAAAGGCGACGCTCTTTCGAGGTCGCCTTTTTCAATTGCTCAGATTTACTTCATGGTCGGCATTGAGAATTCCGGTCCCGCGCTCAGACCGGTTGGCCAGCGTGCAGTAATCGTCTTCATACGGGTGTAGAAGCGTACGCCATCTGGACCGTGCATGTGCAGCGGACCAAAGAGCGAGCGCTTCCAGCCGCCGAAGCTGTGGAATGCCATAGGTACTGGGATTGGCACGTTTACACCAACCATGCCGACCTGCACGTTCTCACAGAAATTACGCGCAGTATCACCGTCACGGGTGAAGATCGCAGTACCGTTACCGTACTCGTGATCGTTGATCAGTTTGAGCGCTTCTTCGTAGCTGTTCACGCGAACGACTGATAGTACAGGGCCGAAGATCTCTTCGTTGTAGATGCGCATGCCGGGTTTCACATGGTCGAACAGTGTCGGGCCAACAAAGTACCCCTTGTCATGATCGACAACGTTGAAGTTGCGTCCGTCTACCACCAGAGTGGCGCCCTCTTCAACACCTGAATCGATGTAACCTAGTACCTTATCCGCGTGTACACGGCTTACCAGTGGACCCATGTGAGGCTCAGGAGATGTCATGCCGTTACCGACAGACATCTTCTCGATCTCTGCAGTCATGTCTTTGATCAGGTGATCAGCAACTTCATCGCCGACACATACAGCAACAGAGATCGCCATGCAGCGCTCTCCAGCAGAACCGTAAGCAGCCCCCATCAGAGAGCTGATAACCTGAGATGGCTCAGCATCCGGCATGACGATCATGTGGTTTTTCGCTCCACCCAAGGCCTGTACACGCTTGCCATGTGCACTTGCAGTTGAGTAGATATATTCAGCGATCGGAGTAGAACCGACGAAGCTCACAGCCTGAACTGCTTCGTCAGTCAACAGAACGTCTACTGCCTCTTTGTCGCCGTTGATAATGTTGAACACACCATCAGGCAGGCCAGCTTCTTTTAATAGCTCAGCTAGACGCATGGTAGTCGAAGGATCTTTCTCAGAGGGCTTCATGACGAAAGTGTTACCACAGGCGATAGCGACCGGGAACATCCACATTGGAACCATTGCTGGGAAGTTGAATGGGCTGATACCTGCACAGACACCCATTGGCATCATCTGGCTGTAGCTGTCTACGCCACGACCAACGTTGAGGCTGTGCTCGCCTTTGAGCAGATGAGGAATACCACAGGCAAACTCAACGACTTCCAAACCGCGCGTCAGCTCTCCTTTAGCGTCAGAGTAGACTTTGCCGTGCTCAGTGGTGATCAGTTCAGCCAGTTCGTCTGCATTCTTCTCTACCAGTTCTTTGAATTTGAACATGATGCGCGCACGGTTCAGCGGCGTTACCTTGCTCCAGCTTTTAAAAGCCTCCTGAGCGGTCGCGATTGCGGCGCGTGTCTCATCTGCCGTAGAGAGAGCGACTTCCTTAGTCTGAGCACCTGTTGCTGGGTTGTAAACAGGTGCAGTACGACCTGAGTTAGACGCGACATGCTGGCCGCCAATGTAGTTACCAACGATAGCCATAGTATCTCTCCTTTGTTTGTGTGGCTTGATTAAACATCATCAAATATGAGGCTACAATAGAAAATAATTCGTATATGATGTATCAAAAATGATGCATCTAGATCGATTTATCATAGGTGCTGAAGCTTTAAGCGTTCGCACAGCAGAGACGAGACAAGGAGCGCATCATGCAGTCTGTATCATTCAACTGGGAAGACGCTCGCTATTTTCTGGCAGTGGCTCGTAGTGGCACCTTGGGTCGTGCGGCTGAGAGTCTCAATATCTCAACCATAACCCTGTCACGTCACCTCTCTTATCTGCAGCAGCGCACGGGCACGCCGCTTTTTACCCGTCATTCAAAAGGACTCAAGCTCACGGATGAGGGGGCGAGGCTGATGGAGTACCTCGAGCGCGCGGAGGCAGAGATTGAAGCGGCAGGGGAGATCTTCGGTTCTGACACTAACTCAGTCAGCGGTACCGTGCGTATCGCTGCGCCCGAGGGGTTTGCACTGCGAGTGCTGACACCTCACCTTGGAAGTTTGCTGGAGGCTAATCCCGATCTGCGTGTGGAGGTTGTGCCGCAGTCGCGGGGTTTCTCGCTGTCACGCCGTGAGGCAGATATCGCAGTCATGGTGGGTAAGCCGAGTGAAGCTAAATTGGATTCTGTGCTCCTTGGTAGTTATAGCCTTGGGCTCTTCGCTTCTTGCGACTATCTCAAGCGCTACGGCACGCCCAGGTCCGTTGATGAGTTGGGACAACATAGACTCGTTGGATATGTTGAGGATCTGCTCTTCTCTGAGAAGCTCAACATCCCCAAAGCTGTCTACAGTGCGTGGCAGTCGCAAACAGCGATCTACTCACCTATAGGTCAGGTGGAAGCAGTCAAAGCGGGACTGGGTATAGGGATGCTGCATCGCTTCCTACTTACGCCCGCTGATCAACTTGTCCATCTGCTACCCGAGGCTGATCGTGAGCGCGAGTTCTACTTGGTATATCACCAGAGTACTGAGAAGATTCCACGCATCCGCGCAACTATTGAATTTCTCTCCAGCTTAAGCTTGGAATAGCGTATAACTGGGTCCTGTTGGTTAAAGTCTAAGGTTAGAGGTTGAGTAATGGTTGAGCGTTTTTTCGCTGAGCTATGGGAGGATTACACCCAGCTAGCTCCGCAGGCACAGGTGATACATTCACTTTTCGCTCGGGATAATCCTCAGGTGATCAATGATCATGTTGCGTTTCGCACATTTGCCGATTCGCCGCTGGCTCTGGACAGGTTAGAGCCACTCATACTGAATCTTGGGTATTCAGTGCAAGGGCAGTATCGCTTCGAACAGAAAAAGCTCAGAGCCCGCAGCTATCAGCATCCAGATCCGCTAGTCCCTAAGATTTTTTTGTCTGAACTGCTGGTGGATCAGTTGAGTGCACAAGCTCAGACGATCCTTAAGCCCTACATTGCCCAAATTGGTGAGATGCAGCTCAATCGATCAATCTTTTACTCTGGACGCGCCTGGGCCATGCCCAGTTGGCGTGATTATCAGGCACTGATCGCGGAAAGTGAGTACGCCGCTTGGTTGATCGCTTTAGGGTTACGTGCTAACCACTTCACTATCAGCGTTAACCACCTGGATAGCTGTCAAACACTGGAGCAGGTTGTCTCAGCGGTCAGGGCAGCGGGTTTTAACGTCAACACCACTGGCGGCGAGATTAAGGGTTCAAAGCAAGTCTGTTTACAGCAAGCATCAACTCTGGCGGATCAGCAAGTTTTTGAATTTGCAGGTGGAGATCAGCATCTCATTCCAACCTGCTTTTATGAATTTGCACTGCGATACCCGCAACCCGACGGTCAGCTGTTTCAGGGGTTCGTTGAGGGCAATGCGGACAAGATTTTTGACTCAACCAACAGCCGCTAAGGCGCACTGATGAATGATGTAATGATATTGGGCGCTGGCGCCGTTGGTTGTCTGGTGGGCGGTCATCTTGCCGCTCAGGGCTACAAAGTCGAGCTGGTAAATCGTTCGCCCGCTACCGCACAGGCCATTGCAGAGCGTGGTCTTATCATGGAATTAGATCGCGGCACCGAGCGGTTGCGTCCGGACGCTGCCCAATTGGACGAGGCTTCTCCCGCCCGATTCGTCATGTTGTGTACCAAAGCCTATCAAACTGACGCTGCAATCCGAGCGGTGCGGCATCATCTTATTGAAGATTGCGTAATGGTGTCTCTGCAGAACGGTTTGGGTAATGCCGAGCACATAGCTCAAGTCACCGGTTTACCGGTACTGCAGGGGGTAACAATGATACCTTCCACATTGGTTGCTCCCGCACATGTACGCTCCCATGGCTCTCACACCAGTTGGCTGGGGCCTTTGGACCCAGATGATCAGGTCCAGAAGGATGCCTCTCAGCAGCTGACGCAGATGTTCAATCAGAGTGGGCTAGCCTGTGATTACGAAGTTAAGGTGCATACACGCATTTGGCATAAGGCCTGTTTCAATGTTGCGATGAACGCTGTGTGTGCTCTGACAGATGGACCACCGGGGTTGGTGTGTGACACCCCTGAGTTGATGGCACAGGCACACGCGCTTGCCGACGAGGCCCTAGCGGTCGCGCACGCGCACAGTGTTGGGGTTGATGCAGCAGCGCTCCACGCAATGATCGACTTTGCGGTGCGCGAGCATCGGTTTCATCAACCATCAATGTTGCAGGACATGCGAGCTGATCGCGAGACCGAAATCGAGTCTCTCAACGGTTTCGTAGTAAAAGCAGCCCGACGCTTGGGTATAGCAGTACCGCGCAATGAATTGATTTACGCGCTAGTACAGGCACGTCAGTCTGCTGCCGGTTTTTGGAAGCAGCAATCTAAGTCTGAATTGAGATAGATGTATGAGTGAACAACGACTGCCGATCGATGCGCGCGCGTCTGGTTTAATGCTGGTGTTGTGTACCATCTGGGCACTGCAGCAGGTGCTACTCAAAGCGACCGCTGCTGATTTTTCCCCTATGTTGCAAACTGCGCTGCGCTGCGGTCTGGGTGCGGTGCTGGTAGCCATCTTTGTCTGGTTCAAACAGCCCCAGGGGTTCAGACACAGCGAACCTACACTGAGGCCGGGCCTGCTGGCGGGTTTTTTATTTGGCTCCGAGTTTCTATTGGCCGCGATCGCGATAGAGATGACTCATGTGGCTCACCTGATAGTCATGCTTTACACCGCACCGATTTTTGCAGCCATAGGCTTGGCAATATTCATACCCAGCGAGCGACTGGACCCTCTTCAGTGGGGCGGTATATTGCTGGCATTCGCCGGTATTGTAATCGCCTTTGGAGTGTCAGCCACAGATCAATCTGACCTTCCTAATATGCTGCTAGGTGATCTCCTAGCGCTCGCTGCAGGAGCTATTTGGGGGGCAACAACAGTCGTTGTACGCAGCTCCACACTGACACGTGCGCCGGTCAGTCTCACACTGGTTTACCAATTAGTTGCCTGTTTTGTGATGTTGCTTATTTTTGCCGTGCTGAGTGACGATTTGCGCTTTAATGGAACCCCTTTTGTTTTAAGCAGCCTCGCTTTTCAGGTCGTGGTGGTCTCATTCTTTAGCTACCTCACCTGGTTTTGGTTACTAAAAACCTATCTGGCATCGCGCCTGGGAGTGTTCTCCTTTCTGACGCCCATGCTCGGAGTGGTCCTCAGTGCTTGGCTGCTGGATGAACAGATCAGCTTGCGCTTCTTAATGGGAGCCGCCCTGGTCGTGGTCGGTATTACCCTTGTCAGTGCACACGCCTACCTAGCCACCAAAATTGGGATACGTTTTGGCCCTATTAAGGAGGTCTGACTCTCGGTTTTTGTGTAGTATCGATCGGGTAGTCCAGCAGATTGTAAAAGTGGGTTGATATGCATTGGAAAGGTACAACACTTCTTTTGGTCAGTGTTCTGGTTACGTCGTGTGCAAAAAGCCCTCCCGCCAATGTTGACAATGCCTGTCGAATATTTGAGGAGAAACCTGACTGGTACGACGCCTCTAGGGATGTAGAGAAGCGATACGGTCTGCCGGTCCAGGTGCAGCTCGCAATCATGCGACAAGAGTCGAGTTTCAAGCATGACGCTGCCCCGCCAAGGGATACGCTTCTGGGTATTCCGATGTGGTGGCGTGTTTCCAGTGCTTACGGTTATGCGCAGGTTAAGGACGGTACCTGGGACTGGTATAAAGACAAAACCGGACGTTGGTTTGCCAGTCGCGAGAACTATGCGGACGCAGTAGATTTTATGGGCTGGTACACTAGTATCTCTCAGCGGACGCTGGGAATCTCTAAATGGGATGCCTATAACCAATACCTTGCCTACCATGAGGGCCATGGCGGCTGGAAGCGCAAGACATATAACTCTAAAAAATGGCTGATCGGTGTGGCGAAAAAAGTAGAGCGTAACGCGCAGACCTATGGGGCTCAGCTTCAAAATTGTAAGAGCCGGTTAGGTTCTTCCTCTTGGTGGTGGCCGTTTTAAATCGGAAGTAAGTGGCCCTTAAATTGGCTATGCAGCTAGCCTGAAGTCTGTTGATCTGATTACAACTAATCTGCGTTGATAGGAGTCGTGAGAAAATTTATGTCTCGCAAAGAGTGGGCCTGCTTATGAATTCAGATGCCTACCATAAAAGCAGTTTTAGAGCGCAGTTCACGCTTCTACTTGCTCTTTTAGGTCTCCTAGTCCTGTCCCCTTTTACGCTGTTTAATCTGTACTCAGGTGACTACGTTCTTACCCTTGCATCTGGCTCGCTGGTCGCACTTTTTGTTGTTGCTGCCTGGCGTGTTAAATACAGCCCGCAAAGATATAAAAGTGTCGCCCTGGCGATCGCGCCGTCGATTACCGTTGTTGTTTTGTTCGCCTTTTATCGACAGGGCGCTGAGACAAGTTATTGGCTTTTTCCTTCAGTCATCGTTCTCTATTTAGTTCTTTCATTTCGGACTGCGGTGATACTCAATGTCGCTCTCTGCTTAGTAGCGATTTTGATAGCCACAGAAACCCTAACTACTGCATACACCGCTCGTTTTATTGCCGGGTTAGTATCGGTATCAGTATTCGTTGCGAGTTTTGTCTATAAGATCGATCAGCAACAGTTACAGCTACTGCAGCTTGCGCAAACCGACCCGTTAACGGGCTTGCTAAATCGAGCTCTCCTTATGGAAAAATTGAAGCATGCGGCTGCTCTGTATGCACGTTCCAACATAAAGGTTAGTCTGATCTGTCTAGATCTCGACCATTTCAAGCGCGTGAATGATCAGTTAGGGCACACAGGTGGTGACATCACACTCCAGCAAGTTGCAGAGGTTCTTCAAAAACGGGTGCGCTTGACTGATTTCGTATTCCGCATTGGCGGTGAAGAGTTTCTGCTTTTGCTCTTCAATGCTGATGAACTTCAGGCTCTAGAGATCGCAGACAGTCTGCGCCAGACGATAGAGAGTCACCCGAGTATTCCCACCACAGCCAGCTTTGGAGTGTGTGAACTACGCCCAGACTGGTCTATCGAGGAGTGGTTGAAAAGTGCGGATAAAAATCTTTACCAGTCCAAGAATACTGGCCGAAATCGCGTGACTGGATCAAGCTCTGGTCTCAAGGTCTCGAACGATCAAGTAAGCGGTGCTTAAGTAGACGCTCCAGCACCAGTACTGTTCGGGCTCCGTGTAAGTCTGCCCTTCAAATAGCGCGCATCCTTTGACGCAGAAAATAGAGGGAGGCGAACACGCTACATACATCAAAAGCCCAACCACTGCTGGTCGGGCGATCCTCAGCCGTTTCTCAGTACTTACTGATTAATTGTAATCCCTGCATCGCTGCAGAATTTCGTAAGGTTTTTGAAGCCCAGTTTGGCGTAGGTCAGCGGGTGTGCGATTGCTGGGTCCTGTTCTGCTTCAACCACCAGCCAGCCTTCGTAGTTGCTCTCTTTTAAAACGGCAAAGATGCTTGGGTAGTCAACACAGCCGTCGCCAGGCACGGTGAAAGTGCCGTTGAGAACGGCCTGCAGGAAGCTCAGGTTACGGTTCTTCGCGTCGAGCATCACTGATTTACGAATATCTTTGCAGTGCACGTGCTTGATGCGATCGGCGTAGCGCTTAGCAACTGCAACCGGGTCTCCACCCGCGAAGGTTAGGTGCCCGGAGTCTAGCAAAAGGCCCACTGCAGGTGCGCCCTGCATCATACGATCGATGTCTGCCTCAGTCTCTATCACGGTGCCCATGTGATGGTGGTAAGCCATAGAGACGCCTTGATTCTCCAGGTAGAGAGCGACTTCGTTGAGGCGTTCGAGGAATATCGGCCACTCAACCTGACTCATCTGTGGGCGGTTACGCACTGGGGTCTCCATATCGCCATGTACACAGCGGCTGGTTTCACAGAAAACCATCGCGGTTGCGCCCAGAGTTTTGAGCAGGTGCAGGTGTGGCTGCATCGCCTCGATCTCGTCATCCACGCTGCGCTCAAGCAGGTTGCTTGAATACCAGCCAGATACCAGTGAGAGGCCATGGCTATCAAGGATGGGGCCAAGGATCTCAGGTGTGCGTGGGAACTTCTGGCCTAGTTCAAAACCTGCGTAGCCAGCCTCTTTACCTTCAGAGAGACAGACTTCCAGTGGCGTATCTGCGCCGAGTGCTGGCATGTCATCGTTGGTCCATGTCAGCGGGTTTATACCAATGCGTACGCTCATATTTATAGGTTCTCCA